>OKVK01000137.1_pt1 | contig 55122 bp, 67 predicted proteins | sample 1604771 | NCBI WGS metagenome assembly OKVK01 (sample SAMN01760906, study PRJEB22395) | human gut metagenome | reverse complement strand
GATATGAAGAGGATGAAAACGGTCCACAGAGATTATTACCGCTAGAGATATTGACGGAAAATGACTGGGAAAAGCATGCAACGGAAAAAGGAATATCAGATATATAAAAGAACTTTTTAATTTCTCCTTTAGTTATTCTCCGCGAGTCAGTACTTCAGAAGGATTAAAATTACTTGATATAAAAACTAAATATTGTTATGATTTTTACAAACATATGTATAAAGGGGAATAAGATGGAAAATTTGAAATTATTAGTTGATGAATTAAGGCAGTTGCCGTCAGAAACGCCATGGCTTGAATTTAAACATAATAATTACGATCTCCAAATGATAGGGCAAGATATTTGTGCGCTTGCAAATGCTGCTACCTTATATGAAAATACATCAAGATTTGTCTATATCAGGAACAGGCCCTGTTGTCGAAATTTTTGATAACCGAATTGAAATAACAAATGCAGGAATACCGTTAGTAAACATTGACAGAATAATAGATAATCCACCAAAATCAAGAAATGAAAAACTAGCTTCGCTAATGAGACGATTAAAGATGTGTGAAGAGCTTGGTACAGGATGGGATAAAATTGTAATTGCCTGTGAAATTTCTCAATTACCTGCGCCGAAAATAGAATTGTTTGAGACCAGTACGAGAGTTACATTGTATTCTGAATTGCCATATACAAATATGTCCCCCGAGGATAAGCTGAGAGCGTGTTATCTGCATGCATGTATCAAACAGGTACAGGGAGAACAATTAACAAATAGTTCTTTAAGAGAACGTTTTGGCATAAAGGATTCATCAGCAGGAAGTATCTCTCGTTTGATTAAGGATGCTGTTAGGTTACAGTTGATAAAACCGCTGGATCCGAATACAGCACCTAGATATATGAAATATATTCCCTTTTGGGCATAATAACTTGCCAGCAATTTGTTGATTGTCAAAACTAAGAACGAAGTTGGTATAAGGAGAAATAAGAAACTACAATATCTAGTGGTTTGATTGAGGAAAATAAGAAAAATTAACTTGCTGGTAATTTGCTGAATGTGGATTTTTACTGCGCCGCTTATCCGCGGCGCAGCAATATCAGCATCCATACAAGGAAAATGATCAAAGCTCCCAGGCTCATATTGGAGCAGGCGATGCCGTTCCAGAAGGCGGAGGTACTCATTTTTCCGACAAGGTTCAACAGAATTTTGAAAGCAAAGGGATTGATAAGCCACATCCAGCGGGGAAGAGGGGTTTTTCCTTTTGCGATGCTCAGGATCATAGTGACCACATTCGCAAGATAAAAAGCCATAAAGATGATAAAACAGGGAATCAGGTATCCGCCCTGTTCTGCCAGAATAACAGTTAACATGCTCTCCTGACCGGTTCCGGTCTCGAGAGCTTTTTTCATTCCCGTGACGAGGTAGCAGCAGATGATATGCATAGCACCGCCGAAAGCAACGTATCCGTAGACGGAAGTTTTATACACCCATGCGAGAACGCTTGCCTTATCCTGCATCAGTTCATATAGAGCATAGAAACCAAAAGCGGTTATCGGAATGCCTGCAAAACCAAAGGAGCCGGCCAGGCCGATGCGGGTGTAGCTTATTTTTTCAGCGGCAAGGATATATTGTCCTAACGCACCGATGGCGCCGTTGGAATCTACACCCAATAACAGGAAGTCCCCGATCATGGTCAGGACGGCACCGATCATACCGTAGAGTAACAGTTTTTTGACTTTGAAATAATTTTCATTTTCCATAGGAAATACCTCCTCGAAAGTTAGCCTTGATTAACCAACACCAATATAGCATAAAATTACGGAGAAAAGCAATCTGCAAGAAGAATTGAATGATAAACTAACAAGGAGGGACTGCAATCTCACACGGCTTATTGGGCAGGCTCGGACATATGGAAGCAGACAATATCATAGAAGACTTATATCACAATCATGCCCGGAACACTGGAGGAGAAGATTCTCTTAAAATAAACCAACAGTTGGAAGACAACAGGGAGACAAGATGATATAATGAGCGCAAGAGAGCCAGAGGGAGCTTGCTCACTTTCGGCGAACGGCTCATTAGTGAACGAATATCCTGCAAAGCAGGATGTAAAGTGCGATAGCGCGGATTCGTGAGCTCATGATATAATGAAAGTTGAAAGACCGCAATTCCTTGAAAAATAAGGGGTTGCGGTCTTTTTTGTTACTAATTTGTTACTGGTTCAGAGTAAAAAATATTATTTTAATAGGGCAACCGTTTCCCGTAACTGTTCAATGGTCTTGTGATTATAGACCCGGTTTCCCACATCCTTTGACTTGTGACCCATTAACATATCAATACATTTTCTATTGCCTTTGGCGTTGTCAAGGCGGGTTTCAAAAGTGTGCCTTGCTTCATGCGGGGTCTTATCTGCGTTTATCTTTTCCATCACTTCACCCCAACACTTATAATAATTTGCCTGACTGAACTTTTTACCCTGATATGTGAACAGGTACTTGTTTCCTTCATCAACCAGTGCTTTCACAAATGGCTTGATGCGGTCATGCACTGGAACAATGCGACACTTCCCGGCACTGGTCTTGATACCACCTTCAAAATACCAGTCCTTGATGTTCACCTGTTCAGTTTTCATTCCAAGAAGTTCCTGAAGCCTGAACCCGGTATATATGTAAATCAGTACCGTATCAACCCAAGGGTCATCTTTTATTTTCCACAGTGCTTCAATCTGTTCATCAGTGAATGGTTCACGTGTGGTTTCAGGTATTGGCGGTGCAGTAGTTATTTGTGAATACATTTTATCTATCAGGTCAATTTCAAATGCAAATCGGTCAAGATGACCAAACAGATTCTTAATTGCCCATTGTGTAGAATATGCACACCCGCAGTTGTCAATGCAGTCTTGCATCTGATATGATTTCAGACTTCTGTATTTTACACCATAGTATTTTGAACAATGCTTGAACGCTGAACGCAATGATTGCTGATTTGATTTCCCCAGTTTTGGCAGCTTGATTTGTGACCAACGCTGATATAGTACCGCAAGGGTGACCTTTTCCCGGTCAATATCCCAAGGGTTGTTGTTATATTCTGCAAGAAGGATATTGGCTTTTTCTTCTGATTCAGCATACCCAACCGGGACTTGTTTTGAACCGCCTTGTTCATCATATACAGTCACTTTGACAACCCAAGGGCGTGACCTGTTACCTTTTAGTTTGGTTACGCATCCATAACCGTTTGGGTTTCTTTTTCCCATAGTTATTCATTCCTTTCTGATTGAAAATTCAAGGAATGAATGATATAATGGTGGTTGCATAGCCTATATCATTCTATTCCTTGGTATAGTGTTATTTGAACCCTGACTGCTGCAACAGTTGGGGTTCTTTTTTTTTATTTACAATGTAATCTGATATATCGTTCCCAGTCTGAAATATGCTCTATAAAATCATCAACATCACCTTCTATTATTTTTACGGTATATAAACCTTTTAGAATTTGCATCCAATATTTTCTTCCTTGTAGCTTTATTTTTCCAACTGGGAAACTACCAAAATAGACTGCAAGTGTTCCGTTTGACATTCTATTCAAATGAATCTTTTCATTAGTGGTTGGCGGTAAAGCCTTATATAAGGCACTGAAAAACAGTTCTTCTTTTTCGTTTATTGAATAATCTTTTCCAGTAGAAGATGTTTTTGAAATGTAATAATTCATAGGAACACCTTCTTTACAGTTCTATCTTCACACCTGATGAAGAATCAGTTTTCTGAAATTCTTTCACTAATTTATCAGCAGATTGTGGGTTGTTCTTAATGTCAAAGATGATGAATTTTGGTTCAGTATCACCCAAGTATGTTATTATCAGGTACTTGGTAACTGTCTTTACTTTCTTGTTTTTTGCCCTTCCACCAATAACTGCACCAATAGCACCAAAGAGCATTGCCCCGGCAACTGCACCGCCAACACTGGAAACCGCCTGATTTTGTATTTCAGTATCAGTTTTGATTGACATATCTGTTATCTTATCCTTTGACAATGTGATTTCAGTTGTACCCGCCTTGAAATCAAGTCTGTCCGGGAATGAATACACTTCACAAAGGGTATCTTCTACAATCGGCAACCCTGAAATATGGTGAAATGCAGTGTAAATTGATAAATTAGTCAAGTCCTTCTTCTCTTTCTTCTTTCCAAACATGATTTTTACCCCACTTTCTTTTTATGTAACTGTTTGTAACCGTTGGTAACTGTTATAAGTAACGGTTAAAAGTTCAGTATTTCAAATGAAGTAACGGTTGGTAACTGTTCAAGTGATATTTTCTTAATGATTTTTTTTATGTAAAAAAAATAAAAATTAAAAAGTGAAAATATACAGTATATAAAGTAAACAGTTACCCGCTACCAACCGTTACCTTTGAAATCAACAACAATGATATTTCCCATCTTTTGGTAATTCAGGGATTTTATGCCATTTTTGCATCGTCCCTTTTTTCACTATCAGAATATTTTTCAGATTCTAACAGTACATTGATACGTTCAATTATTTTTCCTTGGTCAACGGCATCCAGTTTCAGAAAATTATATACAGCCTTATATGCTTCTTTTCCATAACACTTCTGAAATAGGTCACATACTTGGTATTTCATTTCAAGCTGTTCCATATCATACTTCTTTGGAACATCGTGACCCATAAGCCAACTTTCACTGACATTCAGTGCCTTGGCTATTTTGTTCAGACCGTCAGCGGTGGGAATGTATTTATTATGAATCCATTGACTGATTCTTGCTTTTGAAAAGCCTGTTGCATCAGCAAGGTCAACCTGTTTCCAACCCTTTTCATCTAATGCCTTTTGCAATCTTGCACCAAAGGTATATTCCATTGTTTCACCCCTTCCATGTGGTTTGTAGTTCCTATTATAAAGCAAAGTTAAGAGTTTTTCAATCAAACTTGAAAAAAAGTTAAGAAAACTTAAAAAAAGTTATTGACATATACTGGTAGCGGTGATATGATGTCCTTGAAGTTAAGAGTTCTTAACTTTCAACTGAACAAGGAAAGTAGGAAACACAGGGTAAACCGATAGGGCTACACATAAGTGACATGGTGGTCAGGCTGCCGGATAGCAGACAGAATGTGTGAAGAATTAGGCAACCCGGTAAAATGTACTGAAAGCATGAACATCAGGGCAAGAAAGCAAAGTATCATCACTATTTGAAGAAAGATGACAGGCTGAACCAATCAGCACTTTACCCCTAAGTAAGAAGATGTTAAGCGAACAGGTACTAAACGAGATGACACAGCACCTTGTTCAAAGCATTTTTTTTCAGGTCAGGCAGTCCATCCACTGCCTGACCCACTCCAAAGAAAACCGTTGCAGCGGTTGGAAGTAAAACCAAGGAATAGAATGTTTACAAAAACAGTTCTTTCAAAAAATTGTCTATTGTGTGTTGGTCAACAGGTTTTTGGTGGTTTTTAATGTGAAAACCCCAACGGTTTGAACACAACCGTTCAAAAGGTTCAATGTTGGCTGACAGGTTTGCAGATTTTAATGTGAAATCTGATAAAGGAAAGACACCCCTGATTGTTATAAGGTGTGCTGACAATAGACAACTTTTTGAAGGGACTGTTGGAAAGGAAAATGTGGCTATGATTGATTTCATAAAAGATGCGGATTGCACCAAGGGAACCCCGGTCAGACTGGGTGTTCCTGATACACCGATATACGGAAAAGGCATCAAATTGAAACCAAGGGTTGAAGGAAGAACCGATTCAGAGCATTTCAAGAAAATATATCTGCCGGAATTATTACCATTGGAAGAATATGATTTGATTGTTGTTCTGATTTCAGGCGGTAAAGATTCAGTTGCTTGTTATTTGAAGCTGTTAGAACTTGGTGTACCAAAGGAAAAAATTGAATTTTGGCATCACGATATAGATGGCGGTCACCCTTCACGAAGAATGGATTGGCGTTGTACTCAAAATTATGTGAAAGCACTGGCAGATGCAGAAGGTGTCAAGTTAAGGGTTTCATATCGTGTCAATGGTTTCTTTGGGGAACTATACAGGATAGGTGCATCAGAACCTATTGAATGGATAGACCCTGACACTGGTGAAGTAAAGCAATGCAGACCATCAGCAAATTATCTGAAATGCAAGGAATTGAAAGAACAGGCAACAGAAGAAATGGAAGAACTTCTGAAACAGTACGGTTACCGCATGAAGTTCCCGGCAAAAACTGCTGACCTGTCAAGGCGTTGGTGTTCTGCATACTTGAAAATATGTGTTGCTGATACGGTTGTCAGTAACCTTGACAGACTTGGGGAATTAGAAGCATTAGGTGGGAAAAGACACAAATTCCCGGCAAAAGGTGGAACACATCAAGGGCGTTGGTGTTCAGGTTCATTGAAAGCAGCGGTTCAGGATAGTGTGACAAGTAATCTTGAACAAACTAAGGCTGATAAGAAAATATTGATTGTTTCAGGTGAAAGGCGTGGAGAATCAAAAGGGCGTTCAAAGTACAATGAAATGGAGATTCACAGAACCAATGCAGAAGCCAAGGCACACAGGACAGTGCATCAATGGCGGGCGGTAATTGACTATTCTGAAAAAGATGTATGGGAACTTTTGAAAAGGCATCATATAACCCCACACCCTTGTTACAGGATAGGTTGGAATAGATGCAGTTGTGCAATGTGTATTTTTTCTACACCAAGACTGTTTGCCGGATTCAGAGAATTATTTCCTGATGATTTTGCAGAATTGGAACATGATGAAGAAGTCCTTGGATTCACACTTGACAATAAAAAGTGTTTGAAAGATTTTGTTGGCAATGCTGAATCATGTGTATGTTGGGATGATAAAGATGCAATTCACAGCATCCTGACTGGTGAATTTGGTGTTGATGATATTTACACAGAAAATTGGGATTATCCTGTTGGTGCATTTCATGGTGCTGACGGTGGTTCTTGTTAGAAAGAAGGTGAATAAAGTGAAGAAAATTGTTGCAGCGTGGATTGAACAGATTCTTGAATTTCCTTCAAAACTTGAATACATGGCGTATATGGAAGGTTTGAAGCAGAAAAAGCAGAAGTTCAAAGAAACTGCTTATGAACAGTTAGAAACAGGCGTTGTCAGAATTACAGTCAGGAAACAGTACAATAACAATGCTTTTCCTGATGATGTAGAAGGTGGTGAATAAAGTGGCATTTGATTATTCAAAGTTAAGAGGAAAAATAAGGGAAGTATTTGGAACACAGGAAAGTTTTGCAGTTGCAATGAAGATGTCAACGGTGACATTATCTGCAAAGCTGAATGGAAGGGTTGATTGGACACAGGCTGAAATGAATCTTGCTTGTGACCTGTTAGATGTTCCTTATGAGTTCATACCCGTTTTATTTTTTACCAAAAAAAGTTAAGAGTTCTTAACTCAAAGAAAGGAAAGGTGATATAACATGAAATTCAGCGAAAAGTTGAAAAAGGCTATGCAGCAGTTAGGAATCAATCAGGCACAGATTGTTGGGATGACCGGGAAAAGCAAGGGGTCAATCAGTATGTACCTGAATGACAAAACAATCCCGTCAGAAAAGGTTCAGAGTGATATTGCAGTATCACTTGGACTTGCACCTGACTATTTTGAACAGGATGATGCACCAGTGGTTGCAATGCCGAAGGATGCACTGGCAGAAGGTAAAATCAAGAAGATGCTGCCGGAAGAAGCAGCGATTTTCCTTGGAATGGATAAGGGGACAGTCAGAAAAGGATTGCAGCAAGGGGTTTTCCCTTGGGGATATGCAATCAAGACTTCTGAAAACCGTTGGGCGTACTTCATCAATGCAAAACGATTTGCAGAAATTGAAGGCGTTGCACTTTAGGGGGGGGGGGTCAAGATAGATGACTGATTTGCATTTCATGCCCCATCAGAATGAAGTTCTGAAAAAAACTGAACAGTTCAACAGGGTTGCATATTACCTTGATATGGGACTGGGAAAAACCTTTGTAGGTGCTGAAAAGATGTGGGAACTGAACAATGCGGTGAACTTGGTCATCTGTCAGAAATCAAAGATAGATGACTGGGTGCAGCATTTCAAAGAATACTATCCTGATTATGAAGTGTTTGACCTGACAAGAAAAAGTCAGGCAATCACTTTCAGGAATCGGATTGACACCAAGGGTTTATACAAAACTGTTCAGGTTGTTGGTGTTATCAATTATGATGTGACATTCAGGCGGGATTGGTTACTGAAAATATCTGATTTTACCATGATGCTTGATGAATCAAGCCTGATAACGAATGAGAACGCCAAGCGTTCCAAGGCTATTCTGAAAATGAAGCCTGAAAGCGTAATATTGCTTTCAGGAACACCGACAGCCGGAAAATATGAAAAGTTGTGGTCACAGGTTCAGTTGCTTGGATGGAAAATCACCAAGGATGCCTTTTGGAACAGTTATGTTGATACACAATGGGTTGAAAATGGCAGCGGGTTCAAACAGGAAGTTATCACAGGGTATAAAAATGTAGAACACCTGAAAAAGAAACTGTCACAGTATGGTGCGGTGTTTATGAAAACCAGTGAAGTGTTGAACCTTCCTGAACAGATTGAACAGAAAATCAAGGTCAGACCAACCAAACAGTACAGGGATTTCATCAAACACAGTTATTTGATGCTTGATGATGGTACAGAACTTGTCGGTGACAATAACTTGACCAAGATACTATATGCAAGACAGTTGTGCGGTCAATATCATGCGGAAAAACTGGATGCTTTCAGGGACTTGGTGCAGTCAACAGAAGATAGGTTGATTATATTTTATAACTTCACCGCTGAACTGGATGCAATGAAAGCCATTGCAGAAGAACTTGAAAGACCTGTTTCAGTGGTTCGTGGTGGTGAGGATGACAGAACTGCTTATGAACAGTGTTCTGATTCCATTACATTCATTCAGTATCAGGCGGGTGCAATGGGTGGCAACTTCCAAAAAGCAAATAAAATCATTTACTTTACACTGCCACTTGGAAAAGGGTCATGTGACCTTTGGGAACAGTCCAAAAAGCGTATTCACCGCATAGGACAAAACAACACGTGCTTTTACTATTACCTGTTGGTAAAAGGAAGTATAGAAGAAAAGAACCTTGAATCATTGAAGGTCGGAAAGGAATTGACAGATGAATTATTCAAAGAATCTTAGAAAGGCAGCAATGGCGAAACGCATTATTGTATCATGGGTTTTTGTTGCAGTTGTCTTTTCCTTGGTCGGTGGCTTGTCAGGATATGCACTGAAAACTCATATAACCGCCAAGGACAGAGAAAAAGAAGAAATACATACAAGTGAACAGTCAAGCACAGAAACCCTTGTATATGGGGCGTATGATGAACGATGTTTCACAGAAGAAATTTCACTTGACTGGGGCGTTGGTGATTTGGATTTCAAACCGCTTGATTGCAAGATGCCGGAAGAACAACAGGAATTTGTATATTACTTGTGTTCAGGCTACAACTTGGATTTTACCCTTGTAATGGCGTTGATTCAGCATGAAAGCAGTTTTGACCCAAATGTGATAAGCAACACAAATGACTATGGATATATGCAGATTAACGCAATCAACCATGACTGGCTGACAGAAACCATCGGTGTCACTGATTACACAGACCCCTATCAAAATATCAGGGCGGGTGTATTCGTTCTTAGGAAACTGTTTGAACGCTATCAAGATACAGATATGGTGTTGATGGCGTACAACATGGGTGAAAATGGTGCTTCTCGTTTGTGGGAAAAGGGGATATTTGAAACAGATTATACACAAAGCATCCTGACTATTCAGGAACAGTTCAATGACCAGTTAGAAGGTGATTGACTTGGGAAAGAAGTGGAAAGTTGTTGACGGTCATCCAAACTATGAGGTCAGCAGAATGGGACAGGTCAGGAACATCCGAACAGGTAACATACTTGCACCGTATGATGACGGAAGTGGTTATTTGCGGGTGAAACTGGATGGTGAAAATTGCAGACTTCACATATTGGTTGCAGTTGCACACGTTCCAAATCCTGACCCTGAAACAAAGAATATTGTGAACCACAAGCGGGGCAAAAAGCATGATTGCAGAGCATCACAACTTGAATGGGTCACACAGGCTGAAAATATTCAACACGCTTGGGACACAGGATTGTGCAAGCGTAAAAGAAGAAGGAAGGTGGTGGGATGACTTGCAAAGATTGCCAACATTACAGTCATTGTTTAGAAAGTTCAAGGGAATATCCTTGCAAAGATTTTAGAAAGAAGGTGAATAAAAATGAGTGTATACAGAGAAGAAAAACCATTGACAAAGGATGACAGGTTTACCTTTGAAGATTCACAGATTTTGAATAAATTGCGTGAATCTGACAGATTGACAGAAAGGGAAAAACTGGCGGTTCAGAGATTATACAGAACCTATCAGTATATGGTGGACTGATGGCAGCAGAAAAGAACTTTGAAAACAAGGTCAAGACCTATCTGAAAAATTATGGCTGTTGGTTTCTCAAATACTGGGGCGGTGCATCCTACACCAAAAGCGGTATACCTGATTTATTGGTAAGTTCTGACGGTTTCTTCTTAGGTATTGAGGTAAAAGCAGACAAAGGTGAACCTTCTTTATTGCAGCTTTACAATCTAAGAAAAATCAGGGAATCAGGTGGGTATGGCATCTTGCTTTATCCGAAGGACTTTGAACAGTTCAAAAAGTTCAATGAAAACAAATCGAAACTTAACGCTTGGTATCTTGGGAATATCGAAGAACAAAAGCGTTGGGAAATAAAATTAAAAGGAGAATAAGAACATGGCAAAAAAGAAAGAAGAATCAGTTGCAACAGCATTATCAGATGCGATTGCAGAAGAAAATGCAAAGGAACTTGACAACAAGAAGTTTGTGGTTGACCGATTACTTGCAACCAAGCGTGAAGGTATGGAAGGACTGGTTGAGTACATGGAAGAAATTGGTTTCTTCAATGCACCTTGCAGTGGTGGCAATCACTTATGTTGTGAGTTCGGTCTTGTGCATCACACCCGTAACGTGATGATAGCAGCAGAAAACATTGGTTATGCACTTCTTGGTAAAAACAAATATGAAGAAGTCAGGGATTCAGTAATCATTGCAGCAGCATTACATGACCTTGGCAAGTGCGGTGATTATGGAAAGCAGATGTATGTACCTAACATTTTGAAGTCAGGAAAAGCATCTGAAACCAAACCGTTCAAGCGTAACCCGGCGTTATTACCGATTGACCATGCAACCCGCAGTATTAAGTTAGCAACCCTTTTCATTGACCTGACGGAAGATGAAGAATTTGCTATCAGATACCATGATGGTCTGTATGAAACAGCCAACTATGGGGTAAAAGGCAACGAAACACCGCTGTATCTGATTCTGCATTATGCTGATTTATGGTCAAGCAGAGTAACAGAAGGTTGCACAGATGAAGGGGGTGAAGAATAATGTCAAGAAAAAATTGTGACAAGGATGCGGTGATTTCCCGCCTGAAAAAAGAAAAGGCAGAATTAGAATCACAGGTGAATGAACTGAAATATATTGTTCACGATACACAGGCAACTAATCACTTGATGAATGAACAGATTTCAGATATGCGTGAACTGATTGAACAGGATGTTGCAAGGGAATGTGGTTGTGTAACAATCGCAAATTCAACCTGTTATCAGGATTTTGTTGGAATCCTTATCAACAACGGTTATGCAGTGGAAGTTGAACAGATTGCAAAAGGTCAGTTGTTAAAAATTACAATCAAGGAAGGTGAAGAATAATGGTAAACGAAAATCAGGGTAAAAAGTACAATCCCCGCCCGGTGTATAACCGTAAGTTGTTGCGTTCAGTAATTCGTGCGGGTGTTCAGAAGCAGTTTGGTCAGCACCATGTAAGTCATAACATGGCAGCTAACTTTGAAAGAATCAGAAAGGAACAGGTGAGATAATATGGCACAGATGCTTTTGGTTATGGGTGAATCCGGCACTGGTAAAAGTACCAGTATGAGAAATTGTGACCCGGCAACAACCGCTGTTGTGAATCCGGTTGGTAAGCCGTTACCGTTTAAGGGTAAGTTTGAAATGTTGAACAGTGAAACGGAATCACGCAAGATTTGCAAATTTATGAAGGAACAGGCAGCAGCCGGAAAGAAGCTGATTGTTGTTGATGACTTCCAGTATATTCTTTCTGTTCCGTACATGAACCGTATCAAAGAAAACGGTTGGGACAAGTGGAATGATTTCGGTGCAAATTACTTTGAAATCATTGAAGTATGTAAGGAACTACCGGAAGATGTGGTTGTTGCTTATATGACCCACACAGAAACCCTTGACAATGGTGTAACAACAATCAAGCTGATTGGTAAACTGTTACGTGAGAAAATCACCATTGAGGGACTTTTCACAATCGTTCTTAGAACGGGTGTGAATGAAGGTAAGTATTACTTCTATACACAGAACAGTGGAAAGGACACAGTAAAGTCACCTATGGGAATGTTCCCGGCATACGCTATTGACAATGATTTGAACTATGTGGCTGATAAAATCCGCAACTTCTATGAAGTGGGTGAATATAAGACTGATGCAGAAATGGGTCAGGCTGATGCAGCAGTTGCAGCAGATATTGCAAAGCCGGATGCCAACGGAAGAAGGGCAAGGGGTGGCAAAGCATCCAAGACCACAACTGAAACAGCAACACCGCCACGGACTGCTGAACAGGATGCTGAACAGTCTGCTGAACCTGAAAAGGCTGCATCTACTGGCAGAAGTGGCAGAACACGCAAGGCAAGCGGTAAAACACATGATGAAGTTGTTGCAGAAAATGAACAGAAAATGTCTGATTATATGGCTGCAAGGGATGAAGCACTTGACAAGGCTTTTCCGGGACAGGAAGAAATTCCTTTTGATGAAGCTGCTGCTGTTATGGATGCAGTACCGCAGCCTGAACTTGAAACACCGCCAAGGCGTACACGCAAGGAAAGACAGGCAAACGCTGAACAGTCTGCTGAACCTGAAACACTGGCAGAAGATACCTATTTCTACATTCCGGCAGATGACAACTATGTTATGAAGCACAAAGGGGATGTTGCCCCGGAAGGTGCAAAGGTCATCACCAAGGAAGAATTTGGTGAAGGTGTGAAGCGTTTGGCACAGGCGGGAAATCCGAAGCCTGAAAACCCGGTTGAAGGTGCAGTGAACCCGCCTGAATCCGGCAGAAGAACACGCAGAACACAGGCACAGTCCGCAGAGCAGACACAGCCTGATTCTGAATCAGGTCAGGATGCTGAACCTGAACAGGAAACTGGAACACGTACACGCAGAACAAGAAGAACACGTTAAGAAAGAGAGGTACATAACATGAGTAATCCTAACAATCCGTTTGGTATTCCAAATGAAATGTTTGATGCAATAGTTGCATCTGCAATCATTGGAAGTGTAGCACCGGGCATGAAGAAACCAAATCCTGATGCCGGGTCAAAGAAACCTTCACATCAGGAAGGTGCAAAAGCTGCAAAGGAAATCTATGATTCCTATGTTGAAGCGGGTTTCACAGATACACAGGCATTTGAACTGTTGAAAACAGTTCTGACAACTAAAAGAACATTATTCTAAGAAAGGTTAAAAAGGTGAAAAATTATGGCTATTGATTTCAGTGCATTTGACAACAAGGTTGATTTGGTAGCATTACAGAAAGAGGTTGAAGAAGCAAAGGATGCGGACTTTGCCGATGTGCCGGATGGTAAGTATATCGTCAGCATTGAGAAGATGGAAATTAAGCTGACAAAGGCACAGGATAAGTTGATGTTTGCGGTTCAGTGCAAAATCAAGGAAGGTGAACAGGCAAACCGCATGATTTTCTTCAACAGGGTCATCAGTGGTAACAAGGTCAGCGAAAATTGGAATGATGGAAGGGCAATCAAATCTGTCTGCACATGGGTTAATGAATTGCTTGGTGAAGATGAAGCACCTGTTGAGTTTATCAACTATCAGGATTTTGCAGACCAGATTCTTGATGTGTTCCAGTCCATTCAGAACAACATCGAAGTTGAAGTTACCTATGCAGCAAGCAAGTTCAACCCTATCACTATCAATGAGGTTTTTGACCTGTAAAAATTTTTGTTGAAAGGTTAAGAGTTCTTAACTAAAATAAAATCAGGCGGTGGTGGGGTCACACCTTCCACCGCTATTTTCAGAAAGGGTGAACAGTAGTGATATTTTACGATTTTGAGGTTTTCAAGGAAGATTGGCTTGCAGTTTTCATTGATGTGACCCGTAAAACAGAACAGGTAATAGTAAATAACCCTGACGAATTAAAAGCCTTATATGAAGCAAATACAAGCAATATATGGGTAGGTTTTAATAACCGCCACTATGACCAGTACATTATGAAAGGTATTCTGTTGGGTATGAACCCAAAAAGAATCAATGACTGGATAATTTTAGAAAAAAGGGAAGGGTGGCAGTTTTCGTCAGTGTTCAACAAAGTACCGATGACAAACTATGATGTAATGCCAAACCCCCCAGTTGGATTGAAAACAATGGAAGGTTTTCTTGGTTCAAACATCAAGGAAACTGGCGTTCCTTTTGATATAAATAGAAAACTGACCAAGGCTGAAATTGAAGAAACAATCAAGTATTGTCGGCATGATGTGGAACAGACAATCAAGATTTTTCTTGAAAAGATAGATGAATTTAATGCAATGCATGGAATTGTTCAGGCTTTTCCGAACATGGTCAGCCTGTCAAACATAGGTGACAGTGAAGCAAGAATCACAGCAAAAGTCCTTGGGTGTGTGAAACAGGATTTCAAGGATGAATTTGATTATTTCTTCTTACCCTGTTTAAGGCTGAACAAATACAAATATGTTCAGGATTGGTTTGAAGAAAAGAAAAAAGAAGCCTTGTCTATGGATTTACAGAATTGTGACAAATACGATAAAAAACTATGGTACAAGTCACAGAATCTTGAAACTATTGTTGCGGGTATACCACATTCATTTGGTTTTGGCGGTCTGCATGGTGCAGCAGATACGCCAATACATAAGACCGGGCAGATTCTTCATGTAGATGTGAATAATTATTACCCTTCAATGCTGATTGCTTGGGGACTGGTCACAAGGGCAGCTACTAATGACAATTATCATTTGGTATATAACACAAGAAAGTCAATGAAAGCAAAACAAATTGCTGCTGCAAAATCCGGCAATAAGGCAGAAGCTAAAAACTGGAAGAAAGCACAGTTACCATATAAGAAAATGCTGAACGCACTTTCAGGTGGTATGAAGGATGAAACAAACCCGGCGTATGACCCAAGAAATAATAACTGTATGTGCATCAATGGTCAGCTTATGTTGCTTGACCTGATTGAACATCTTGAAGCAGTACCGGGATTTGAATTGATTCAGTCAAATACCGATGGTCTGATTATTTGGATTCCTGACACTGATGAAGCCTTTGAAATGGTGGATGATATTTGTTGGGAGTGGGAACAGCGTTGTTCAACAGACCAGTGTTCAATTCTTCTTGAACTGGATAATATTTCAGAAATTTATCAGAAGGATGTGAACAATTACCTTTGGGTTGGTGCTGATGGAAGTGTTGAAAGAATCGGTGCTTATGTGAAGGAATTGTCTGCAACAGACAATGACCTTCCTATTCTGAACAAAGCACTGGTTGAATACATGGTACATAAGACACCAGTGGAACAGACCATCAATCAGTGTGATGACCTGATTATGTTTCAGAAAATTGTCAAGCTGTCAGAAAAATATGATTGGGTGGAGCATGAGCATTGCACACCAGTTATCACTAAGACAGGAAAACGGGTCATCAAAGAAGTATATGAATACCCTGAAAAGGTCAAATACAGTTATAAGTCATACAGGGTATTTGCTTCAAATAGTCAGGATGATGGGCGGTTACTGAAAAGAAAAAGAGTGAAAACAAAAGGTGAAAAATTTGGAAATACCCCTGACCACTGTTTCATTTGCAATGATGATGTGTGTGGGGTTAAAACACCGCAAACCCTTGATAAAGGTTGGTATATAGATTTAGCAAAGAAACGATTGAAGCAATTTGGCATTGTAGCGTGATGCCGGGAAAGGAAGGTCTGAATGGATTTAGAAATCAAGTATGAACATGGTTCAATGGTCATTCACCTTGAAAAATTCCTTGATTGCCGGAGCATTTCAAAGGTCAAAAAACTGGTCAAGATAATCAGGAACAGTTTCACACCTGAATGTGAAGATAAAATCAGGGAATATGTTGAACAGGAAATTGAACAGTTTGAACCGAAACAACAGGAAAATCAAAGGTATATCATAGGATATACAGAGAAGGTGAAGTTCTGTCAAAAGCAGTTAGACAACGCATTGCATAATCGCAACCAATACAAGAAATCAACACCGCTGCATAAGTCTGACGGGTGGGAACATTACAATGCGTATGTCAAGCAGTTCCGTCAGGAAATGCGGGAAATAAAAGCACTGTTACGTTCCCGGCAGTCTGATTTTGATAAAAATATCAGGAATAAGGAATTTTACAAGAAAGTGCTGCAAATTATCACATAAGGTAGGTGAAAAAGATGCTTTACAAAGGTTATGTTGAAACCAAGGGTAAACAGAGCATTGAAAAGTTAAAAAACAGAACCAAGTGGAAAACCTATGAGGAAGTAAAAAACCTTAGTGGGTTTGGTGGAGTATTGGCAGATGACACCATCCTTATTGATATTGACGATTCTGAACAGTCTGAAATTTTAATGAATATCGTTGAGGATTTGCAGCTTGATTGTAAAGTCCTTTGCACAAGTAGGGGTAAACATTTTCTATTCAAAAACCATACCATAGCAAGGAACAGGACACACGTGCAACTTGCTGTTGGTCTGACTGCTGATATAAAGGTTGGAAGTAAGTTGTCTTATGAAGTCATCAAGATTGATGGTGAAGAACGGTTTTGTGAATGGGATATTGAAGAAGGTGGAAAGTATCAGGAAGTTCCAAAGTGGTTATTCCCGGTCAAGGCAACTGCTGAATTTGTGGATATGGATGCCGGGGATGGAAGAAATCAGGCATTGTTCAATTATATCCTGACCCTGACAGCAAATGATTTTACAGTTGATGAAACAAGGGAATGTATCAGGATTCTGAACAAATTTGTTCTGAAACAACCGCTGTCAGATGATGAACTGGAAGTGATCTTGCGTGATGATGCTTTTCAGAAACCTGTTTTTTTCCTTGGCAGCACATTCCTGTTTGACAAGTTTGCAGTGTTTATGAAGAACACGGCACACGTTATCAAAATCAACGGACAGTTACACATATACAAAGATGGTGTGTATTCCAATGGGTACAAAGAAATTGAATCAAACATGATTCAGCACATCCCAAACCTGAAAAAGATGCAACGCCGGGAAGTTCTTGACTACATGGAACTGATCGTTGATGAAAAAGAACAGTCAGATGCAAACCTGCTTGCTTTCAACAACGGTGTATATGACCTTGTGACCGGGGAATTGAAACCATTCAGCACGGACATTGTTATTACTAACAAGATTCCTTGGGACTACAAGCCGGATGCCTATTCTGAACTGGCAGATAGCACCCTGAACAAGTTAGCGTGTGGTGATGCAGCAATCAGGGCATTGTTGGAAGAATGTATTGGTTACTGCTTTTACAGAAGAAATGAGTTAGGCAAGGCGTTCATCCTGACAGGTGACAAGTCCAACGGTAAAAGTACATTTTTGGATTGTGTCAAAGCAATCCTTGGTGATCGAAACATTTCAGCACTTGACTTGAAAGAACTTGGGGACAGGTTCAATACTTCAATGATGTTCGGCAAACTGGCAAACATTGGTGATGATATTGGTGATGATTTCCTTCAAGGTTCACAGGTCAGCGTGTTCAAGAAAATAGTAACAGGTAACCGCATTAAGGCAGAGCGTAAAGGACAAGACCCATTTGAGTTCAACCCGTTCATCAAACTGTTATTCAGTGCAAATGATATTCCACGTATGAAGGACAAGACCGGGGCGGTACTTAGGCGTTTGGTTATCATTCCATTCAATGCCACGTTCAGCAAGGATTCACCTGACTATGACCCATTCATCAAGTACAAACTGATTCAACAGGAAAGCGTTGAATATTTCATCAGGCTTGGTGTGGAAGGTCTGAAAAGAATTATCATCAATGACGGATTCACCAAGTCAGACAAGGTTCAGAACCAGTTGACAGAGTATGAAGAAGAAAACAACCCTATCCTTGCATTTATCAATGACACCGGGGTTGACATGATAGAAAATGAACCAACCGCTGATGTATATAAACGGTATCAGGTTTTTTGTGCAGACAATGCAATGCAGCCAATGTCAAATATTGTATTCAGTAAGCAGATCAATAAAAGGCTTGGGTTCAGAGTAATTCAGAAAAAAGTGAACAATAAAAATTGTAAGATATTTGTTTCATAGCAGAAAGGAAGGTGATTTAATGTGTCAGAAAAACTGCAAATATTGGAACTTTTTGGTGGCATAGGGTCACCAAGGGTTGCCCTTAGAAACATAGGTGTTTCAGTAAAATCTATTGATTATGTGGAAATTGATGAAAAGGCTGTCAGGTCATACAATGCAATGTTTGAACAGGAATCAGCATATTCACCGCAGACAGTAGTGGGGTGGAATCTTCAACCTGATATTCTGATTCACGGGTCACCGTGTCAGGATTTCAGTATTGCGGGGCATCAGGGAAAAGCAACGGCAGCAGACGGAAGAATAAACAAAGGAAAAGGTGCTGATGAAGGTTCAGGGACAAGATCATCCCTGATGTGGGAAACGGTACATATTATTGAACAGATGGGTGAGTGGAAACCAACTGTTGTGATATGGGAAAACGTAAAGAATGTTTTATCAAAGCACATGGTTCACAACTTCAACCGTTACCTGTCATATATGGAAAAGTTGGGTTATTCCAATAATTACAAAGTGTTAGACTGCCGTGATTATGGAATACCACAGGCACGGGAACGGTGTTTCACAGTATCAATTCTTGGTGACAATGCTTTTGATTTTGAACTGATGGAAAAAAGACCCATGAAAAACATTTCAAATTTTCTTGAATACGGTGATGTTCCTGATTGCTACTTGGTGACACAGCCAAGTGTTTATTCAGTAATTGGTAAGAAAGGAATTAGAAGGGCAACCATAATCAAAGATTATGTAAATACTATAACAACAAGACAGGATAGGACACCCGCACAGGTCATTGATCTTGGTGGTGGAAAATACAGATATTTGACAGAACTGGAATGTTGGCGGTTGATGGGGTATTCGGATGATGATTTTTATGCAGCAGAAGCAACTTGCAGAGTTGAACCGGGGAAAATGAACAGAACCTTATATCATCAGGCGGGTAATTCCATACCAGTACCGATATTTGAAAGTATGTTCAGTGCAATGCTGAACAGTGGGATTATAAGAAAGGAAGGTATCAATTAGTGAAAGGTGGAAGAAATACAGAAGGTTATGCAGACCCAACGGCAACTATTGCGGTTGGTAGAGTTGCAAAGGAAGAACGTGAACAGATTGAATGTGAAGCAGCAGACAAACGTGCCTATGATCTGATTAAGGTTTTGAAGTACATCATCAAAGGTGCTGGGTTTGAACTGACTGAACGTGTTCAGGTAAAAGATACCAAGACGGGAAGGGTTTACAGATGAATGAAATATTTACAGGTACATTTGATAGGTGGAAATGGTTTCCACAAATGAAACCTTGGGAACTGGAAGTAATGAGTTCCAACAAAAAGGTTCAGAGAATGAAAGACAGGCAAGATAGAAAGGTGAGGTTAAGAAATTATGGAAAATAAGATTTTGGAATTATTGGAACAGAAGGGCAGCGTGTCAATGAATGATGATATTTTCCCATTGGTGGAAAAAGAATTTGAAGGTCAGGTGATTGGTGCAGAACTTTATGAACTTGCACACCAATACATATTACAGTTGTTGTATGGTGTGCATACTGCCGGGGTTGCCGTGATTGCTGTTCCTAAGTTTGCAGCGGGTCAGCAGTTTGGTCAGATGGTTGTTGCTGATGTGATTTATACAAAGGTGAATGATACACCGTATGATTTTATGCAGTAGTTGCGGTTGGTAACTGTTGGTAACGGTTCACGGTAACTGTTGAAAGTCTTTATTTATGCGGTTTGTAACGGTAGTAACGGTTAAATGTAATTTTCTTATTATTTTTATATAAAGTATTTTTTATGTATTTATAAAAAGTAAAAATATAGAGTATAAGGGTTTAACCGTTACCGTTACCAACCGTTACCGTCAGTATTTACAAGGCTTTCAAGGTATTTTTTGCCAATTTTCAACCGTTACCCAACCGATACCAAGGAAAGGATAGGTGAAAGTGATGAATAATAAGAAATTGACTGCACGGCGGTACTTAGAGCAGATACAGGAATTTGATATTTATATCAATCAGGACTTAGAACGCCTTGAAGAAATGAAAGTCAATGCTTGCAGTACAGGGGCAATAGATTATTCCAAGGATAGAGTGCAGACAAGTCCGTCAGGTGATACACTTTGCAAACAGGTAACAAATTATGTTGCTTTCAATGATAAAATCAATGCAGAAATTGACAGTTTTGCAGATGCTAAAGAACAGATCATCAAAGAAATCAGAGGTTTGCGTGATAAAAATTATGTTCAGGTGTTGTATAAAGTGTATGTTCAGTACAAGACAGTGAAACAGGCATCAAAGGAAATGAAAAAGTGCTATAATTACACGGTTGAACTGCATAACAAGGCACTTGCAGCGTTTGAAAAAACTTATCAAAACTTACATTATTTGATGTAATCGGTTATAATCTGACGATTGACAAACGGGTACAAGACAATTATGATAAACTTGCAAAAACTGGGTTGCAGATAATTCATAAGAATTATCTGCAATTTTTATTTTATGCCAAAAATGAGAAAGGAAGGGGTGAACCTTTGAATGGCAAAAGGAAAATATCAAGAATGGTTGACAGAAGAAGGTTTGCTGCAACTGGAATCATGGGCAAGGGACGGTCTGACAGATGAACAAATTGCTTCAAATATGGGAATATCAAGAGAAACATTGTCACAATGGAAAAAAAAGTATTCTGACATTTCTGACACCCTAAAAAGGGGAAAGGCAGTTGTTGACATTCAAGTTGAAAATGCTTTACTGAAAAGGGCATTAGGTTATTCCTATGATGAAGTGACAAAGGAAAGGGTACTTGATTATGACCCGTCAACAGGTCAAGTTGTCGGTTCACACATGGAAGTGACCAAGACTGTCAGAAAAGAAGTTCAGGGTGATACCACAGCACAGATATTTTGGTTGAAGAATCGCAGACCTGAACAATGGAGAGATAAAAGGGATGTTTCTGTTGAAGGTGAAATCAGCACCACTTCATCCATGACAGATGATGAACTGGATGAAAGAATTAGTAAACTAAAGGCAAAATTAGGTATTGCAGATGAATAAAACGGATTATCTTGCACTTCTCAATGAACTTGTTAAATGCAACAATGAAAAACAAATTAGAAGTGCAAAAACCGATTTTTGGCAGTATTGCCGAACTAAAGCACCTGACTTCTACAAGAAGGACAGGTGCTTTTTGCATGAATTTTGTGATGACCTTCAATCCTTTATTGAACCAACAGATGAACATGAAGTTTTGGTTGTGAATATGCCACCAAGACACGGTAAGTCACGAACCATAGGAAACTTTGTTGAATGGGTACTTGGTAACGATCAGACCCAAAAGATTATGACAGGTTCATACAATGAAACCTTGTCAACGAACTTTTCAAAAGGCGTAAGAAACACCATTCAGGAAATAAAAGGTGATGCAGATAAAATTGTTTATTCTGACATTTTCCCCGGTGTAAATATCAAGCGTGGTGACGGTGCTATGAATATGTGGTCTTTGGAAAAAGGCTATAACAATTACTTGGCTACTTCACCAACTGGTACTGCAACGGGTTTTGGTGCTTCAATAATGATTATTGATGACCTTATCAAGTCAGCACTTGAAGCCAATAATGCTGATACACTTGAAAAACACTGGACTTGGTTCACAGATACCATGCTTTCACGATTAGAAGAAGGTGGGAAGATCATTGTGGTTATGACCCGTTGGCATAGCCTTGATCTTGCCGGAAGAATCATTGAAACCTATGGTGATAAAGTCAAGGTTGTTCAATATAAGGCGGTTCAGGATGACGGTTCAATGTTGTGTCCTGAAATATTATCACGCAAGTCTTATGAAACCAAAAGAAAAGCAATGGGTGCTGATATTGCAGAAGCAAACTATCAGCAGAATCCTATTGACATAAAAGGGCGTTTATACCAGTCCTTCAAAACTTACAGTAAATTACCAGTTGATGAACACGGTCAGGCGTTGTATTCAGCAGTTAAGAACTACACTGATACCGCAGACACAGGTGATGACTTCCTTTGCAGTATTGACTATGTGGAATACAACAAAGAAGCCTATGTCATTAATGTTATCTATACAAAAGATGGTATGGAGATTACAGAACCCGCAGTTGCAAAAATGCTTTATGAAGATAAGGTCAATATTGCAGACATTGAATCAAATAACGGCGGGCGTGGGTTCGCAAGAAATGTTGAATCAATACTTAGGTCAAAGTTCAGCAGCAATCAAACGGTCATTCATCCGTTCTTTCAGTCAAAGAATAAGATTTCAAGAATCTTGTCTAACAGTACATGGGTTATGAATCACATTTATTTCCCGGTCAACTGGCAAGATCGTTTTCCTGATTACTACCTTGCAATGGTTAGGTATCAAAAAGAAGGAAAGAACGCACATGATGATGCACCTGATGCAACAACTGGTATAGCAGAAAACATTGGTGGCGGTGATGCCTTTAGTTTTGATTAAGCAATTACCGGGTAGAATACACGGTGTCAGCAGCAGTTTCTTTTTGGACGGTAGGAAAAGGCTGTCAAATGCTTACTCCGGGGCGGTTGCAATCGGTGACCGCCTATGACACCTGTATAACTACTTTTTGAGATATTAGAAACAAATTAGTAACACATACCCTTGGAAACATAGTGTTTTCAGGGGTTTTGATTTTATTATGCAATGAAAGGCGGTGAGAACTTGAACGGTATGATGAATCTGATTGACAGAGTTACGCACTTTGTACTTTATGGTGTCAATGGTGATATGTCTGATAAAGAATATCTTGAACAGTCTATCATGCGTTGGAAAAGTTCACCTGAAAGACAGATGCAGATTAAGGGTCATCTGTATTATGACAATGAACATGATATTTTGTTAAGAAAAAGAACCATGATAGGTGATGACGGAAAACTGCAAGTTGTTGAAAATCTGCCTAACAATCAGATTATTGATAATCAGTATGCAAAACTGGTGAATCAGAAAACAAATTATCTGTTCGGTCAGCCTATTACATTTGATTGTGAAAATAAACAGTATGTTGAACTTTTGAAAAAAGTGTTCAATAAGCAGTTCATGCGTACTTTGAAAAAAAGTGGTAAATATGCGTATAACGGGGGAATTGCTTGGTTATTCCCATGCTACAATAAATCAGGGGAATTGTGTTTCAGATTGTTTCCCGCCTATGAAATCCTTCCATTTTGGGAAGATGCAGAGCATACAAGGCTGCAAGGTGCAGTCAGGTTGTACTTGGTAGCCGGATATGAGAAAAACAGACCTGTCATTGTGGAAAAGGTTGAAGTGTATGATATGAATGGTATTCACCGTTATATTTTAGACGGTAGTTCACTGATTCCTGATTTGACGGTTGAAGAACAAGATTCCTATTATGTGACGGTGACTGGTGCTGATGGTGTTCAGAAGGGGTTGAACTGGTCACGTATTCCGCTGATTCCGTTGAAATACAACGATTCAGAAACACCCCTGTTGAAAAAGGTCAAGTCATTACAGGACGGTATCAATGTGATGCTGTCCGACTTTGAAAATAATATGCAAGAAGATGCCCGGAACACTATCTTGGTACTGAAAAACTATGATGGTACTAACTTGGGTGAGTTCAGGAAGAACTTGGCAACCTATGGTGCAGTTAAGGTCAGATATGACGGGGAAACAAAGGGCGGTGTTGAAACCCTTGAAATTCAGGTCAACGCTGATAATTACAAGACCATTGTGGAAATCTTCAAAAAGGCATTGATTGAAAATGGTATGGGTTATGATGCTAAGGATGACAGGCTTTCCGGCAACCCAAATCAGATGAACATTCAATCAATGTATTCAGACATTGACATTGATGCAAACGATACGGAAACAGAATATCAGGCAGCCTTTGAAGAAATCCTTTGGTTTGTCAATGCACACCTTGCCAACACAGGACAGGGGAACTTTGAGGGTGAAGAAGTCAATATCATCTTCAACAGGGATATTCTGATAAATGAATCAGAAGCCATTGATAACTGTCAGAAGTCAGTTGGCATCCTGTCAGATGAAACGGTTGTAAGCCAGCATCCTTGGGTGGATGACCCACAGGCTGAATTGGAACGATTGGAAAAGCAGAAGCAAAAGGAACAGGAAGAATTTGAAAAACAGTACAATCCTTTTGGTGTGAAACAGAATCCAAATAACTCTGATGACCCACCTGATGACCAAGGCGGTGATGAATAATGCCAAACGCTGCATATTGGAAAAAGCGGTTTGAATTACTTGAACAGGCACAGAATCAGCAAGGTTTACAGTGCTATGCCGATATTGAAAAGCAGTACCGACAGGCACAGAAGCAGATTGAAGGTCAGATTGCTGCATGGTATCAGCGTTTTGCAGATAACAACAGTATTTCACTTGCTGACGCCCGCCGGATGCTGACCAAAAGGGAACTTGCTGAACTGAAATGGGACATCAACCAGTATATTCAGTACGGTGAAGAAAATGCAATCAATGGTACTTGGGTGAAGCAGCTTGAAAATGCTTCTGCCCGGTATCACATTTCAAGACTTGAAGCCTTGAAGCTGCAAACCCAACAGAGCATTGAAGCAATGTTTGGAAATCAGCTTGACAGCATTGATTCAACCATGCGGAACATCTACACATCAGGGTACTATCACACAGCCTTTGAAATTCAGAAGGGCGTGGGTGTAGGTTGGGACTTTGCAACACTGGATGACAAGACCATTTCAAAGGTTATCAATAAACCTTGGGCGGTTGATGGAAAGAACTTTTCTGAAAGAATTTGGGGCAACCGTCAAAAACTTGTCAATGAACTGAATACTGAACTTACCCGCAACATTATGTTAGGGCAAGACCCACAAAAAGCTATTGATGCCATTGCCCGGAAGATGAACAGTTCAAAGAAAAATGCGGGTAAACTGGTGATGACAGAAGAAGCCTTTTTCAGTTCCACAGCACAAAAAGACTGTTTTGCTGAACTGGATGTTGAACAGTTTGAAATTGTGGCAACACTGGATGCACTAACTTCTGAAATCTGTCAGGAAATGGATGGCAAGCACTTCCCTATGTCACAATGGGAAGTCGGTGTCACTGCACCGCCTTTTCATCCTTGGTGTAGAAGTACAACAGTACCATACTTTGATGATGAATTTGACAGTATTGGAGAACGTGCAGCAAGGGATGCAGATGGTAAAACATATTATATCCCGGCTGATATGACCTATAAGCAATGGCAGAAATCATTTGTGGATGGTGACAAGACTGGTTTGCAAGAAGTTGTTTCTGATACAGATAGTTCCTTCAAAACCTTTGAAACACCGGAACAAGCATATAGTTATTTTGGAAAAAGACCTGAAATTTCATTGAGAAAGACTAATCGTAAGGAATATGACAGACAAAAGGAAGTATATCAAAATTCTTCATACGGAATTTGGTATAATGCAATGGAAACAAAACAATCTGTTGCAATAACTAATTATTCAGGTGATGACTATTCAGCTATCAATGGTTTGTTGCGTGGTAGAATGACAAAAAATCAAGTTAAATTGTGGGATGCAAACAGTCAATACACTACCATGGAAAATATAGAAAATGTTACGGATGCGATTTCACAATTTGAATTAAAAGATAACATAAGAGTATACAGAACTTGTGAAGAAGATGTTTTTAGAAGTTTGAAAAAGGATGTTGGTAGTGTATTTATAGATGATGGTTTTACAAGTACCAGTGTATTAAGTACACCAGTTGCAAGTGGTAACGTAACAATGGTAATTGATGTACCGGCTGGAAAAGGTGTAGGTGCTTGGATTGCACCATTATCAGGAACAGAAGAAGAATATGAATTTTTATTACAGCGTGGCACAAAATTTAGGATAAAGTCTGTATTAGAATCTAATAATAAAACAGAAATCCACATGGAAGTTATTGGAAATGAACCAAAGTCAGAAATGACTTTTGCATCTAAAGAAGATGTGATAAAATTGTGGAAAGAAGAAGGTATTTATGATGAAGATGCAGCAAAATCATTGTAAAGGTGGTGCTTAGTATGGATAAAAAAAGTATGTTGCAAACATTGAGAAAGCAATGTGGTAGTAAATTTGTTAGCAAACAGGGTGACTTGAATAAGGTTCAGGAAATAAAAAAAGATAATCACAAAAAGAAAGTTGAAAGCACTGTCAAATGACGGTGCTTTTTTCATACCTTAACAAGTTATCAAATGAGTGAAAATAATTGCTATATAGCGGTTATATGAGGTCAGAAAGGGGGGTTCACAGGTACATGAAAACCAAGACTTAACAGAAAGGGTATGGTGGTCTAAAATTATCTCCCGGTCACTGGGTTAGTGTGGCATAGAAAAGGCATCCGGCAACGGGTGCTTTTCTTTTGTGGGGTAGTCAACACGTAAAACCGTACAAACCTAACAATCATGTGTGAGTGAACACGTACAAAAACGTAATTGAAAGTGAGGAAATCAAAAATGAAAAGAACAGAACTTGAAGCATTGGGAATGACCAAGGAACAGATTGATGCGGTAATGAAAATCAATGGTGATGACATTGAAAATGCCAAGGCGGTCAATGCTGCTGAAATCACTAACCTGAAAGCTGAAAATGATACCCTGTCAAAACAGGTGAAGGATAGAGATAAGCAGATTGACACATTGAAAGCATCTGCCGGGGACAATGAGGAATTGAAGAAGCAGATTGAAACATTACAGGCTGATAACAAAGCCAAGGATGAAGCCCATGCAAAGGAACTGACCCAGTTGAAGATTGATGCAGCGGTGGAAAAGGCACTGACTGATGGCGGTGCAAAGAACATCAAAGCAGCAAAGGCACTGTTAGACCTGACAGATGCAAAACTTGGTGATGATGGTACAGTTAAAGGCTTGGCTGAACAGATTACTAAGTTAAAAGCAGATGAAGGTTCAAAGTTCATGTTCAATGCAACTGAACAGACAACCACACAGCAGCAGACCTTTACAGGTTTTCAGCCGGGAACTTCAACAACCGTTCCTGATTCCAAACAGGCGGGGTATGAAGCACGTCTTGCAGAAGCAAGAAAGAACAACAATCAGTTAGAGGTCATCAAGATTAAACAGGAAGCATATTCCGATGGTGGCATTGTACTGATGTAACAACAAATTTTTATGACAAAGAAAGGTTAAAATGGTGAAAAATATGCCACAGGTAACAGGTGTAGGTACTACTTATAACTTACCTAACTATGCGGGTGATTTATTTACCGCAGACCCTACGCAGACCCCGTTTCTTTCTATGATTGGTGGTCTTAGTGGTGGAAAACAGACAGATAACTTTGAATTTGCAACTGGCGTTGTGTATGACTTACCTGATGCGGGTCAGCCTGACATTTCTGAACAGGCATCCACAACTGCCCCTGAATCCCAGTTAGTTGCAAGGGAACAGGAAACCAATGTTGTGCAGATTCATCAGGAAACCATTGATTTGACTTATGCAAAGATGTCAAACAGTGGTAGACTTTCCGGCTTGAACACAGCGGGTCAGACTGCAAATCCTAATGATGAAAAGGCTTGGCAGATTCGTCAGAAGTTAATCAAGATTGCACGTGATGTTGAGTATTCTTTCCTGAATGGTACTTATCAGAAAGCAACAACCGCTGCTGAATCCAACAAAACACGTGGTATGTTGGAACTTTGCACTTCTGCATCAGGAACTTCCATTGATGCTGCCGATGCCGTATTGACCAAGGATTTACTGAATCAGTTATATCGTGAAATGGCAGAAAATGGTGCAGTATTCAGCAACATTGTACTGTTTTGTGGTGCATATCAGAAACAGGTTATTTCTGACATCTATATGAATCAGTTCAAGGGTCAGACCCCGGCAACCCGTAATGTTGGCGGTTACAACATCACTGAAATTGAAACTGATTTCTTCAAGATGGGTGTATGTTGGAATCCGTTTATGAAGAAAGATGCAATTCTGCTTGCTGATGTTGCACATATTGCACCTGTATTTCAGCCTGTACCGGGCAAGGGTAACTTCTTTGAAGAACCGCTTGCAAAGACTGGTGCAACCGATAAGGTTCAGATTTATGGTCAGGTTGGTCTTGCACACGCACCCGCATTTTTGCATGGTGCAATTACAGGACTGAAAACTGCATAAGAAAGGACAGGTGAAAGGTTATGCTTACAGTAACAAAGAAACCCAAGACACCCAATACAATTTGGGATGCAGTGAATAAAAGACCACTTTGCAAGTTTGACAAAAAGGGCATCTTGGAAACCAACGATGAAACCCTTGCTGAAAGACTGAAAGCAATGGGGCATACAGTAACCGGGGAAGTAGACAATGTTGAACCCCCGGTTGAACCTGATTCAGAAGATAATGGCAAAGATGAAAGTGCTGATTCTGAAACACCTGAATCTGATGCCGGGGAATCAAAGACAGACGGTGAAGCTGATGCGGAAAAAACAACTGCAAAGGGTCGCAGAAGCAGAAGCAGAAAGTAACAGGTGATGTGCAATGTTCGATGTAGATACAGTGAAAGAACGGTTGAAATCATTTGGGTATGAGGTCAAGGAAAGTGATGAATTTGCCTTGACCTTTTGTGTTGAGAAAGTACGTAGCAGCATCAAGAATGAAATCAACTGGCAAGAAGTGCCGGAAGGACTGGAACACATTGCTGTTGATATGGCAGTGGGTGATTTCCTGTTATCCAAGAAAACCTTTGCACCGAATGACCTTGTTGGGTTTGATTTAGATTATGCAGTAAAGCAGATTCAGACCGGGGACACCAACACAGTTTTTGCAACTGGTGAAGGTTCACTTACCCCGGAACAAAGGCTGACCACCTTCATCAATTACCTTTTATCTTATGGAAAGGCTGAATTTAATTCATTCAGGCGTATCAGATGGTAGATGCAATCAAAGCTGCACAACAGGCAGCAAGGAAAGCCATTGAATCAACCTATTTTGGTGTTCTGATGGTTACAGAAATGCAGAAGGTAAAAGATGAAAGGTCAAAGCTGACAAATGATGAAGAAGTGGTTGTTTTGGAAAATCAACCTTGTAAATTGTCATTTGAAAAACTGCAAACTGCTATTCAGTCAGATTCAGCAGCAACAATCACACAGGGGACAAAGTTGTTTGTGTCCCCTGATATTTCCATCAAAGCGGGGTCAAAAATCACTGTATCACAGGACGATGTGACAACAGATTACACTTGCAGCGGTGTCCCGGCAGTGTACCCAACACATCAGGAAATCACGCTTGAACTTTTCAAGGACTATGCTTGATGGGTAAAATGGGGAATTTTGACATTGACGGGTTGAAAAAGTTCAGGGATGAACTGAACAAGCGGCAAGACCCTGATGCGTTTGTGGAATCGTGTGCAAAGGAACTTGCTGCCCGCCTGTTGCGTATGGTTGTAAAAAGAACCCCGGTGGGTGAATATCCACCAAGCACAGGGAAAAAGGGTGGCACATTAAGGCGTGGGTGGACTGGTGAAAAAAGGGCATCTGCACAGGGATATGCAGATTCATTGACCGTTCATCATTTTGGTGATACTTATGTCATTGAAATTGTGAACCCTGTTGAATACGCATCCTATGTTGAATACGGTCACAGAACTGCAAATCACAAAGGATGGGTCAAGGGTCAGTTTATGATGACCATATCTGAACAGGAACTTGAAAAAATTGCCCCAAAGGTGCTTGAAAGAAAGATAAAAAAATATTTAGGGGGATGTTTTAAGTGATAAATTCAATAATTGAAGCAATCAGCGTGTCCCTGAATAAAGAATTTGGGGATGACTATGAAACCCACATGGAAGAAATCAAGCAAGGTTTGAAAGAACCTTGTTTTTTTATTGCTTGCCTGAACCCAACCATTGAACAGTTCCTTGGAAAGCGTTATTTCCGAAGCAATCAGTTCTGCATCCAGTATTTCCCCAAGACCAATAAGGTTCAACGGGAATGTAATGGCGTGTTAGAAAGAATGATGCAGTGTTTGGAGTATATCACCATTGATGGTGACACCAAACCAATCCGGGGGACAAAAATGAAGGGTGAAGTGGTTGACGGCGTTCTGAATTTCTTTGTGAATTATGACTGCTTTATCTACAAGACAGAGCAGCAGACCGCAATGGAAACTATGGATGCAAGCACAAGAGTGAAGGAAGGTGGTTGATTTGGCAGCAACTAAAAAAGCGGAAGGTGCAACAGTTCAGACCGCTGAACAGAAGTTCAGCAAAGAACAGATTCTTGCATCTTCCCGTTATGCAAACAGAAGGGACTTGGTGGATGCCCTTCTCTATGAAGATAAAAGTTACACCATTGAAACTGTTGACAACATGATTGAGAAGTATAAGAAAGGACAGGTGAAATAATATGGCTTTAGGTGGCGGTAGTTTTACCACACAGAACAAAGAACTTCCCGGTGCATATATCAACTTTGTATCGGCTGCATCTGCAACCGCAACGTTGTCTGACCGGGGAATTGCCACAACGCCCCTTGAACTGGACTGGGGTAAGGAAAACGAAGTCTTTGAAGTGACCAATGAAGATTTTCAGAAAAATTCTATGAAAATCTTTGGTTATGCCTTTGACAGTCCTAAGATGAAAGGTCTTAGTGATTTGTTCATCGGTGCAAAGACATTATACGCATACCGTTTGAATGGTGGCGGTGAAAAGGCAGCAAATGATTTTGCAACTGCATTATACAGCGGTACACGTGGAAATGACCTGAAAATTGTGATTCAGGCAAATGCGGATGACACCAAGAAGTTTGATGTTATCACATACCTTGGAACAGTCAAGGTGGATGCACAGACGGTTGCAAAGGCAGCAGACCTTGTTGCAAATGACTATGTTGTGTTCAAGACGGATGCAACCCTTGCGGTAACAGCTTCAACCCCGTTATCAGGTGGTACAAATGGAACTGTTGACGGAACAGCACATCAGGCATATTTGGATAAGATTGAATCCTACACCTACAACGCAATGGGTGTTGTGGTTACGGATGAAACCACCAAGAAACTGTATGTTGCTTTCAACAAGCGTTTGCGTGATGAACTGGGTATCAAGTTCCAGTTGGTGCTTTACAAGATTGCTGCTGACTTCATGGGAGTTATCAGTGTAAAGAACAAGGTCACTGATGATGACTGGTCAGAAGCATCCCTTGTGTACTGGGTAACTGGTGCAGAATGTGGATGTGCGGTCAATAAGTCCTGTCAGAACAAGAAATATGACGGTTCGTTTACTGTTGACACTGATTTCACACAGACAGAGTTGAAACAGGCAGTGAAAGACGGTGAATTTGTTCTGCATAAGGTCAATTCTGATGTCAGGGTGCTTGAAGATATTAACACAATGGTCACAACAACTGATACTTGCGGTGATATTTTCAAAGACAATCAGACCATCAGGGTAATTGACCAGTTAGGTAATGATGATGCAGTCCTGTTCAATACCAAATACCTTGGTGTTGTACCGAACAACGCATCAGGCAGAACTTCCCTTTGGTCTGACCTTGTAAAGATTCGTCAGGAATTACAGGACTTGGGTGCAATCGAAAACTTCACTGATTCTGATGTGACGGTTGCACAGGGAGATACCAAAAAGGCAGTTGTTGTTTCCAGTGCAATCACAGTTGTGAACGCTATGGGAAAACTTTATATGACAGTTACGGTTGCGTAAGAAAGGCGGGTGAAAAAGAATGGGCGATAACATTACGATGAAAGCAAGGGACACCATTGCTGCAAAGTTGGCTGAATGTTTTATCACCATCGGCACAAGAAGATATAACTTCATGCAGATGATTGATATGGAAGCCAAGGTTGAAAAGACCAAGACCACAGTTCCCCGCCTTGGTGCTATTATGGCGGGACACAAATCATGTGGTATGGAAGGTACTTTTTCCGGCACTGCACACTATAACCAGTCAGTTCTTAGACAGGCACTTCTTGATTATAAGAACACTGGTATGGATGTGTATTTTGAAATGCAGATTACCAATGATGACCCTACCAGTGAAGCGGGTAGACAGACCATCATCTTCTATGACTGCAACACTGATGGCGGTGTCCTTGCAAAGTTTGATGCAGACGGTGAGTATTTGGATGAAGAAATTGAAGGAACTTTTGAAGATTTTTCAATGCCGGAATCATTTGCAAATCTTACTGGTTTTCTTACCAACTAAACAATGAAAACCCCCTTGTGTGAGTTTATATAACACTCATATAAGGGGGTTTTGTTATTCAATGATAAACAGAAAGGGGACAAGTAAAAATGTCTAAATTTAGCAAGTTTATGAAAGCGAATAAAATCGCAAAGGAAAATGAAAAGTATGCACCTACTTCCAGTTTACAGGATGAAAACGGTAAACCGCTTGAATGGGAGTTCAAACAGATTACTTCCAAGGAAAATGAAGTGTTGCGTGATTCCTGTACCATCGAAGTTCAGGTGAAAGGAAAGCCGAACCTTTACAGACCGAAGGTGAACACTGCTGAATACCTTGCAAAGATGATTGTTGCATCTACTGTATATCCTGACCTGTATGATGCAGAATTACAGGATTCCTATGGTGTAAAGACCCCGGAAGAACTTCTTTATGCAATGGTTGACAATGCCGGAGAATATCAGGATTTCACCGTTTGGATGCAGAAGTTTCAGGGATTCACAAAGAGCCTTGAAGAAAAGGTGGATGAAGCAAAAAACTAATCGAAGAAGGGGATGGTGAAGCAAATTATGCTTACTATGCCCTTCACAAACTTCACATTTTACCATCCGTTTTCTTGGAAATGGATGAACAGGAAAAGGCTTTTGTCATAGCAGCAATCAAAATCAAGGTTGAGAATGACAAGAAGGAAAAGAAAAAAGCGGAAAGCAAAGCCAAGAAAAAACACTAAGAAAGGACGGTGAAAACAGGTGTCATCTATTCAGACAGGTATTGAACTTAATGACCAGTTCAGCGGTGTACTGAACAATATTGTAAATTCAGTGAACCTTGCTATTTCTGCAATGGCTGATATGCAGCAGAGCATGAACGCAGACATTGACACAAGCAGTATTGAAGGGGCAAGGGATGAAATCAATCAGGCAACCGCAGCCATCAATGAAATGAATGAAGCACTGAATAATCAGACCGCACCTGATATTGTACCGCCTGTTGTGCCGGATGCGAATAGTCAGGTTGTAAATGTGGATGTAAACCCTGTACTTCCTGACCCGCTTGTTGAAAATCCTGAACCAATCAGACCTGAAATTCAGCCAAATGCACCCCCTGACCCCGTTGAAATTCCTGTCACATGGCAGACTGACGGACTGGAAGTGTTCACTGGCACTGGAATTGATAGATTTCAGCAAGAAGTGCAAAGTACCAACAGTATGTTGGAACAGTTAAGCAGCACACAGGATTCTATTGCAAGACAGGCATACAACACACGCCTGTTCCCGCCTGAATCATTTCAGGATTTGAACAGATTGGCGGTTCGTATTGATACAGTTCGTGACCGTATTCAGCAGATTGAAAACAACCCGGTAAACCTTGGAACAGACACCGCAAATGCGGAACTGGAACAGTTGCGGGCACAGTTAAACAGGGCAATTCAGGAACAAAACGAACTGAATGATGCAATGGCTGATATGGATGTTTCTGCTGCAAATGATGCTTATTTGCGTTTATCGCAGACAGTCAGTGGAACAGAACGATACATCAGGGACAATGTTGATGAACAGGGGCGTTTCAATCAGGAAATTCAGGAAGGTACACAACAGGCAAATGAACTGACCAATATGTTGAAAAATGCTGTCACAGCGTATATCAGTATTCAGAGTGTTGGAAAAGCGTTAGATATTTCTGATGAACTAACAACCACAACTGCAAGACTGAACATGATGAACGATGGAGTTCAGACAACAGAAGAACTTGTCAACATGGTATATGCAGCAGCACAAGATGCACGTGGTTCATTCGGTGATATGGCAGATGTTGTTGCCCGGTTTGGTAATAACGCAAAGGATGCTTTTGGTAGTTCAGAAGAAGTTGTTGCGTTTGCTGATTTGGTTCAAAAACAGATGACCATTGCTGGGGCATCCACAACAGAAGCATCAAATGCAATGTTGCAGTTGTCACAGGCACTTGGTTCAGGTGTTTTGCGTGGTGACGAACTGAACAGTATTTTTGAACAAGCACCTAACCTGATTCAGTCTATTGCTGATTACTTGGATGTGCCGATTGGTCAGATTCGTGAAATGGCATCCGAAGGTGAACTTTCAGCGGATGTTGTAAAAGCTGCAATTTTTGCAAGTGCTGATGAAATCAACGCCAAGTTTGAAGAAATGCCTATGACTTGGGGGCAAATATGGCAGTCTATGCAGAATACTGCCTTGATTGCTTTTCAGCCTGTACTTCAAAGGCTGAATGATATTGCCAACAGTGAAGCATTTCAGACTTTTGTGAACGGTGCTATTGAAGCAATGGCAACCCTTGCAAATGTTGTACTGAACATCTTTGAACTGATTGGTACAGTGGGTGGTTTCATTGCTGATAACTGGTCAATCATCAGTCCTATTATTTACGGTGTCATTGCAGCATTGGCAGTATATGCAGCTTATCTTGCAATCACCAAAGGTCTTGAACTGGCAAGTGCAGCAGCAAGTGCGGTGATGGCGGTTGGAAAAGGTCTGTATGCAGCAGCAACGATGATTGCAACAGGTGCTACATGGGCACAGACAACTGCACAGTTAGGTTTGAATGGTGCAATGTACGCTTGCCCTATCGTTTGGATAATCATGCTTATTATTGCCCTGATAGCCATTATTTTCGCAGTATGTTCAGCAATCGCAAAGCTGACTGGTGTTGCAAATTCAGGATTCGGTGTTATTACTGGCGGTATCAATGTAGTGATTCAGTTCTTCAAGAACTTGGGTCTGACCGTGGCAAACATTGCACTGGGTATTGGTAATGCTATCGCAGCACTGGGTTCAAACATTATGACTGCATTTCACAATGCAATCTGTTCTGTTCAGGCGTGGTGGTATGACTTACTTTCCACCTGTCTATCAGTTATAGAAAGTATTTGTGCAGCATTGAACAAGCTGCCTTTTGTAGAATTTGATTATTCAGGTATAAGTAATGCAGCAGATGACTATGCAGCAAAGGCAAGCGAAGCAGCCGGAAACAAGGAAGATTACACTTCTATTTCTGATGCGTTCAATGATGGTTTTTCCACATTTGACACATTTCAGGATGGATGGGCTTCTGATGCGTTCAGTGCGGGTGCATCATGGGGCGATGGTGTTGCAGATTCAGTCAGCAATTTCAGCTTGTCAGATGTGCTTGGTGGTACTGATATACCAAATGTCAGTGATTACACATCAGGTTTTAACGATGCAATAGCAAATTCAGGTGTTGGTGATAACCTTGGCAGTATTGCCGGGGACACTGGTTCAATCAAGGATTCTTTGGATATTACAGAAGAAGATTTGAAGTATTTGCGTGATATTGCAGAACAAGAAGCAGTAAACAGATACACAGTCGCAGAAATTAACATTGACCAGTCAGGTATGCAGAATAACATCAGTAGCGGTGATGATATTGATGGATTTATGACAAAACTGACAGATTCAGTGAATGAAGCGGTTGATAACATGACGGAAGGGGTGCATGAGTAAATGGCAAAAAGTGGATATGATGTCTATTTGAAAAATTGTCTGTTACCCGTCACCCCTTCAAAGTTACAGACAAAAATCAATAATAATAACAAGACGGTCAACCTTATCAATGAAGGTGAAATCAACATCCTGAAAAAACCGGGACTGACAGACATTGAATTTGAATGTGAAATACCACAGGTTCAACAGCCTTATGCGGTATATAAGTCAGGGTTCAAAGATGCCGGGTATTTCATGGATATTTTTGAACAACTGAAAACTGAAAAGAAACCGTTCCAGTTCATTGTATGCAGAAGAACCCCATCAGGGAAGAAGCTGCTGAATACGAACATTAAGGTGTCTATGGAAGATTACAAAATCACAGAAGATGCCAAGAATGGTTTTGATTTTAAGGTGAAAATCAATCTGAAACAGTACCGGGAATATGGAACAAAGACCATAAATATTAAGATTGCAGCATCCAAGCCAAAGGCAAGTGCTGAACCAAAGCGGGAAACTAACAATTCACCCGCCCCGGCATCTTCACAGACTTACACAGTTGTCAAGGGTGACTGTCTTTGGAACATTGCCAAGAAATTCTATGGTAACGGTTCAAAATATACAATCATTTACAACGCAAATAAGGGTGTCATTGGTGGCAACCCTAATTTGATTTATCCGGGACAGGTGTTGACCATCCCGGCAGCATAGAAAGGGGGATTTGGAAAGTGAATGTTGAACTATTGGTTGGAAATGAATCAGGTACAAAGGTTTACCAACCCGCAGTTCAGGAAGGAATTGAATGGTCAACAGAACGGAAGAACACCCCCGGAAAACTGGTTTTCAAAGTCCTAAAGGATGACATTCTTGATTTTTCAGAAGGAAGTCCTGTCAGGATGCGGGTTGACGGTGACAATGTATTCTTTGGATTTGTATTCAAACAACAGAGGTCAAAAGACCAAATTATCACCGTCACCGCCTATGACCAGTTACGATATTTGAAGAATAAGGACACCAAAGTGTATGAAGGAAAGACTGCATCACAATTCACAAGAATGATAGCGGATGACTATGCACTGAATGTTGGAACACTGGAAGATACCGGGTATGTCATTGAATCAAGGGTTGAAGAAAATACTTCACTGTTTGAAATGATAGCAAATGCCCTTGACCTGACCTTGACCAACACCGGGGAAATGTTCGTTTTGTATGATGACTTTGGGAAACTGACCCTAAAAAACCTGACTTCAATGTATGTCGGTGTTCCGGGGGCATACCTGATGATTGATGAAGAAACGGGCGAAAACTTTGACTATACTTCATCTATTGATGATAACACATATAACAAAATCAAACTGACCTATGACAATGAAGATACTGGGTTCAGGGAAGTTTATATTGCACAGGATTCTTCCAACATCAATAAGTGGGGAATCTTGCAGTATTTTGACACTTTACAGAAAGGCGAAAACGGACAGGCAAAGGCAGATGCACTTTTGAAGTTATACAACAAAAAGACCCGTAACCTGAAAATCACAAATGCCTTTGGTGATAACAGGGTCAGGGCGGGTTCAATGGTAGTAATCAACCTTGACCTTGGAGATATAAAACTGAAAAACTGGATGCTTGTTGAAAAATGCAAGCACACCTACAAGGAAGGTGAACATTGGATGGATTTGACACTTAGAGGGGGGTGAATTTGTTGCCTGATGCAAATGAACTTGTTGAAACCCTGAAAAGGGCGGCAGTAGAAGCAATCGAAGCAAAAAAACCTGTCAATGTGTATTTTGGTGAAGTGGTTTCTGCTTCACCGCTAAAAATAAATGTTGAACAGAAAATGATTCTTGGCGAAAAGCAGTTGATTCTTTCAAGGAATGTGACTGACTTCAAAACAATGGTAACAGTGAACTGGCTGACAGAAAGCAGCCTTAGTACACACACCCACACCGTAAAAGGAACTGATGACGGTGGGGACAACATTGACCTGACCAGTGGTGCAAAGAACCTTGCACATACTCATAAGATAACAGGAAAAAAAGAAATCACTATACACAATGGCTTGGCGGTTGGTGATGAAGTTATCCTGTTAAGACAACAGGAAGGTCAGAAGTTTATTGTGTGGGATAGGATTGGCAAATGATACCTTCAACAGTTGGTTTTCTTGACCAAGATTTTGAAATTGAAGAACAGCCAAGCCAAACTTACAAAATGGACTTAGATGGTGATTCTGTCCGGGGGTTTGTAGATGAACAAGAAGCAATGAAACAGACGGTGTTCAGGATATTGAACACTGAACGGTATCAGTTCATTATATACCCTTGGTATTATGGGATTGAAACCCTTGATTTATATGGTGAACCTGTCACCTATGTATGCCCGGAATTAGAACGCAGAATTACAGAAGCCTTGATTGTTGACACAAGAATAAAAAGTGTAACAGATTTTGAACATGACCTTAGTGTGAAGGGCGTTGTTCATACATCGTTCACAGTACACACCATCTATGGTGAAATCAAAGCAGACAAGGGGGTGAAAATCTAAAATGTATGAAGAACAGACTTATGAAGTGATTCTTGAACGGATGCTGAACCGGGTATCTGACAAACTGGATAAAAGACCCAGTTCTGTTATTTGGGACACCCATTCACCAACCGCCATTGAATTTCAGATTTTGTATATCGAACTGGAATATTTGATAAAAAATTCATACGGTGACACTGCTGCAAGGGAATTTCTGATTTTGCTTGCAAAAGACAGGGGATTGACCCCTGACCCCGCAACAAATGCCATCCTGAAAGGTGAATTTGTCCCGGCAACCATTGATGTCACAGGAAAGCGTTTCAATATCGGTGATATTAACTATGTTGTGACAGAACAGATATTACCGGGACAGTACAAAGTAAGGTGTGAAAGCACAGGAACAGTTGGCAATCAGTACCTTGGTGATATGATTCCAATGGAATATATTGACGGTTTACAGACTGCACAGCTTACTGAAATTTTAGTACCGGGGGAAGATGAAGAAGATACAGAAGTTTTCCGGCAACGATACTTTGACAGTTTCAAGGAACAGTCCTTTGGTGGAAACCGGGCAGATTATATTTCCAAGGTCAAAGGTATTGATGGCGTTGGTGATTGTAAGGTCACAAGGGTTTGGAACGGGGATATAAAACCCGCTGAAATGATTCCAAATGCAACCGTTCAATCGTGGTATGAAGCAAACATTGAATCAATGCCGGATGAAGTCAAGTCTTGGCTGAAAACTGTATATAGTGCAGCAAAAGACAAGAAGCTGACGGTTGGCGGTACTGTTCATGTGAACATTGTGGATTCTGATGATTATGGAGAAGCAAGTTCAACACTGGTTCAGAATGTTCAGACCATACTTGACCCGGAAGAAAATGCCGGGGAAGGTTACGGACTTGCACCAATCGGTCATGTGGTAAGTGTTGATAGTGCAAAACCGTTGATGATTGAAATTAAAACCGCAGTGACATTTGATGAAGGGTACAACTGGTCAAACTGCAAAACTGCCATTGAAGAAGCAGTGAACGCCTATTTCTTGGAGTTAAGACAGGGGTGGGCGAACACTTCAAACCTTGTGGTCAGGATTTCACAGATTGAAACAAGAATACTTGGTGTGAAGGGTGTTTTAGATGTAGCAAATACAAAAATCAATGGTAGCACAAGCAATATGACATTGACCAAATATCAGATTCCAGTGTTAGGGGGTGTTTCTGCATGATAAGGGAAGTTGACCTTGTTTCTTACTTACCGCCTTATATGCAGTCATATAAAGAGCCGGTTGCAGCACTTGAAGCTGAAAACCCTGAATTTGATGTGATTTGGAAAGCAACTGACAGGGTACTGTATAACCGCTTCATTTCAACTGCTGATGAATATGGTATTTCAAGGTTTGAAAAATTACTGGGTATCTATCCAACAGCAGATGACACACTTGAAAGTAGAAGGTCAAGGGTTCAAAGTAAATGGTTCAACAGCATACCTTATACAATGCGGGTATTACTGCAAAAACTGACAGTGTTGTGTGGTGATACAGATTTCACCATGATACACAATTTTGATAAAGGTTATACCCTGACATTGGAAACTGACCTTGAAATGTATGGTCAGGTGGAAGAACTGGAGAACATCATCAATACAATGATTCCTGAAAATATCGTGGTTGTTTCAAAGAACAGCATCCCTTGCAATGTGAAGGGTGCTGTTCTTTTTGGTGGCGGTGTTTGTTTTGTGAACACATTCACCATTACCAATGATTTCCGGGAAGTATTTGAAATTGGTGGTGCTGCATCCTTTGGCGGTGGAGTTGTTCAGACTGATATGCTGAACATCACAAATGACAGTAAAGAAACCATAGCAGTTCATGGAACTGCAAATTTTGGCGGTAGTGTTACAGATACCGCAATGGTAACTATTTCACAAGATTTTAATGAAGTATTCAAGGCAAATGCAGATGCAAATGTTGCATCAGGTGTTGTTCAAGTAGACTTCGTTGAAATAAAGACAAGATAGAAAGGAAATGAAAAAGCATGGCAGAGTATTCAAAATTAGTCATCACAAATGACGGTCAGGCACTTATGGCAAAGATGATTGCCGGGTCAGGAAACATTGATTTCACAAAAGTTTGTGCATCCAGTACCCAGTATACAGAAAACCAGTTACAGGCATTGACCGGACTTAGCAACATCAAGCAGACAACCCTTGTTTCAAAGGTGTCAAGAACAAATGAAGTTGCCATCAAGGTAGATGCAGCATTTTCCAATGTTGACATCACAACGGGGTATTATATGCGTACCCTTGGTTTATATGCAGTTGACCCGGACAAGGGTGAAATCCTGTATGCAGCTTGCATTGAAACCACAAATAACTGTTATATGCCACCATATAACGGTGTAACAGTATCAGCAGCATACATTCAGTTATATACAACTGTCGGAAATGCTGCAAACGTGTCACTTGAAGTCAGTCCCGGTGCGTATGCAACCATCGGTGATATTCAGGAACTTGAAAATGAAATTTCAGACCTGAAAGCATTTGTTGGTTATACTGACGGGGATATTTACGGTGTGGAAGTGGATTTCAAAAATAAGAAGTTCACACGCCTTGCCGGGGCAGTCAACAGAACACCGGGGGAAGGGTTTGATGACATCACTTGTTTTGGTGGAAGAAAACGCTGCAACCTGACAGATGATGGGCGTGTTGCTGCATATTACGGTGAAGCCGGATTTTCTACCACTGGAAAATTGACACAGGCTATTGACCGTAACCCGGAAGGTACTGAAACACCTGATGCCACTTTACAGTTTGCAGCCGGGACAACCGTTCAGGTAATGGTTGAACAGCCAAAATTCTATTACAAGGTTGTTCCGTTGGAAATCGAAAAGAAGCGTAAAGGTGGAATCACAAGGAAGGTCAGATATTATGTATCAGACACGCCAAAGGCGGGATTCAAACTGCATCCGGCTTTCATTGAGAATGGCAACGAAAATGAAAAGATTTACCTTGCAGCCTTTGAAGGTTCGCTTTATGACAGCAGTGCATCAGCCTATATTTTGGATGATTCACAGGTTGCTGACTTTGTTGCTGACCTTCTTTGCAGTATTGCAAATGCAAAACCGCTGTCAGGTCTTACACAGAACGCTACACGTGCGAATGTCAGAAAACTTGCAGAAAAGCGTGGTTTAGGTTGGGAACAGGCATATATTGCAACAGCATCAGCTTCACAGATGCTTATGCTGATTGAATATGCAAGTTTCAATATGCAGTCTGCTATTGGTCAGGGTGCGGTGAATAAGACGGATGACGGAAGTTCAAACATGGCAGAAGCAACGGGTGTTACAATCAGCCTTGGTAACGCATCCGGCACAGCTTCAAATGCTAACGGTGTTCAGTTCGTTTCCTATCGTGGTGAAGAAAACTTTTGGGGTAACATTTGGGGTTGGATTGATGGCATCAATGAATATATGGATGCTACAACCCATGAAGGAACAATCTATATCGCTGACCATTCCTTTGCAGATGACACAGGAACAGGTGCGTATGAGGATGCCGGAATCATTGCAGTATATGGAAACGGTTATATTTCAGCTTTCTGTTATTCAGAAAAATATGATTGGTTGTTCATTCCGGGTGAACTTCTTGGTAACACTGCACTTCCTGTTGGTGATTACTGTTGGAATGGAAACACTGGATGGCGAGTCGCTATATTGGGTGCTGATTGGGATAATGGCTTGAATGCCGGTGCTTTCTGTTGGGCTCTGCATGATGCTTCTTCTCTTCGTAGTCGGAATGTCGGCGGTCGGTTGGTGTATGTACCAAGCAAAGCAGCAGCGTAAAACCAAGTAAATGAACATTTTTAGGTAATCAGGATGCTATACGGATGACGATTTCAGGCAAAACACCATAAAAGCAAAAAACCAAAGTCACTAAATTAGGTGCTAATTGGAATAATGGCTTGAATACCAGTGCTTTCTATTGGAATCTGAATAATGCTTCTTCTAATCGTAATCGGAATATCAGCAGTCAGTTAGTAAATGCACTAACTTCACCCCGTCAGAAATGGCGGGGTGTTTTTATAAGAATAACAATGTACTGAAAACTGATTACCGTGCCACTTGGCAAAACATCAAAATTTATGGACTGTATTAGTAGGTTGTACTCATTCGTGCAAGTCGAAAGTTCGGTTCAGTGCATACAGAGAAGGGAAACCAGTGAAACGCTATGGCAACTTATATGAAAAAATCTGTTCAATGGAAAACCTTGAACTTGCTTTTAAGAACGCAAAGAAAGGAAAAGGGTGGTACAAGGAAGTTCAGCAGATAGAGAAAAGACCATATTACTACTTGGCGGGTCTGCAATGGATGCTGAAAAACCATAAATACAAAACTTCTGAATATGCGACTTTTACCAAGAAAGACGGTAAGAAAGAAAGGGAAATATACAAACTTCCATTCTTCCCTGACAGAATCGCACAGTGGGCGGTTTTACAGGTTATTGAACCGCAGTTATTAGCGTTTTTCACAGATGACACCTATTCTGCAATACCAAACAAAGGTATTCATGCAGCTTTCAAAAAGTTGCGAAAAGCAGTTGATACAGTGCCGGAAGAAATGACCTATTGCTTGAAAATCGACTGCAAGAAATTTTACCCTTCCATTGACCATGAAACACTTAAACAAAAGTTCAGACGGAAATACAAAGACCATGAACTGCTTGAACTGATAGATGAAATTATTGACAGCATCAGCACGTGTCCGGCAACGGAAGAAAACATTGAATTTTATGAATCATGCGGTAATGAAATCAACATTGTCACACTGAATGGTAAACAGTTTATTAGTGGCGTTGGTATACCGATAGGAAACTACTTTTCACAGTATGACGGTAACTTCTTTTTGAGTGAATTTGACCACTGGATAAAAGAAGTAAAGCACGTTAAGCACTATTACCGTTATATGGATGATATTTGTATTTTTGCAAAGACCAAGGAAGAACTTCACCAGTTACTAAGTGAAATTGATGAATACTTCAAAGTGAATTTGAAACTAAGGATAAAAGGTAATTATCAGATATTCCCTTCATTTGTCAGAGGTATTGACTTTGTTGGGTACAGAATTTTCAAAGATTATACCCTTTTAAGAAAATCCACTTGTCAGCAGTTTGAACGCAAGATGACAGCAATCAGGAAGAAAGTGGAAAGCGGGCAAGAAATGAACTATTCAGAATGGTGTTCAATCAATTCTTACAAGGGTTGGTTGAAACATTGCGATAGTTACCGATTGTCTGAAAAATACATTGAACCAATTCAGCCTTATGCTGATAGGTATTATAAAGAACACATTAAAAAGAAAGGCGGTAGAAAGCATGAAACAGTATCAGAAAGTAAGAAGTGTGCAGCAGCCTGAAACAAAGGTCATTGATGACTTTTCTGTTTGGGTTGCAGAAAACATCACCCCGGTATCAGAAGCCGGGACAGATGAACAGCCGGGTTTTGAAGGTTATGAATATGACCTGACCCAGTACACCAAGGATGAATACATCAAAATGATAGATGACAAAAATGCAGCCTTGGGTAAGCAGCTTGAAACCACACAAGAAGCTGTTGATTTTCTGTTATTAGGTGGAGAATAAGAAAGGGGGTGAATGAGATGGCAGCATATTTTGCATTACGCCTTGAAAAAGGAAAAATGAACTACAACACTGTTGTAGCAAAGTATCCGCAGTACAAAGAAGATATTGATTTGATTCTTACTGCTGACGGTTACACTGTAAATGATGATGGAACAGTCACATTAACAGAGTAGTAAAGGAAATGTTCAAGTAAACGAAAAAACACGCTATATGACCGTTATATGAAGTCATGTGGCGTGTTTTTTCATGCAGAAAAAGACAGAAAGAAGGTAAACAGAATGAAACAGACAATTTGCAGTATTTTTGGCGTGATTGGTTCAGCAATCGCAACTTTATTTGGTGGATGGGATGCGGGACTTGCAACTCTTTTGATTTTTATGACTCTTGACTATGTGACTGGTCTGATTGTTGCGGGGGTTTTCCACAACAGCACAAAGACAGATACCGGGACACTGGAAAGCAAAGCCGGATGGAAAGGATTGTGCAGAAAGTGCATGACCCTGATTTTTGTACTGGTCGCATACCGTATTGATTTGATTCTTGGTCTTGATTACATCAGAAATGCAGTAATTATTGCTTTTATCACCAATGAACTGATTTCACTGGTTGAAAATGCGGGTCTGATGGGTGTACCACTCCCGGCAGTCATCACCAAGGCTATTGATATTTTGCAGAAGAAATCAGAAAGTGAGGTAAAGAAAAATGAGTAATTCAGGTTTAGTTTGTTACACAAAATTATCACCGAATCATTCAGGAAAACGCACACACAGCATTGACCGCATCACACCGCATTGTGTGGTCGGTCAGTTGTCTTGTGAATCCATTTGTGGATGCTTTACAAGCACAAGCAGACAGGCATCTTGCAATTATGGTATTGGTTCGGATGGTAGAATTTCCCTTTGTGTTGATGAAGGAAATCGTTCTTGGTGTTCTTCATCCAGTGCAAATGACCAAAGGGCAGTTACTATTGAATGTGCATCCGATAAAACTGCACCTTATGCAATGAACAATGCGGTGTATGAATCACTGGTCAACCTTTGCACCGACATCTGCAAGCGAAACGGAAAGACCAAACTTCTTTGGTTTGGTGACAAAGATAAGTCACTGAACTATGAACCGAAGTCTGATGAAATGGTCATCACAGTTCACAGATGGTTTGCTAACAAGTCCTGTCCGGGTGATTGGTTATATTCCCGCCTTGGTGACCTTGCTGCAAGGGTTACCGCAAACCTGAATGTTGATAAGTCTGATGTCATGTATCGTGTTCAGACTGGTGCTTTTTCCGTAAAGGACAACGCTGACAGGATGCTTGCAAAAGTGAAAGCAGCGGGTTTTGATACCTACATGGTCAAGGTTGATGGAATGTATAAGATTCAGGTTGGTGCATACAGCAAAAAGGCAAATGCTGATGCCATGCTTGCCAAGGTAAAGGCAGCCGGATTTGAAGCGTTCATTACTACACAGGGCGGTGAAGCTGTTCCTACTGCTACACAGAAGAAGTCAGTTGAAGAACTGGCAAAAGAAGTGTGGGCGGGAAAATGGGGCAGCGGTCAGGACAGAATCAACCGCCTGACAAAAGCCGGATATGATGCAAAGGCAGTACAGAACAAGGTCAATGAACTGTACGGTTAATGTGTTACTAATTTGTTACTATTTGACATAGTTTGACGCAATCTGACACCGCTTTTCAAACTGAACTTTTCAGCAAAATCAGGCATTATATGGGGTTTGTAATTGCTCAAATTTATGATATAATAAAAACAGAACTATGAAAGAGAAAGGGGCGATTTTCAAAATGAATTTGTATATCAGTGATCTGCATTTCGGGCATACAAATGTGATAAGATTTGACCATCGTCCCTTTTCCGATGTGAAGGAGATGGATCATGCACTGATCCATTTGTGGAATTCCCGGGTCAATCCGGAGGATGATGTATATATTATAGGAGATTTCTGCTATAAGAGTGACCACAGTCCGGATTGGTATCTGCGCCAGCTGAGAGGGCACAAGCATCTGATCATCGGCAATCATGACAAGGTGACAGTGGATTGCCCAGAGGCGGCAAAGTATCTGGAAAGTATGGAAAAAATGCAGCATGTGACGGACGGAGACAGACAGATCTGCCTGTGTCATTACCCTCTTGCGGAGTGGTATAAGTCGAGGCATAGTTCCTGGCTGATCTACGGACATATTCATGCGGCCAGAGATGAAGTCTATGAATTTATGAAGACCCGGGAACGGGCACTCAATGCGGCAGCCTGCATCAACAATTATACCCCTGCTTCCTTCAATGAACTGATCCGCAATAATGAGTATTTTCAACAGGCAGGAAATGAGGTACCGGACAAGGGGGGAAGGAATGAATTATTATATCAGTGATCTGCATCTATTTCATGAAGCATCCATAGGATTCGATGGACGCCCGTTCCGGAATCTGGAGGAAATGCACGCAGAGATCGTAAGAAAATGGAACAGCAAAGTAACTAACGGAGATACCGTATACATTCTGGGTGATATGAGCATGCGTGGAAAGAACGAGGATCTGATCGCACTGGTGGCAATATTGAAAGGGAAAAAGATCCTGATCCGGGGCAATCATGATGATGTGTCCGATCTCAGATACCGGCAATTGTTCCAGGAAGTCTGCGATTATAGGGAGATCCGGGATTCTGTAGGCGGTAAGAGTTATGAACTGGTGCTGTGCCATTACCCTATTTTCAGCTGGAAGCATATGAGCCGCGGCACGATTCTACTCTACGGGCATACCCACAACAGCCCGGAAGATATGTATTTTCAGAAATGTCTGGAAGAAATGAAAGACAACGACTGCCGACATACCGGTGACAGTCCCGTACAGGCATATAATGTGGGCTGTATGAAGCCGTGGATGGACTATGAACCGAGAAGTCTGCAGGAAATTATAAAATAAAAAGCTTTGAAAGAAAAATCGAGCAGGGGAACCGGCTCGATTTTTTGCAACCCTAGATTTGATGAAAGATCTGAAAAAAATATGTGCTATGATGGCAGTGTAACATGAATCACAGACCATTAGGAAAGGATGAAGAAACAGATGCAGTTACGTGAAATGATAGACAAGTATCCGCAACAGTATATCGCGGTGGCCTATACGAAAAAAGGTATCGACAACCTGATCGAGACAGCTACGGTTTTGAAGGTGTATCCCACTTTGCTGGATGCCTATGATAATCTGTCGGAGATCAAAGCATACAAGAAGAGATATTCGGACTTCGACATCGTGTATGGGGACTATGAGGATTATGCATCTACAAGGCGCAAAGTTGTGATGTCAAAGACGGATGAAAGACTTACCCAGGAGGAAATCGACAAACTGCTCGCAATGATAGATCACTAAAGGAATACCGAGGATCTGCGAGCGGAGATTGCCGCAGGAAAAGAAAGGAGTGACAGGATTGCCGACCATAGATATGAATGCAACGGGGAAAAATATTTTAAGGCTTCGGATCAATGCCGGCCTGACCGTAAAACAACTGGTGGATATCTTCGGTGTCATCACACCGCAGGCGGTTTATAAGTGGCAGAATGGCGAGGCTTTACCGACCTTGGATAATCTGGTAGTGCTGTCGAAGGTATTCGGCGTTCCCATGGATGAGATCGTCGTAGTTGCATAATCTTATTCGGCGCCCTGTATTTTAGGTGCCGTTACATTAGATGAGGAAAGAGAAAATGACAATATTTGATTATCTGAAAAAGAATTGCGGAGTGGCTATATATACGGACGAATACGGGAATACCTATATGGAGACGAAGGAATGGGAGTATGAAAAAATTATTTCCGGAGCCCTAGAAATTAGCAATAAAGGAGACGATGCTTTTGTCTGGCTGATACCGGAAGAAGTTTATGAAAAGCATTCGGAAATTGAGATCGTTATTGCCGGGGATGAGTCAGTCAATCTCGTTCGAAATGTCCGCAGGCCCTATTACCGGATGCGAGGAGTACCCGTAACGAGGGAGCAGGCATTTGATATTATCCGGAGGACGGACAGATTTTTTGATTACGTGAGTGCTGTTTGCAACCATAAAGATTATATTGGATGTATGAATTTTGATAACTGGCTCATTCAGAAGAATCATTATCCCACGGGATATGGCTGGATCCATGCGGATGGAACGATTGGGACGAATGCGACTACGCAAAAATATCCCACGGTCAGGGAATTTATTGAAGAATGGTATAAATTGCTCTATGCATTTCCTTATCTGGATCTGATCATTGCGGTTACATGGTGGAACGAAGGACCCTGGGGTGACGAAACGGTATCGGAGGAGGAATTCTGTAAAGAAGTAGCTGTAGGGATCTATGTCCATGACAGGAAACTGGAGATCCTGAATCCGTCAGATACCATAGCAAAGTATACAGAATATAATAAATGCTATGGAACACCGCCTGAGAAATTCGAACGGGAGTATTACGAGAGGCATAAGATCGAACAGGTGAATCCGGCGTATTTGAGAAAGTGCATCGAAGCCTATGGGCTGGATGCGGATAAAATGTTGAAAAGGAGATAAGAAAAATGAACAATCCATTTATTGATGTATTTTGTCCACATTGTGGAGAATTTGTGAACCCAATCTATGAAGGGGACTGCCCTAATTGCGGAGAATATATAGGATCTGACGACAATGAGGAATGGGATGACGAGAGTGATAAAGACGAGGAATGGGATGATGAGGATGATGAAGACGAGGAATGGGAAGGCGAGGATGACGAAGACGAGGAATGGAATGATGAGGATGATATAGACGATGAAGAATGATATAAGAAAGTGAGATTTATGAGTTATCATGACTTAATATTTCAGAACATTGACAAAGTATATCAGGCGGGAATTGCGACGAAGATCATGCAGCACATGGCGAGGATCCGCAACAGCAGCGACGTGAATCAGGCGAGACGCTGGGTGATGGAGCTGTTGCAGAATGCCAGGGATGTTGCGTATCCGGATCAGCCGGTGAAAATCCGGATCACATTGGAGGAAGATAAGCTGACGTTTTCCCATACGGGGATGCCTTTTCGCGTGGAAAATATTCTGGCGATCATCAATCAGGTGTCTTCCAAAGTAGATGATGAGGAGACCGTGGGTCAGTTCGGAACGGGATTCGTGACCACTTTTCAGCTGAGCGAGCAGGTTCAGCTGGACGGTGTTCTGAAGGATGAGGGATTGCCTTATAAGCCGTTTTCTGTGCTGATCGACAGACGGGGGTATAAAGAAGAGGAGATCCTGCAGGGAATCGGACAGGCCATGAAGCAGATAGAAGAAGCGGATGCAGCTTTAAGTCTGGAAAATTATGACCGGGAGGAATTCCATACGACATTCCGCTATTTTTTAGAACAGCAGCGAAGCAGGGAAATTGCCCGGATCGGCATGGAGGATTTACAGGATACGATCTTCTATATATTGCTGTTTTCCCGCAAAATAGAAAGTGTGGAACTGGTGTACCGGCTGCCGGATCTGAGGAAATCTGTGCTTTATACCAGAGGCGAAGAGAGACAACTGGGAGCGCGGTTGTGCATAACGGAGTTTCAACAGATCGTGGACTGCGGGGAGAGCAGACAGTGTGAGTGTTATCAGATCTGCTCCATAGAGAAAGACGGGATGACGCTGGCGGCCGGTTATTCGGAGGAGAGCGGTTTTCTGGAATTTTCCGAAAAGTGTGCCAGAATATTTCTGGATTTCCCACTGATCGGTTCCGAAAAGTTCTGTTTTCCCGTGGTGGTCAATTCCCGGGCATTTCATCCCAATGAGCCTCGAAGCGGGATATCGCTGGTAGATCAGGTTACTTCCGCAGATGCGAGGGTGAATAAAGAGGAGATAGCAAAGGCGGTGTCACTCTATCAGGAGTTCCTGACGGAGGCACTTGCGCATCAGTTACCGGGGATTGTGCATATTATTGCGATTCCACAGTTTGAGGCCAACAGGGAATGGTCGGAATACTGGGTGAAGTGTCACATTTACAGGAAGTTATATTCTTGTATTTCCAAATTACCATTGCTGGAAACTGCCTGGGGCTCACTGCCGTTGGGACATCCTTTAGTATATCTTCTGCAAGGAGACACCCCGGAAGAAATCGAAGGCATAAAGAAGCTTCTGAAACCCATCAGGAGTATTTACTATGCTTTGGGGACAGAGGACTGGTATGGGGCTTTTTCTGGATACGGACTACAGGAGGATAAGATATTTTCTCTGGAAAAACTGCTAGGGAAGGCAGAAATTTTTATACAGAGGAAATTTCGTTCCGGGAGTGAGGATCCCGGTTTCAAGGCGGGATGGTGTCGGGAAATCTATTTACTGGCAATGCAAAACGAAAGACTTCGTACTATGGTGAATGTAGGAGAAGCTATTATTTTCCCTGCGCAGAAGTTACAGGGTGGGAGCGTGTGGAACATGCGGACCATACAGGAGATTTATCTGGATCCGGGGATCCCGGAAGAACTCAAGGATGTAACGGAAGTGTTGGATACCCTGCCGCCACGGGAAGAGGGAACGGATATGGAGAGGTGTTCCTTGCGCAGTGTTTTGCTGCATAAGGATTTCAGGACAGAGGGCGTAACCGGAATCCCGGAGTATGAGTGGAGCCGTCTGGCGAATTACCTGACCACCAAGACGAATGAGAATTTTGCGGTGCGCGATTTTTTTATAAAACGGGCAGAGTACATGGGTCGTTGGAAAAAGGCGTGGCTGCAAATGGCGGCCTGTGGGCCGGACCGCGAGATGTACGATCTGATCCGGGCGTTTTACCGGCAGGAGACCGTGGCTGACTACGCGTGCGAAGAAAAAGCTGTCGAGAAACTGGGAGAGGGCACATGGTTCCAGTCTTACCATGGCCTGTTGCAGAACTGTATTCGTGAGATCACAAGATATACGGAGGTGCAGGACTTTGGACAGCAGGTTCTGGGCAGTGAGACGGACGTGTATGAATGGCTGAATCGGTTTTACAAAAAATGGTTTCGCTACCAGTACCGGAATGAAGATAACGGACTTGCCATCTACCCAGATCAGGAAGGAAAATTTGTACCCTTATATAGTCTGAAAAAGGATGGCATCAAAGAGAAAACGTTAAAAGAAATCGCGTATGCCTTAAGAGGATTATCGGAACAGTGTAATTTTTACCGGAAACTTCTGCACAAAGAGATCTGTGGTGAAACGGTTACTGCTGTGGTATGCAGTGACCGGGAAGTGGCAATGGAGATCAATAACGTGGTAACGCAGCTTCTGGCGAGACAGAACCTTTCCGATGCGGAGATGGAGTATCAGGAAGCGTGTTCCATGTTGCTTACATGGATCCAGGAACATCCCGCGGAGGCGGGGGAATATTTTCCTGCATTCAGCAAGGAAGAGGACCAGATGAAACTTCTGACACCCCGGGCGGCAGTACGGATCCAGCAAAAGGCCAACCGGCTGGAGAAAATCATGAATTTACTGGACTGCGGCAGCGAAGAGGATCCGGAGGAAATGATCCAGAAGCTTTTGGAGCGGCAGGAAATGCTGGAACATGCCCTAAAGGAAACAGACCCCATGACAGGACAGTCAAAAGATTTTGTGGAAGAAGAAAGCGGAGTTATACTGGAGGAAGCCTTTTTGAAGGAAATGGGCTGGCTGGAGCTGGAAGAAGATACACTTCGACAGAAATGCAGAGAGATCGGTATACTGGGAGAAAAATATGTCCTGACCTGCGTAAAAAATTATTATAGAAAGCAGGGGCTGACCGTCAGCGAGGATACGGACAGCAGGATCCTGTTGCAGGGTGGAAATGGCAGTGAGGCAAGAACCGTGCGGCTGGAATACCCGGACAATGCCACGTATCATCAGGCTGGATGGGATATCCGGGTGACAGACAGCACGATAAATGTGACGACGCAGGAATATATCGAGATCAAGACGCATACCCGGAAAAGCTATGTACGAAAACAGATCCGACTGAGCAACGAACAGATGAAGAAAGCCATACGGGAAGGAGCACACTATCATGTACTGGTAGCTGTCTATGATTATTCCCGGAAAGAAGGGCAGGAGATCATTCCCTACACTGGCTTTCTGGAAAATGTGGCAGACGGAAAATTAAAAAATGATGGAGACGGATATTATTTTCATACCTGAAATCGAGTAGGCTGGCTCCGGCTCGATTTGTATACTTTGTACACCATCTCGCTTAAAAGCTCGATGATGTACATTCGCCAAATACAGATTCTTGTGTAAGTACAAATCTGTACTTGGCTCATCGTATACACGAAAAAACAGCAGATCCCGCCAGATCTGCTGCTTTTTCTGTGTATATGAGCGTGAAAAACACACTTTTATCATAAAATAAAGGATACTTCGTTACTTAGAACTTCTCAGCAAAGCTCTTGTAATACTCGTCAAAAAACTCGTTAACCTTTTCCATAATCTTCTTCATAATAGTCACCCTTAACCTTTCTAAAACAAGTTGAGTTGTTACGTTTAAGGGGTCTGGCGCCTGACTTCCTTTTGATGATTATAATTTATCATATTGCACTTATAATGTGAAATACATATAATAGAAGTATAATAATACTTATAAGATATAATGAGCGCAAGAGAGCCAACATGCTTGCATGATTGGCGAACGGCGAATTTGATCATGATAGTTGCGAAGCAACGTCAAGTACCGAAGGTGCGAATCATGATATAATAAAGCAAAATCACTTGCTTGCAAGTGTGATTTTGCGAATTGCATTGAGTGAGCTATGCTCACGATATAATAAAAAGAAAAACACAACCTATCGGACAAAGAGAATAATTATGCTGGATTTTTTGGAAAAAAACATGGAAGGAGGGCGCCGGAAAGATGGAATTGCGCCATATCCGATATTTTAAGGCCGTAGCGGAAGAGAAAAGTTTTACCCGGGCGGCGGAACAGCTTGCCATTGCCCAGCCGCCTCTGAGCCGTCAGATTCAGGATCTGGAAGCGGAACTGGGTACGACATTGTTCCTTCGGACACCCCATAAAGTATCCCTGACAGAAGAGGGAGAGCTTTTTCTGCAATATGCCAATCAGATCCTGGATCTGGTGAACCGGTCGGAAGAGGATGTCAGAGAGCGGAAGGAAGGCTTGCAGGGTACGTTGTACATTGCTTCGGTAGAGGGCTGTGGCCCTCGCCTTTTTGCGGAATGGATCGCTGGATTTCAGCAGAGACATCCTCATGTACAGTACAATCTGTGGAACGGCAACACAGATGATGTGAATAACCGCGTAACGAAGGGATTGTGTGAGATTGCCATGATCACGGCCCCTTATAACACAGAGGAATTCCACGTGCTGCCGGTGTATGAAGAACCCTGGGTGGCAGTGATCCCCAAGGGACATGCATTGTATTCCTGGGAAAATGATCCGGTGAAGCCCTCGGAGCTGTTGCCCTATGATCTGTTGATTCCCTCCAGAGAATCCAGAAAAGGTGAAATCGATAAATGGTTCGATGGCACAGGGCATGCTCCGGTGATCCGGGGAAGGATCGCACATATGATGAATGCCTACGAACTGAGCCTCCACGGCGTCGGCATCTCGATCTATCCGGCATCGATTTCCTCCCTGATCCGAGACAAGGACGTCTGCGTGCGGCCGGTGGAGCATCCGAATGCCCATGCGGATTATGCTTTGATCTGGAATAAAAATCATACCCTGTCCCATGTGGCGGAAGAGTTTATCAAATATGTAGAGAGCATTGAGGAACGTAACAGCGTGGAATAGAGGATCCGTGGAAGGAGTCCGGGCGCTGAGCAACGGCAGGCATAAACACAATACACAACCATACACATAAGAAACAAGGGAGAACAGGCATGAACATTACAGTATATCTGGGAGCAAATGAAGGAAAAGATCCGTCATTGAAAACGGCGGTGCGGGAACTCGGCACCTGGATCGGAGAGAGCGGCAGCCGCCTGATCTACGGAGGCTCCAAGTCAGGACTCATGGGAGAACTGGCAGAGAGCGTACTGCAGGCAGGCGGAGAAGTCATCGGCGTGGAGCCACAGTTTTTCATTGATATGGAATACCAGTATGATGAGATCACGGAGCTGATCGTCACGAAGGATATGACAGAACGGAAGATGAAGATGATCGAACTGGGGGATGTATTTATTGCCTTTCCGGGAGGAACCGGCACGCTGGAAGAGATCGCAGAGGTGATGTCCAAGGTGTCTCTGAAGCATTTGACTGCGCCCTGTATCCTCTATAATCTCAATGATTATTATGACGGATTACAGACATTGCTGCGGCATATGACAGAGATGGGGCTGTCCTCCCCGGAGAGACAGGAAGGAATCTATTTTGCAAAGGATCTGTCTGAAATCCGTGAGATTATAAAAAATCAGCGGAGCAATGTAACGATCGCTCCGCCGGAGAATACACAAGGTATAGGAAATCACTTAGGTTAACAGGTTGAAGCCCATTACTACCAGACCCAGGATCACGAGAATCACACCGGTGACACGGTTCAGAGTCTTGGGTGTGGCCTTGTTGGCGAACAGTGCGGCAATCCGGGCCCAGATCAGGGTAAAGATGACGCACAGGATCCATACGGTCCAGTCGGGCATGCCCCCAATGGCAAAATGGGAAACTGCACCGGTCAGAGCGGTAAAAGCCATAATAAAGACGCTGGTTCCCACAGCAGTTTTCAGCTCATAGCCCAGAACAGAAGTCAGGATCAACAGCATCATCATGCCGCCGCCGGCACCGACGAAACCGCAGATAAAGCCGATCAGCATACCGCATACCAGAGACTGAATGGCTCTTTTTTTCGCGGAGACGCCCTGCATGGCTTCTTTGGTGGTCATTACGGGCCGGACGATGAATTTGATACCTAACAGGAAAGTCATGAACACGGAGAAATTCCCCA
>OKVK01000113.1_pt1 | contig 63494 bp, 85 predicted proteins | sample 1604771 | NCBI WGS metagenome assembly OKVK01 (sample SAMN01760906, study PRJEB22395) | human gut metagenome | reverse complement strand
AATATTTTAAAAAAATCAACAAGTCAACCAAAATTTAATTTTGGCGGACACCCTGCATTTTAAAAAAAATATTTAAAAATAATCCATTCATCATTCAAACAAAAGGTACTGTTATTACACTTTCTTCCCCCCTTCCAAATCATTTTTTTTAAAGTAGTTTAAAATAAAAATGATGCTAACTTAAAAAAATAAATTAAATATGATAAAAAAAAGATATCCTCATTGAAGAATTATCTTTGTTTTAAAAAAAAATGTAAACTTAAAAAATACAAAATCATTAACCAAACTGTTTCACTTATAAAATAAATTCAATAGTAAATAGAAAAGAATAACTATCATATTCCACATATTAATTTTTATGAATAAAACTCTAAAATTAAAAAAAATCATTCCTTTAATTCCTTTTATAGTCTTATTTGTAACTTTATTTATAATTCATTTTAGATTAGGATATGTTAATGATGATCTTTATTTTAGAGCATTAATCACAGAAAATGGTTTAAATCAAATTTTAAATCTTGTTCACCACAGATTTTATTCATGGAGTTCTAGATTTTTAATAGAATTTGTTTTATTGTTTCTATCTTATCTTCCTATAATCATATGGGTATTTTTAAACAGTTTAGTTCTTGTTATGATGGCTTGGATTATTCCAAGATTTTTCACAAAAGATTCAAATCTAAAAAATAATATAATTTCTGTAATTCTTGTTTCAATATTTTATATCCCTGTATTTGAAGCCATGGGTGATGGGGCTATTGCAATTAGTCTTAATTATCTCTGGCCTTTATTTTTCATATTGGTTCATTTTTATCTAGTTAAATATTACATACTCCAAAATAATGATTATAATAAATCAAAGAATATATTGTTGTATGCTATTTTAGTTTTTAGTTTATTTTTTGCTTGTAATCATGAACAGGGATTAATTACCTGTTTCATAATATATGTACTACTTATTGGTTATTGTTATTATTCTTACAAAAAAATTAATAACACATTACTGATTTTATTATTTTTAATTATTTGTTGTGGATTAATTATTTTTTTATGCCCTGGCAACCAATTAAGATTAATTGCTGAAACAAATACTTGGTGGCCATCATTTGGAGAGTTAAACATTTTTAACAAAATAAATATGGGAGTGAGTTCTTTTTACAGACTTTTTATAAGTGAATCAATTTTAATTTGTTTATTATTCTTATTATCTTTTGGATTATATGTTTATAAAATAAGCAATAATAAATGGAATGCTTTGATTACTTTATTCCCATTTATAATTTGTCTAATAATTAACTTATTATTAATTTTTAATATTATTCCTGAATGGAATTATTTCTTTTTAAGTACAGACTCTTATAGTCTTGTAAGTAATTCCACAAGTTTATTATTTACATTATTTTATATTATTATCACATTTTGTATTTTGTATGGAGTTTATAATATAATAAAATTTAAAAATAAAAAAAATGGATTTTCAACATTACTATTATTGATTATAGGATTTATTGTGAGTATTATTATTGGTTTTACACCAACAATGCTACCTTCAATGCATAGGATGTTTATTTTCCTTTATGGGATATTGCTCATATTAACATACTATTTTCTTATACAAATATTTAAGCAGTAATCCAAACTAAAGTATTAAATACACTACCTGATGTTTTATGAGGATATATTTGAATATCTGATCCCTGTACAGATAACATTATCTCAGATGAATGAGCATAAATTGGATTTGTACCACCAATTGGTTGATATGTAGAAGGAATATTTGTAAATAGGTCATTCCAAGTATAAGCCTTTTTTCCTGAAAAAGCAACATTGAATAAAACACACATCACGATTTTTCCGTATTTGTATAATTTTGCTCCGTTTGCAAGTGTATGTGTTGATACTGCTAAGTCAGATATTTGAGATGCCGTATGTGTGTGACTACTATTAGCTTTACCATTCAACTTAGTATTCATTTCTGTTTCAGTATAATAACGATCATCATGAGTATGCCCTGTTTCTGATTTACTATCCAATGCTGATTGAAGATTAGTAATATTGCTGATACTGTGACTGTGACTACTGTTAGCTTTACCATTCAACGCATTAGTCACGATTTTATTCTGCACAGGATTATTTGATGAACTACTCAATGAACTATCAACAACTGTTTTATTAGCTTCTGTAGCAATACCATCAAGTTTAGATTTATCCTCTTTAGACAAAAAACCATTTGCTGATGAAGATGCAGAATCATGACTATGATTTACATTTGCTTTACCTGAAATGTCTTGATGTGTTACTTTATCCAATGGTAACTTACTGATTGTTTTCAACTTATTTGTTGCATCCGTTACTGCAACTTTGTTAACTGATGTAATGTCACTGTTCAATGCCCCATCATTAACCAAACTACCATGACTATGATTAGATGCTGCTCTTGAAGTATCCACAGGATGCACATGATCTGCCCTTGCAATATAATCACTACTCCCTGCTGATTGAGTACCATTCATCTTAACTATAGACGCTACATTGTTATATTTTGTTTTTAAATACTGAAAAATATTTGTTTTTCTTATCTCTGCCATAATAAATCAACTCCTAAAAAAAAATAATATATACAAAATTAAAAAAAAATAGAATAAAAAGAATTTAAATTAAATTTTATTAGATACTAACCTAAATTCAATACAATCTCATCATTTTCAATAGCTAAACTAACATCTGATTTACGCACATACCCTGACAAGTCCAATCTAACAGGATCTAATTTTTTCCAATCATACTGATAATTACCCTCAGTTCCGCTGCGAATAGTACACCATACCTGATACTCATCATCTGTTTGAGGATCAGTTTCTGGAACAAGATATAACTTGTTCATAGTTGATTTATTAGGTGTTGGTTTAGTTTCAACAGGCACTATCATATCAACATGCAATAGAGATTGTATTGTATTATCTACAGCCATATTAATTGTTGATTGGGTTGCATTTGCAGCAGTCCCAATATTCGGATGTGCTACAGGGTCTAATACTTCACTAGTAGAATGTGTATGCCCTGCATTAGCTTTTAATTCTAATGCATCATAAACTGCATTAGATGTTACAGCATTATTATTGTTATCTTGAACTGTATCAACAACAGTAGGGATTGTTGGTGTGTTACTTAAATCATCATAATCTCCAGTTGTTGCGACAGTAGCAAGGCTGGATGAATCTGCTTTATTATTTAAACTATCTTTAACTAATTTTTCTGATGGGAAATTATTGTTAGTAGGTGTTGTACTCCACTTACTAACTTTATTGCTTTTATCTTCTTTACCAGATATGTCTTGATGTTGAGTAATAAAAGGATTGGACCCATCACCATCATTGGCTAAGGCAGATGTTTTTGTTGGTATATCATCTACATCAGCTTTATTTTTTAATTCATCATGCATGCATTTTGCACTAGGATATTGGGTGTCAGTAGATGCTGCAGAAATACTGGTTACTTTATTGCTTTTATCTTCTTTGTTTTTTGAAGCTAACCACTGCCCCATATTTAATCTTATTTCTGAGTTTTGGTTTGTTTCCGGCATAATTATTATACTCCTTTTAAAAAATTTTTTTTTATTTGAATATTATTTCATCACCAATCATATAAACACTTTTTATATAGCCTTGTTCTTTGAGAAATTTATTCAATTGATTATATGTAATGTACTCTTTTATCTGTTCCTTAACATATTCATGTACTTGAACTTCATTTAGAAATGGTAAATAAACTGAATCAATAAGGACTCCATTACTAAAAATATGAAGGCACCCCTCATCAAAAAGAATATTATCTACTTTAGAGTTTATATGCTGAAAGATTTCTACAAAAATATCTTTACTACAATCGTCATAATCACTGTGATGTTTTCTAGAATACTCACTTTCCACTAAAGGAATAGTAATTGCATTTGTAAGGATTAAATCCCCACCATAAACGGTTATTTTAAAAAAACTAGTTTTCAAACATGATGATGGAACAATACAATTACAATTAGATTCAGACCCTAAATGTATGGTTGTTTTGTTGTCAAATGCATCTGTGAAAATAGCAAATTTATCTACATCCTTCCAAATGTCTCCTTCGATTGTGAATTTTGCTTTGATTATATTTTTGGAATATCCTACAATTGGTTCTTTATCTGTTCTTTTGAGGCGCTGATTTTCAGCTTTTAATTGTATTTCTATCACAAAATATCATACCCCCCACTCCTTAATAATTAAGATTAAATTTTATAATACCTCAACAATTTTCTGAGTAAAGGAAGAATTTACTCCATCATAGCCCATACTAAATGCAGACATGAGGTAAGTTCCTTTATCCAATTTTATTGTTAGTTTTTCTGATTTACCATTATTATCTGTTGTTCTTACATATGGCACCCCATTTATTACAAGAATCAAATCTCTATTATTTACCTTAAACCCTGGTTTATCACAATATAATTTGGCATAAATACCATTACCCGAACCGTGCAGTATTTGAATTTTAGTTCCATCTTCACCTTGATTATCACTCCACCTGCCTATTTTGACACGTAAACTATTCCGATAATATTTTTCAGCAAGTTCGCCTGAAGAAGATTCCACAGAAGCTAAACGCTGATTCAAAAGTGTGCCTTGATAAGCAGCTAAAGCTTCACCTCCTATGAAATTAGGTGCTGTTAAATTATTTCTTGTTTTCACATGCCCATACTCTGATTGATTCCCTACACCATACTCATTTGCAGTTGAAGCATGATATTTCCCACAATATTTTGAATCATGATTATGATTCCTTAATGCAAAAGAAGCACTATTCAAATCATTTAATTTTGTAGCATTAATCACAGTATCTTCAGCAGCATTAGCAAGTATATTATTTAATTCATCAGGTCTTACATAACGTGTATCTAATTCTTCAATTGCATCAACCAAATCTTGCAATTGTTGTTCTTCACAGATTACTACTTGATGAACACGATTTCCAGAGTCATCATAAAAATTCACATCAGCACCAATAATATGGCCTTCATCATCTCTACTTGTAACATTTGTTTCAAATTCCATTTAATCAGCTCCTATGTTTTGAATTCCATGTAATTTGGTTTTATATAACATTGTTTTCTAATATTCTCACGTGTGGCATAATATCCAATACTTATTCCCGCATCATCCAGACTTGGAGTGTACACTACTTCAAGAATATCATTTAATGATAATATTGTAGATTGATCATCAATGTTCACTACAGAGAAACATAATTCATTAGTATTATAATCCATTGTGAAATCATTGTCTTCTATGATTTCTTCACCATTCAAAAATATATCTCTAAGCGGATCTAATGCTGGAGCCCTTAATGGAATCTTACGATTATTTAACATATCTTCTGTGATTTGTATTGTTTCTTTGAAATAATCTAATATTAATGGCATTTCTTCATTTGCCAAGTGGTCAATGAATAAAGGATTATATTTAATAGTTAATGTTCCCGGGGCAATTGTTTGAAGAACATTACTGAAAAATGTTAATTTATCATTCTCATAATCAAATGTGAAATCATACCATTCACCATAAATTTTTGTTTTACCCGTGATTGGTTGTAGTGTACATTCTATTATTGGATATGCTGGAGATGATGTGAATTCAAACCCATCAAAGAATCCAGGAACATAAACTTCATTTTCCATGTATCCAGTAACATATATTTGATGTTCTTTTAATGCTTCCACAGCACTTGGATGATCAATTAAGTATTTGCGATTTTGACTATTCGTTTTACCTGTGACTTTAATTGCATCTATCTCATTTAACCATGTAAAGTTTTGTATGTCTTTAGGTTCTATGATTACAAAATGCTCCATTACTTCGCAGTTTCTAATAATTTCCGCTTCACAAGAAACGGACGGTTCTACTTTAAAAGGGGCATTTACTTTAGCCCACGCATTAGCTCCCAACATTGCACTTGTTTTTGGGAAGTAATAATGCGTTCTCACATACATCTGTTCAGGAATATCTGTCTCTAATTCTACACGCATATACTCGATGATGGGAGTATCATTAATCTTAGTTCTCATACGAACCTTAATAAAAGTCATACAATTAGGAATATTGAAATATAATTGATTATTAGTGAATTTTGTCCAATTTCTCCCATCATTACTACCCCAATATTCCAATTGAAGATTACCATCACTTGCTTCTCCAGTATCAATTGCATTTATCCTAACCCTTTTAACAGGATTACTGAATATAGGTTTCAAATATAACCATTCATCAGTATTAGTAATATAACCAGTTTTAAACTCCCTAATATGTGCTTGAAATGCAAAATCCTGCGGAGCATATTTTCCCTGATGATATTCCACATCATCATCTTTCCCATACTTTATCCAAGTCATACCATTGTTGAAAGTAAAAAATGCATCCCCTTCTGTATAAACATCAGCATGACAATGTTTGTTCCAACCACCTACCCAATAGGTGTGTGTTGGATGACTTAATGGAGATAAAACTACAATAGCATAAGTTTGACCTTTTTCAACAGTACATGGATGATCAAATGGTATACTAACAATATTTGGACTAGTATTGATAAATCTTATTTCTTGCTCGGCAAGGACTGAATATTTTCCATCATACCCGCAAGCCAATTCTTCAGGATATACTACTCCATCTTTTTCAACTGTTTTACGTATTTGAACAATTAGTGGTGAAGCAGTATTATGTTTATCTTGACCTTCATTAACTTTAATATTCAACACAACAGATTCAAGCAAACCCGTTTTTTTAGCTTCAAATGTTTGAGCTCTCCCAACACTAGGTATTTCATTGTTTAATTGATTTTCCAACCAATTAGGTCTTGTTTCATAATGTCTATTTCGGTCAAAACCAACATACCAATGTTCATTAGCTATCATGTCCCCACCAATAATATTCCCTGATGAATCTTTCACAGCCCATGGACTATAGTTTCTAGTTGATTTATCTACAGATGAAGTAGTTTGTTTTTTTACTTTTGCTTGATTGATTATTTGACCATTATCAATAATAGATTCAATAGCACATGTAGTTTTTGCTGTATCAATCAAACTTAAATCACTGAAATCAATTTCTACTTCTTTACTTGTTGAAGAGTCAAAAACAACATCATTATTACTACTTATTTTGTACCCATAACTATTGTTTGAATCTACTGCAATAGGACTGAATCGTTTTCTGTTTACTGCAGGGGTTTCATATTTCACTTTTTCTATTTCTTGTTTCAACCATTCATCATTCATACATATTTGCCTTAGCATTTGAACAGTGATGTCTTTTTGTTCATCGAAACTGGTTAAACCAAGGTTTTTATATTTTGCAGGACAGTTTGCCATAATTATCTCCCTCATATTGTTTGAACAATTATTTCATCATTATTAGGATCTGAATTTGAACTATTTTTAATATATAAATCCTTAGTATTTTTATTATAGTAATAGCTTCCAGGAGTTAATTCTGCAATACTTGTTTTCCTTACATATCCACTATTCGTATTGTTTTCAATTACTCCGACAACAGTATTTGGTTCATAAATCCGATAAACATTATTTTCTTCATCAGATACTTTCCAATTTCCACGTACACTACCTGTTCCCATTTTGAAATAGTAATCTAAATGAACAGTACTTGTAACATTATCTAAAATTGATGAAATTATTGTATATGAATCATGACTTATTAATCTATCACATGCAGTTTTAACGCCGATTTCAGTAGTATCTTGTATTTCCAAAGCTGTGAAATCTGCCGATAAAATAATTTGTTTGTTTATTAAATCCACCTGTGTTTTACAGGTTTTCTGTACTGTTTGCATGGATAACTTTTCATCAGATTTACGAGGGTTAGCAGTTCCTTTTCCCAGGCAAATATATTTTATTGGTTCAAATTCTTCATTCAACCATCTATTCATGAAGAATGCTTCACCACGAAAAGTAATAAGATTAGTCCTTTTGATTTCCAATATTTCATTTAGGAACATTGATTGTAAGTGTACCTTGAAATAATATTCTCCATTCACATTAATCATACGAATTTCAACTCCATTGTTTGATTGTTAAAAGTAATTTTTGCATTTGAATGTAGAGTAATTAACTCCAAATCCGAAGTAGATTTCGTGTCTAAGTTCAAATGCAAAATTTTCGTCAAAGGCATTAAATTTTGTAATCTTGCACTTAAATTAATAGCATCTTCCATATCAATGTTAGAGGGAATTTCATTATAATCAAAAGTGAGATCATAATCATTTGGAGTAATATTATATTTCCCTCTAGCATATTTACAAGCCATTTAATCTTCCTCCTCATCTATTTCAATAATTAAAACATCTAATTCATTAGAATCATCATTCAACAAAATCATGTCATCATCTGTTAATTCTGTTGTGTCTAATGTATCTTGAAGCAATAATTGTTTATAATTTCCTGAAGGCACGAGAATCAAATCATTTGCACCATAATTTGACAAGTCATTGGGTATTTCATCAAGAATAATTACATCCTGATGTTCTCCAGACCGAGTAATATCTTGGACAAGAGTTTCGACTTCAATTACTGTGAATGAGTAATTTTTTGTTGCTGCTTTGAAGAATGAATTTTCAACATATGATACTGTGCATGTGTATAATCCAAGTCCGGGATTAGTAAATGTTTTTGAATATATTCCATTGTGATGATCAATATTAGATTGTGATGAGAATCCTATTTTGAGCACACCATATCCAAGAGCGAACCCGTCTTCAGTTTCAATAGTGCCTTTAACTGTGATAGTATCTTTCAATGAATAATATTGTTGCCTATTATCAATTCTAATGACAACATTTGTTTTTACCACAGTTGTTGTTAATGTAATTGTTTTCGCTTCATACCCATAATCAGGAATATATTTTAATGTATATTCATGAACTCCTGTTGTCTGTGGAATGTAATTAAATTTATTTGTAGTGTCTATTGTTTCAAGTATTGATTTATTTTCAATTAGTTGTAGCTTTCCAGGAGCGATTTTGTTATTATGGTCTTTAATCTTGAATGATTTAATTAAAGCATGTATTTCTCTATTTTCTTCAGTCAAAACATTGGTTAATTTAGTTTCATTACTTACATTTGCAGTCAATGTTGTTGGCATTATTCCAACTTTTCTAGAAACAGTTTCAGATTCACAGCGGCAGTAATTTTTCCCATCATTACTTTTGTGGTCGTTATGTTTTACTTGGAAATTATGTGTATCTGTATCCATGAATGAAATATTGTTAAATGTGAAAACACCATTTTCATTTGTTGTTACAGTTGACTGAAGTTCCTCATCAATGTATAAATCTATTTCTTCATTATCTATTGCAGTATCTTCTGTTGTAACGAGTTTTCCAGTAATGGTATATTTATCAGAGTAAATTAAATCTTCTGGAATGATGAAATTAGATATTTTTGTTTCGACCATATTATATTTTTTATGGACTTTAACATCTAATGAAGTGTTGACATTATTGTTGTTTGTGAATAATGTGTCTTTGGCATATAATAAACCGCAGTTATGTCTTAATGTAACATTTTGAAGATATAATTTTCTGTCTTGCATTACCCTGAAAAATGTAGGGGTTTCACACCATATGATTACATCATCATTTGGGCATGTGATGATGTTGGTGTCATTTGTGATTTGATATGCTTTTGATAATGAATGTTCTCCAGACATCAATGTGATGATGTTTTTCTCCCCATTTACGTTTGATAAAGCTTTATCCACTGTTTTGAATGCAGTTGTTTTTGTTGTTCCTTTGTTTTTATCATTTCCTCCTATCGGATTTACATACCAATCTGCAGTGTTACAGCCTCTTACAGTTATTAATATTTCTTCAGAAACAATGTCATTTTCACCAACTTCATAAATTCCTTTTGTAATTATTAGGTCTTGTTCTATTTCTTCAATGTTTTTGAATAATTTGAAATTGAATATTGCATTTTCATGATTGATATCATCAGTGTTTAATGTCCATTTTTTATCAGAATATAATATTAAATTCGGAACCACACTATTGTTGATATATGGGACAATTAAAAATGGTGTTTCAGAGTCTTCAAATATTTCTTCATTAATTAGATTATATGATTGAGTATTCCAGATTTCCTTTGCAAGACTGTCCAATACTTTAAAATCAAATGTAAATTTTTGTCCTTGGACTGGTGAGGGATTGTTTACATTAGCTAGGAAGAATAATTGTTCATCGTCTTTGTTGCACCATTGGTCTTTGTGTTCCCATCTTTGAGGAATCCATTCCCTATTATACTCTCCATCAACCATGTGTCTTTCAATATCAATCATTCTTGCTATTAACCTTTCACGATTGAGCATTTTAGCTTTTATCCCAAATAGTTTATAGATTTCTAATACTGGAAGTGGAGTGTCATGTAAATGTTCGATGTAATAGAGTATTCTTTTCAAGTAATGGTAATCATCTTCTGTTGTTTGGTTGTTGTATGGTGGTTCTGTTTTCGAATATTGACTTTCATTCACAGTAATGTATTGTTTTCTGGGTATGTTGTATAATATTCCAAATGCATCTAGGCTGTAGTCATGGTCATATTCATCACCATATCTTTGATTGTTTTCTGGGAATCCTTTTGTTAATGAATATTCTTCATATGTTTCCACATTTATTTTATATTTATCTTCTGGAATAATAGTTTGCGAGTATCCTTCATAAAGATACTCAAACTTATTAATTTCATCTTCATATTCAAATGTTTCAACATATATGACTTCATCAACTTCTTCCTTAAACTCTACAATTTTAGTAGTGCCATCATCCAGCTTAATTTCCTGCGAACTAATTTTAATATAATTTCTGATAATCTCAACAGATTTAATATAATCAAAACTAACATGGAAATAAATATCAAAATAATGAGGTTGTTCTTGAACTTTCCAAATCAAAAGATGTTTTTCCAATTTACCTGCAAGATAAACCTTAAACAAATCATTATTTATATCTTGCAATCGATTATTGAAAACTTTCTTAGTTTTAGTAAAATTACTCTCTTCTTTTTTATCCAAAAAGAAAGGATATTTTTTCAGCAAATATTCTAAACTTTTATACATGAAAATATCACCAAAAAATTCATTATTATTCCATTGTAATTTCAATAGTTCCTGCAACACTTTTCTCTTCATCATTAATTGTAATTGGTGCTTCAGGATAACTAAAATCAATATTTTTCAATTCTGGAATTTCATTATCTAAATAAACAGCCAATTTATGGGGGATGAAATCCTCACCTAACTTCATATTATCAATATATCTATTAATGGTCGCAGTAATCTTACTAGCAATATCTGCTTTCTCATTATTACTGTAATGATTAATAGTATCAATATCAACATTGCAAACCGCATAAACATCAACAGTTTTTAAAATAGGTGCCATCAACACAATTGATTCTGTTTCTTGAGTCACATCATTGTTAATTTCATCATAAATTTTATTCAAAGTATATGGATCTCCAGGATCAACAACAATCTTAATAGTTCCTGTACCTGCCCAATTAGGAATCAATTTGTAACTATCAACACCATCAACACGTGCAAAATAATTGATATAAGCATAATGATGACCTTTCAAATGGACTTTAATCCAATTTTTAATTAAATCACGATAATCATCATCACCATAAGCATCACTACCTCCTGCAGCACTTGTTAAATTAGTAACACTAAAAGCAACAGGGATATTATCCACTCTTGACAAAACCTTTGTCAATGTATTCGCGGCAACTCTGCTTCCAGTTCCTGAGTTAATAGCAAAAGCTTGAACAGTACATTCAGTATTACCTGCAGCAAAATATATATCTTCAACAGTTTCAAAGATTACACCAGATTTACTTGTAACTTGAACACCTGCAGGTTCAGTAACATCAGAAGGCAAACCCCTATCTAAAGTAAATGTTAATTCAACACCAGCTTTAGTAGAGGTTGGTCTTGGACATGCAAATAGTTTACCAATAGCATCTAAATCCCTACCAGTAGCCCCGACAACAAGATTACCTGATTTAGTTGGAACCTCTACTTTTGAAGATAAATACACTTGATTGATAAATTCAAATAACTCAGCAAGACTTTCAGCATTCAAACTAGAATCCATCACAAACCAATTACTAATATCCTCACGATTTTCAATATAATCTAGGAAATTTTCATCAGAACTAATCAGATGATAATCTGACCCATCTTCTAATTTCTTCTTAAAAATTTCTTTGTAATGTTCCAATGTAGTTTTTTCAAAATCGTAATTACTCATAAATTAACACTTCCACTAATCACTTCATCGTTAATACTTGTAATATTGAAAAACACCCCATATTTATGAGCATTATTATCCTTATTATCAGTAACTATTATTTCATTAACAGTTTTGATTCTTCTCATTTCTTTCAAAACATTTTCACAATAATAAGCAATTTTCTTTTGAACAATTGTAGATTTTTTAGCTTTTGTTAGTTCATGAATTTTACAACCAAAATCTGGACTATATAATTCATTTTTCAATTCTTTATATCTAGTCATAATTGCAATATTTATAGCATTTCTTAAACTATCATGACCAGATACGATTTTAAAATCTCCATCTTCAAATTGTAAATCCCATTTATTGTTCCATTGATTCGGAGATATTTTAACATCCCTATGCAATGTTTTATTAAACTTATAATCATCTGATTCATAATCAATGGGTAACATTTTTATTCACCCCCACCATTTATTATTTCATCAATTATTTCTTGTTTCATTTGGGCTATGAGGTCATCAACTTCTTTTTTAGTGTAAACTTCTTTCTTGGTGTAGATGTTCTCAATATCCGCATAATTCACTTCAGTATTATCTGCATGGAATTCTCCTTCAGTATATGTGATTCCAGCCATCGTATTTATTTTAATTTCACCATTACCTATTTCAATTCCCCATATGTTTGTTGCACCAATGTTCGTGAGTTTGAAATAATTTTGATCTGCTGGTTTAATACCAACAATATCTTCTGGATGGTAGTACCCTAACATTAACATTTCTTTAGCATCTTCATTTGAAATGTCTGCAACAAGAACATGTAATTGTTCTCTTGGAAGTATGCAAGGTTCTTTCAAAGTTTCACAAAAAGCATTTTCCCCTTCAGGGGTGAAAAAATCAATTAAACTACCTCCAAACCTATGAAACATTCTACAAAGAACGGGTTTAGTAATATTATTCAACTGTACTTCAGCTTTATCAAGGTACGGGTAAAATTTTAATAATTTACCAGTTCTAATTTTTGAAGCATCCACCGTTTTATTAATTGTTTCTTCAATTTTACGATCATCAATAATCTGATTAACTAATAATTTCAATGGGTCATATTGTCTTTTATTGGTTAATGTGATGTTATTGGTAGTTCTCATGTTTCCACATCCTCAGTAGGGGCTTCTTCCTCTTCATCTAATTCTTCTTCATTTGAATCTTCATTCCATTCTCCAAGACTTGGAGGATAATCTACCAATGTGAGGTTTGTATTAAATTCACCATTCTCTGAAATTTCATGGTTAACAGCTTTGATATACATCCACATGTCTGTAGGATACGAATATAGTTTCACATAAACCCACCCAGGTTTATAGTGATAATCTCCAATAACTTTTAGCTCTATTTCATGCCCATTGTTTCTTCTGATTTTTGCCCATTCGAGGTTGGCGAAGCTTAATGCTTCATCATATGTTTCACAGGGTACTTCTTCGTATGATGTTGTTGATGGAGATGTTGTTTCTCCACTATCTTCAGGAGATGTTGTATCATCAGTTGCTGTTTCTGCATCAGTAGAAGGAGTAGTTGTTGATGATGAATCCACATTATCTTCTTTAACAATCCTTTTAACTGCATCAGTTTCTTTTGGCTTTTCACCAAACCTGCTGATTAATGCTTTGTCAGATAATACAATGTCATCTCCCCCGGGCCAATGAACTTTCAAGATATTTATTGTATCTGGATGATAATCCTGAACACTAATACTATTCAAGTGAACATTTGTTCCTTCAATAATATTATTCTCCAAATGATCTCTTTCAGGTTCAGGAATTTTACGTACACGAACAGTATCTTGATCTACTGTGATTTCAATCTCACCATCCCAAAAATTAGCTACTTCTTTTATAGCATCTTTAATTGTTGAAGCTGATGAATCTCCACCATCTTCTGTAGAACCTCCACCAATAGCATTAACAACATTTTTTGCTATTTCTTGAGCTGAAGAACCCCCGACGATTTTTACTTTGTCTTTTAATTTTTGATTCATTTGTTTGAATGTTAAACCACGAATATTAGCACATAGCCTTGCTGGGCAATCTGCATCAGCACCAATAGGTCTACTACTGAAGCCTGGTTCACGCCCAGCTATTTGACTTGAAATGTCCCCACGAATAGCAAACACGGCAAACTTAAAACTATTACCATTTTTAGCTGCACCGTAGTAATAGTCTGCGATTGAATATGTGCCTGCAGCTATAATGAACACTCCTATTTTGCCGGTCGCTCTTGAACTGTAAGAATAAGCCGCAAATGGATTAGGAGCAATAGCTAATTTTTCTACATTATGTCCTGCTTTTTGCAAAGCATCACATACTGCATTCTGCACCTTTGCATCATTACCATCATTTCTATCACAACCTACTACAACCTCTGACATATATAATCACCATTTTAACAACTAGGAAAATCTCCACAGACACGATCTTTATTATAATTATTCCAAACTTGACCCAAACTTCTTCTTGATTCACAACCTTCACAACCAGTTAAATCTGAAGCTATCCACTGACCAGCAATTTGCACTTCTGTCCAAAAATGATTAGGTCCATGAACAACTCTTGCAGTTAGTTTAGCTGCTTTAAAACAAGTACAAGTCAAACAACTAGTATCAGCACAGTTCAAATGACTTGCATTTTTCAAACAAGCTTCAGGATTACGAGGATAATTACTGCATGAATAAGAACTATATCTAATAATCGCTTTCAAAGCATTATGAATTGCTTCTGCTTTAGCTCTATCTCCTTTCTTTCCTTTAATAGCTTTTTTCACAAAGTCGTTGATTGAAGCATAGTTTCCACCAACCTCTCCAGAATCCCCATCCCCACTATTGACATTACTATAATCTATCACATCATCTTGTAATCCTGTAACATCAACATCAGGTTTTAAATTAGCAGTTTTAATCATTTCAGTAATGATTTCAGAACGTTTCATTTGAGTAAATTCAAATTGGTATTCTTCTTCAAGTGTTTTATCCATACCTGATAAACTAAGGCTAGTTAAACCATTATTGAATCTTTCTTCAGTAATGAATCCGAGGATTGCCGGAGGTAATTCTTTTAATACTCTTTTTTCATTATATTCCTCCCAATCTACTCTAAGTAACAATCTAACTCCAAGATAACATTGAGACAAATCTGTTTCGAAGTAAGGTATTTCACATGACCCACTATTAGACATATCTTCATAATCATGATCCCACCCTATAGAATGTAAATTTCTGTAATAATAAATTTCTTGGATTTCTCCTTGATGAAGTGTGAAACCATCTTTGTTTTCTTCAACATCATATGTTTCTTCATCTGTTTCTTTGTTACCTTCTTCTTTAACTTTATCTTTAACAGATTCTTCTTCATTGTTACTTGTATTGGGAACATAAGGCTCAAAGTTTTCTTCATCCGTCTTGTAAATTTCAAGGAGATATCTTGGAATAGCATATGCAGAAACCATCTTATTAACCTCCATTTTTCACAATAACCGTATCCAAGTTTTCCAATGATTCTTCACCAGGAATATTTGATTTTCCATTAGTAATAACTTCTTTGACAGATATTTGTAATTTCAAAGTGGTGGGAGTATCTTTCTGCCATTTAATTTGAACACTCGCTGTGAAAATACCCCCCAATAATGGACAATAAACCTCACATAGTTTATTGTTCAATCTAGTGAAAGTTTTATAATAAATGTCAGGATGATGAGGCTCAATAAAAATTGTAGTATAAAAAGTTCCTTCACGAGGAATAAATTTACCTCTTGACACAAAAGGCACCCCTAAAGCTATTTGAGTTTCGTTCAATTCCCTCATAGGTGTAGCCACATTAAGATCCCAATCATCAATGTAAAAAGCAAATCCCTCTATTTCAAGATTATGCTCACTATTAGGAATAATATGTTTATTCATATCAACCATAATTATCTAACCCCTCTAATGTTAACATCTTGAACTTGTCTTATTCCTTCTAATCCAAGAGTCACTATTTTTTGACATTCAGTTTGAGTTAAATTACGTGCATCTAACTGAAATGCACCATTACCAATATTAAATATAATAGTTTTATTAGTGTTTTGCATTTGTGGCATTATTTTACTTAGTAATCCCATACCTTGCAAAGCATTAGGATTAGGGATATTATTTAATCTTTCAAGATTGGTTCCAATACCTAGATTTGGTGAACCCCATGCACCAACTACTCTTCTTGAAGTGTCCCTTACAGTCCGTACAAGTAATGATGCTCCAGACAATACTTTTTGAACAGAGTATTCTCCTATTTCTTGACCCCACATTCTAGCAATAGCACCAGGGGAATGTGAATCTGCCCCTTCTTTAGCAGCAGCTACGGCTTTTTCTGCGGCTATTCTACATGCATCTGCTAAAGCACCACTACCATTTTTAACTGCTTGAACAGCATACCCCATTTCAGCTTGAGCAATATTTGCTAATTTGAAACTACCTTGAAAAGCAGCTCTAGCACCATTACCTGCATTTCTTGCACCTCCTACCATAGTACTTTGGAACACTCCCATTGCAGCTGATGCTTGAGCATGAACTCCCCCGGATAATCCACTCATACCTGATACAACACCTGCTTTTATACCTGCACCTATTCCATGTGCTGCTCCTTTGAAGCTTCCACCCATACTAGATAATGTTCCACGTAATTGATTTAAAGCCTTACGGACACTAGATAATATTCCTCCCACATCATTAACATTAGTGCCTTTTAATTTATTTAATTCCTTAGCTGCTTTTTTAATTACTGATACTGCACGTTGAACTTTACCTCCTGCACTTTGATTTACCTGTGGAATACCCTTGATAATATTAACAGAATTACCTACATTTCTAGAGGAAGTACCTATTCTAGCAACTTTAGTGTATAATCCATCAGGTACTGTAGGAACACTTTGCAATCCTATTAATTCAGTAGCTGTTTTTTGCAATACATTTTTAGCAGAAGTAATCTTTGCAGGTAACATTGATAGTGTAACAACATTAGGAATATTGGCTCCTTGCATTGCACGTACTGCATTACCAACTACTTTTGTAGCATCAGCTACTCTTGTTACTTTTGTTGCAATACCTGGGGGAACATTAGGAATGCTGTTGAATGTTGCTAATGTCCTAGCAGCATTTGTTAATGTGCTTTTAACATTATTCAAAGTAGAAGTGATATCTGCACCTCTAAATAACCCCCCTATTGCATTATCCCAATTCATATCATCCCTTAATGAACGCAATGAATTGATACTATCAGAAACTCCTTTCAAAGAGTCGCCAATATTTCTTAATTTACTACCCGCATCTTGGGGGATATCCGGGAGATTACTAAAGTTTTTAAGAGCATCAGCAGCTTTGACAATATCAGATTTTACTTGAGTTAATGCAGTTTGAATATCAACCCCTCCAAATAAACCAGTGACAAAACCATCCCAGTTTTGACCATCACGAATACTACGTAATGCTCCAATACTATCAGAAACTCCTTTTAAAGAGTCGCCAACACTTTTCAATCTGGAAGCAACTCCACCATCAATGTCAGGCAATCCTTTCAATTGATTTATTGAATCTGCAGCTTTTATCAATTCATCTTTAGCTTGGCCAATTGCATCTGTGGTGTTGCTAAAATTAAAAATCCATGCGACAAAATTACCCCATCCCACAGTGACACTAGTTGAAGTCATAGCATTTGTTGCAGCCGAAATAGATTGTAAACTAGCTCCTAACTTTTGAAGTTTACCGGGAATACTATCATTAATATCTCCAACTGTTGCTAATTGATTAATAATTGGAACTACAGTTTTTATTTGATTTACTGCTAATTGAATTGGATTAGTTATCATGAATAATCCTTGAACAAAACCATATATTCCAGTCATTGTTGCAGTGAATGTCATTTCTGTCATTACAATGCCTATGTTCAATATAACTTCACCAATCTTTTTAATGCCTTCCAAGTCATCATCAATATCAATGCCTCCAAAGTCAAGTGCATCCACTAACATTTGTATTCCTTTCATACACAGTAATGCTTCGGCAGCTAATGCAGTTACAACAGGAATCATCACAGCTATTACTACAGCGATTGTTAGTAAAGGCACTAACATTGATGATGCACCTGCACTTATTGCAGATAACCCTCCAGAACTAGCTTGCATTCCTGCCCCTGCACTTGCTGCTTTAGAACCCACATTTCCCATTTTGCTAGCATCTTCAACCACATCTTCAGTAGCCTTTGAAATTTTAGACATTCCTTTTGTATCAGGAATATCACCCATAACTTCTGCAACTATTTCTGATTCAGATTTTAATGCATTCGCAGAAAGATTCATGTGCCCATATTTCTCTTCCAACACAGCCATCTTAGACAAACTCCCTTCAGAGGAAGCAACTTGATAATCTATCATATCCTGTAACATTTCAGCATCATTAATATCTACAGGCGAATTTTTAAAACTAACATTTCCCCCACCAAATGCAGCAGCCTCTTGAATTGCTCCAGGAGTCAACCCAGACAGATTATCAGCAATATCTGCTGCAGATGCTGCCTCTTCAGCAGCACGAAATTTATTTAACCAATCAGTAGCAATACTCACACCATCACTAACTGCACTAAAAGCATCTCTAATACTTTTTATACCTTGAGCAGTTTGAGCTGCAAAACCTATTCCTTGACTAAATATATCTATCCCCTGAGCAGCAACAATAATACTTGCAGCAAAATCTCCCCCTGTAGATGAATTTAAGTCCAAGAATGCTTGTTTAACACTTTTAATTTGAGGTAAAAATTCATTACCTATTTTTTTACCAGCACTGCTAAAAGCTTTTCCTAATCTTGCATCTAAACCTTCATTGGTTTCCATTAATGCAGATGTATCTCCAGTTAATTGTTGTACTGCTGCAATATAACCTTTGATATCACTCTCTTCTCCATTCCATAAGCCAGTTCTTTTCAGTGCATCTGTTGTAATACCATACTGGTCTAATGATGCACATGCTCCTTTAATACCTTTAGAGAGGTCCATCATTGCTTGCTCTGATAACTCAACTGAACCTGTCTGTGCCAATACTTTTGCACCAAATGCAGCTATTCCATCTGTTGCATCATATATCTGAGCATCTGTTGCACCAGTAGCTGTTTTAAATGCATTCATTGCAGGAATCAAATTCTGCATACTTACAAGACTAGTGTTCGTAACCTCATCAATATGTTTGTTTAATTTTTCTGCTGCAGCTGCATTATCACTCATCATGTTGACAAGTACACTGTTTGTTTCAGCTTTGTTTGTTGTAGCAAATAATAAATCCGCTGCGGATTTCCCATTAGATAAACTGGCTATAAGATTGTCACTAACATTGCTTAAATTTTGAAATCCTGTGTTTGCACTGTTAAGTGCATTAGTAATTGTAGATGCCATGCTTTGTGCATTAGATCCAACATTTTTAAATACATTACTTGCACTATCTGTTGCACCAATATTAAGCATTATGTCTTCTAAAGTAGCCATAATATCATCTATTTATTTAAATTTGTTTTTATTGAGTTCTTCCTGTATTTTTTGATATTCTTTATATTCATTACGAACTATATTGCTGTATTTATGTATTAATAACATCATGTCGGGAGTGAATTTTTTTCTGATTACTTCACTTATTACAATCCCTAGATGTTGTGATACTCTAAAATAAACTTCCCCCATGAAACTATCACTCATTGAGAAATAATTCCTCTGTTTTCTGCTCATCAATATGAAGCATTTTTCTGACTTTCTGATACAGATCTATTACAGTTGTGACTTCTATCTTATTCCAAAATTTTAATTTTTGATTATATGTTTTGAAACTAGTGTTTTCAAATTCAACCTGTCTTGCAAGGAATTCTCTCATTCCCTGTGTTTTATGTTCCATATCATATTCCTGTTCTTCATATTTATCAGCAATGTGTTCTGCAAGTTTCTTTTCTTCTTCAGTATATACCGTTTGACCTTGCATTACTTTACTCCAAACAACACGTTCATTAGTGTTCAATTCTTTAAATAGATTTGCATGAGTCTGCATCTCACTGATTGCTTGACTATCAGTCAAGGGTTTGACTATGAGGTCAAGTATTACTTCTTCACCATTCCTCAAACAATATACCATTTGAAGTTTGTAATTCTCTTCCAATTCATCAATTAAAGCCAATAATTCTTTTTCAGATTTAATATGCTTACGGACAGTTTCCACATTCTCTTCACTGTTAGCTACATCCAACTTTTTCATAGCTTCCCTATATCTATAAAGAACCTTTTTCAAAAAAGTTAATTCCTCATCTGTTAAATCTTCTTGATTTAAACATTTTTCAACAACAGCAAATTCATCTTCATCCAAGACATCCAAAGGTAATTGCTTACACTCTGTAAGATATTGACTTTCCAATAAAAATTCATCCATAAATTCTTTTTCATCACCAGTAACAACTTCTTTTGACATATACGATTAACTCCTTTGTCGATTTTAAAAATCTTGTAAAAAAAAAATAAAAATAATAAAAAGCATTTGTTATTAATGTTTAAATAATAATGCTTCAAATTTAATACCAAAAGTACCATCAACAGCAGTACTATCAAAATCTGTAATTGTGGCGTATCTCAATACTCCTCTTTCTTCATATTCCCCATCATCGATAATATTATAACAAGCAATGTTTAATGCTAATGGATTTGAATCCAATTCCTCGATAATCTCTTGCACATCATCCCAATATTTATATGGAATATCAGATAACTCCCCACTATATTCTTCATCAGAAGTTTTCCATCCCACACCATGCTTTGCATTATCAACTTTGATCCTTTCTCTTTTCCATTTACCTGAAAATTTAATTCCTTTACCTGGGATTAATTTTTCATTAAATTTTAATATTGCCATGTCATAGGTTTTTTCAATAAATTCAACAGTTTGATCAGTCATAATATAATCCTCCATTTTTTTTAGTTAGTGACTTCCCCTGCAAGAATATCTGGTGGGGATATATACATCTCAGAGACAATGTACAATGTTGAATTAACAGGTTTTGATATAGTTTTAATATGTAATTTAGGCACACTTGAAGGTGATTCTGAAACTATTGCCTTGGTTCCTTTTTGCATTGCCCCTTTTCTAATTTCCTCATCAACAATATCATCAACATCTGATTGTAACATTTTGAAATTAACTTTTAACTCGTTACGTTTCAATTGAGGATAACATGCAAAATGAATTCTTCTTAAAAGATGATCAGTATTTCTTCTGAAATGAGGTAACGCATCAGCAGGTCTTTCAGCACGTGCCATTGCAGAAGATACTCCCAGACATAATTTCGCATGTTCAATATTTCCCTCCATCTCCACTCTGATGAAATTGATACCTGCATTTTGAAGCAATTCCTCTTGATTATCAGTTCTAATTATAACATCTTCAGCAGATACGCTTCTGAAATCATAAAAACCCGGTTCCCCATCGTATGGGGTTAAACAGAATCTTGCACACATTTCAGGATAAAAGTCAGATACACATGGCCAGATTCTACTTTTTTGAATAAAAGTTGCCTTAGAATCATCAGTGATTTTCATCATATCCTCATCTGTTGAATATTCAACAGTAAATAATGCATTTTTTGGTCTTCCTTTTTTTGAATCATTGACCATAATCTCATTCAAAGAAGACATTATTCCAACAATGGTAGCTATTTCATCATCAGTTATTGATTTAGTTTTATCTTCTTTTTTAAAGCCCACAATATTAATTTCACCAACATCTTGTTGAGTCATTGCTACATTGAATGCTTCTGCCCACGCCTCCCCATTGGTGAAATCTATACTCCCCATATCGATAACATAAATAAAAGGTAAACCAATATCATCACTGTAGACTTTTTTAGTTTCTTTTAAAAATTTTTTACAAAATTGGTAAGTCATGTTAGTCTCTGCATTTCCAATTCCTCCATTTTCAATACTAGAGCCAACTTGTTCTATATTCCTATACTTTTTGATTTGAATATTATCTGCTTCCACTGTGTTTCCAGTTTGCCCAATAATCAAAGGGATAACTGCACCTTCACCATTCACCATTGGATCATGGTCTGTTTCAATAGATGTAATATTAGGTGTTTGTTCAATTGTCATTCATAATCACCATTGTTTTTTTTATTCATATCTTTTTATTTTTTGAGTTTCCTAAGAAATCTGATAATATTTTATCAAATTCTTTTTCAGTAATAGATGGTTTCACATCTTGATAACCATATTCTTTTTTCTCTTGCTCAAATTGAGACAATAAACCTGCTTTAGCTAATGCTCCAACAATGACATATTCACGTAATGGAGATTCAGCTACTAATTCATATAGTATTCTTTTCTGAGTTGCAGGAGTTTTAATTTCTTTAACTTCATCTAATGGTTCTTGTTTTTTCTTTGTCATCTTAAATCATCTTCAATTGTTAAATCAGTTGCCACAATTCCTCCAAGGTCATGTGACATAATATAATTCAAATCAAATTTGATTAATGTTCTCAAAACTGGTTCTGCAACATCCAGTTCATCCATTTCAGAAATACCTGATAATCTGAATGATCTTTTGATAATATGATGTTTTTTGAACCAACTAGTGTAATCATTTCTTTTTGGATGTGGGCATTGGCTCTTTGCGGATCTACCATTCATGACAGTTAATGCTTCACATTCCCTATCTAAAAAGTTGCATTTTCCATCATTGTAATGGCTGCATGTAGTGTAATGATTTCCTAATGCTTTGAAAAACAGTAATCTTATTTGACTTAATATAGTATGTCTTTCTTCTTCTGTGTCACACCATATATTAACCCATATTTCAGCACTATGTTCAAGTACAATTCTTTGAGTTTTATCTGTCCGATAATCTCTATTTATTTGCATGTCTGAAGCAATGTCAAGAGTAATGCAAGGGGTTTTATCTTTTGATTTTAATCTTTTCACAATAGGAATTGTTTTATCTTCATAAGTAATGTTACCTTTAAGAAGTTCCCAAAATGCATTTACAATAGGATACATTAATATTTCACCCCATTATACCTTCAGCAATAAGCATGTCCTGAATATTTAGTTGAATAATATTTTCTCCAACAATCCTCTTTGCAGTACGTGTGACAAAAGGATTAGCTTCAGTACCTGGATGATTAACTTTTCTTGCAAAATGCATTTTACCATCCTCTTTTCCTTTCCAAGCTAATAATGGATTTCCAGTTATAGTATGTGCCTTTGAACCATATTGTATAACTCTCCAATATTTAGCATTAGATGTTAAACAAACCCTACAAATACTTGGATGGGAAGTTCCAATACTCCTTCTAAGGTTTCCTGTTTTTACAGGTGCTTCTTGTTGACATATGCTATCTGCTTCGGCAATAGTTCTTTGCAATGCTTTATCGGCTATTTTAGTAATGTCTGCACCAACCACCTGTTCAAAATGTTTACTAAATTGGATATTAATCGACATGCTCATAATTAATCTCCTCTTTTCTAAGTTTTTTGATTGTGAGTTTTTTATGATTTATCAATCCATGATTCCATGTTTCCACAGATCCTACTATTTCAAAAGTACCTTCATCAGGAATCCTTATTAAGTCTGTATCTTTAACTGGGACATTAATATTCAAGTAAACATTATATGTATCTTGTAAAATTTTACCAAAAACTCTTTGAGATGATTCTGGAGATAATGGTTGGACATCTGCAGGATATTCGCCTTTACATTGATATTCATGTTTTTCTCCAAAAAAATCTTCATCACATTCATTATAAGAATATAATTTTATAGTAGCATTATTGAAAAAAGGAATCATAATTATAACATCCTTGTAAGTGGTTTTCGCCTACTATTTTTCAAGGTGTTCATGCGCTGATTTATTAATGCAATTAAAGAGTTATTTGTATCAAAGTTAAGAGATACATCTTTTTCTTTCACACTGGATGCATTTTTGGTTGGAGATGAGTCTAACTCATATAGAAGCATATCATAAGCCAATGGCAATATCTTTGAATTAATGAAACTATCTGATTCTTTACTTGTGTATTGTACAATTAATGCTTCTCCTTCATCTAATTTCTTCAAGAATCTTAACCTACCATTTTCCTTATCAAGAATATAATCCTTCGGGCATATTCTTGTATAATCTACTTTGACTTGGAATATTGTTTGAACTGGATAATGTTTGATGTTGTAATCTTGACTATCCCAGTTGAAATTGAATTCAGTATCAACATGTGCTACTGGAAATATATTTATTCCAGTTTCGGATTCAATTTTTCTCAATTGAATTTCAAGCATTTTAGTTATTGTTTCATCATCATAAGATTCTGGAGAAATGTTTTTGGAAGTTAAAAACGATTTTACACATTCAGTATCAATATTCATGTTTTGCATAATTCTAAAAACTCCCAAAGCATTTATTTTAAAAAAAAATATTATTTATGTGAATACTTTATCATTGTTCTGGAGTTTCCTCTCAGATAGTTGTATTCTTATTAACAGTTAAATTTACACTAGTATTTTCGGAGTTAACAGTAACATTATCATAGGATGCTAATGCAGTGTATCCTTCAGGTACAGTGACAGTTACTGAATATACCCCATAAGGAACCTTATTAATTGATGCTCCTCCAGCATTACCTGTATCCCCCGAAGTGTAAGTATTTCCACCACTGGTTAAAGTTACTTGAGCCCCAGCAACCCCCTCAGCATTATCATCTTTTACTGAGAGGTTAACTTTACTGGTTTTAGCTTCAGTTAATGCATTAACTACTTCAACCACTTCAACTAATTTATCATAGAAAAATTTGTCTACTCCTTCTCTTTGTTTGTAAATTTTAGAGAAAGGAGGTAATTCAATAGCCATAAATTACAAGCCTCCTTTTTAGAGTATGTTTTAGTTTTTAGTGAGTATTAAGCTAACTCTAGATTCAGCTGCAGATACATCATAATCTGCAATAGCAATTTTAGTGTAACCAGCTGGGATTGTATCATAATCTACATTGTATGTTCCATATGGTACCTGAATCATTTCAGCTAATCCACGATTGTTACTAGTTCCTGATTTGAAAACATTGTTCTTTTCATCAGTAAAACTGACTTTAGCCCCTTTAACAGGTTTGCCATCAGTGCCCATGATGTTAAAGTTAATGTTACCTAATTTGGTTTTAGTTTTTCTGTCTTCATCACGACCAATACCAGTAATCATACCATTTTTATATTCAGCATCATTATATTGAGTAATAACTTGAATAATTGATTGACTTGTAGCTAATTTAGTTTTAGCAAATGGTACAACAGTAGGAGGTTGGAATTCACGTACTTTAATACTTGATGTATCAACAACCGCTAATTTTTCACCTTTACTAGTGTCAACATGCCTATCAACAATGATTGGAATGATGTTTCCTGCTGCAGTGTAAATACCAGTTACTTTGTATCCTGCAGTTAATTCATATTCTAATGGTTTAACAGTTCCTGGGAAGTACAAATCATTTATTTGATTTGCTACTTCTGGAGTAGCGACTAATCCAGTTGGGTAACCATTTTCTTGAATGATAGCTTCAACAATAGAAACAATATCATCTTTAGTTAATAAGTCCCCTCCTAAGTCAAATGTGTTAGTGCGGATAGTTTTGAATAAACCTTTGAAATCTTTAGTTTCTTCTTCACCAACTCCTTCAAGTAAAGTGTAATCTAATGTGTTTGCCATATCAATTAAACCATCTTCAAGGTCATCTTTGAATAAATCAAATTCAGCTGCTTTTTCCGCAATATCTCCCATGTTAATATTGTAGTGCAATATCTTCATGAAAGCTACTCTTTTATCAAAGTCAGATGGGGTGTAAGATTGAATTTCATCATCTTCTAACATGAAGTTAGTTCTGGTTTTGTTTTCTTTTAATTTGTACCCTACTTTTACTTTTGCTGTTGATTTTACACAACCTTGGCTTTTTAGGAATTCCAGATATGGGGTTTGTAATGATACTCTTTTCTTGAGTTCAGGATCCCATTCAACAGGCATTACTGCATTTGCATTCATTGTTGTTTGCATTGCTTTTTGTAATTCTTGCATACCACTGTTCAAATCCATGAAATTGGATTGTAAATCTTTTAATGTCATTTCTTCAGACATATGTTTATTCCTCCTTGTTTGTTCCTAATCTGGATAATAATCCAGAGGATTTTTGATTAGCTCCAATGTTTTTGAAGATTTCTTCAGTAGTGAAAGTTTTAGTTGTATTCACTTCACCTTCATCATCGCTGTGGTTTTGCGGTGCTGGAGTTGGGTTCGGATTACGATTTTTGTTAATATAATCTGCTAATCCTTTTTGGAAATCTTCATCAGTGAATTTGTTTTTATTGATTTCATCTAAAAGTTCTGATTTTAAGGATTTTAACTCTTCAACAAGAGCTTTTTCCCCTACATTGTCTCCATTATTGTTATTGTTTGCTGGAGGTTGAGGTTCAGTTAACTCGCTAATCTTTTCATCAATAATTCTTTCAATATCTGATTTAACTGCTTCAATCACAGTACTTTGAATTTCTTCTTTGTTTTCTGCAAGATATTCATCCATAAAATCTTTGCAGATACTTTTAACTTGTTCTTCAGTAACATATGGTCCATTGTTCTGAGAATTATTTTCTCCTGGCATTTTGTTTGACTCCATGTTTTTTCTTAAAATATGGCATGCTCCAGCTAAACATTTAGTTTCAACAACATCCACATTTTTAGCTGTGGTGACTGTTCCGAATGTGTCATAGTTAGCTGGCATGCCTGTAAGACTAATCTCAAAAAGGTCAATATCCTTTATCTCCCACCCATCATTGGTTTGGTCATAGTCTTTTATTCTACCACCTATACTTAATCCAAGCTGCACACCAATGTCTAACATCTCCTTAATAAGAGGAGCAAATTTAGATAAAATTGTGGCTCGGATTTTCAAGATATTATTATCTGAATCTACAACTTTAGTAATAGCTCCAAGGATTCCTTTGAAGAGAGTATACTCGTGATCCCCATGAAGATTTTTTCTAGTTGTAGTTAGTTGAATCTTCATTGAATCAATTGCAGATTGAAGAATAACATCTCCTTCTAAATCTCGATTTGTTGTAGATGCCACTCCTTCTATGGTTAATGTTCCATCATCATTTAAATTATATGATTTATGTGTTGATGGAGCATACCATTTGAATAGCAGCTTGTCTTCAGTTTTAACTGTCATAATTATTTCAACTACAATATTATTATTTTTTTTAGAGAAGTGGGATTAGGGATTTAAACCCTTATATAATATTTTTTTTAATAAGTAGCAATCCCACATGATGATAATAAAAAAAAGAGGTGAATTAAATAATTTTGAGATTATATTAAAGAAAATATTGATAGTTTTTTTTATAAATTAATTTACATAAGAATATAAAAAAAATTCGTTTGTATGCACAAAAATTGGATATTCTTTTTTTTCTTTTAAAACCTCAAAATTATTTTTATGGTGTTTTTTTCCCAAACTATGTGTTTTAAAAAAAGGGGGAAATTATTAGCTGATAGAAGTTAACTGGTGTATAGAGGATTTGTTAACCCAGTTTACTCTGGGAAATAAGGTACTTAAAATATTGTTTTAACTATTTAAGAGATGGGAAAATATGTTTTAGACACCAGTCTTAAAACCTTTTTTTCCTATTTATAAAAAGTTCAGTTTATAGATTATTTTATTTTTTTTGTGGTGGATCAGGGAATCGAACCCTGCCAAGATAATTTCCACCATACGATAAAAAAAATTGAAAGATGGTTTATATAGATTAGAAAATAAAAAAATTAAAATAACAAAATATAAAATGGAGGTGATAATTTTGACTGAAAAACAAGAAAAGCCAGTCAAAGAACCAAAAGTTCAAAATCCTTACAAACCAAATCCCAAAGGAAGAAGAACACGCCAAAAAGGATTAAATCCAAAAAAAATAAAGAAAATTAATATTCTAAAGATCCATAAATGAGAATCATTTCACGTTTGAACTCTTCCCATTTTTTAGGGTCTTCAGCTTTAATTTGTTCTTCAAGCTGATGACGCTCTTCAGTAGTACTCATATCCCAAGTAATATCATAAGCCATCAATTCAGTCACTGAAAGATCATAAAAAGGTCCACTCATATCAATCCCTCAAATATTAATTACTTAATTAAAGTATTATACCAATTATTATATATAATTATGGATTGATATAGCTTACTTCAACATGATATTTAGAAAATTGTTTATTTGATGTATTAACAATACGATATAAATTCTCAATGAAATATTCATCAATAATCATAGCATTATCCCTAGCTTTATTTGTAGAATATTTTTTTACATTATTGAACTCATTTTTACGTACAAAATAACATTCATCTTTTATTTCTTGATAAATATCCTTCCATATTTTATTAATTTTATATGCAGAATCATCATCAAATTTCTTGAAATTTTGATTTTTAAAAATTTTGATTCCTTTATTTTCAGTAAATGAAATGCTATACTTCAGATTATAAAGGGTAAACATTTCAACATCTGCTAATGAGTGATACGGATTTCCACCCGGATGATTATGTATCACCATAAATAAGTTATTTACTAATTTTGCTTTTTCACATAAATCTACACTTCCCATGTTGTTTTGTGTAAATTGATTGCAAATTACATTACCTTCCCCATCAACTGCATTTAAATATTCCATATTTTTATTTTGCAGACCATACATATATTTCATGACTTCATCTGTTAAATTATCTAAATCTTCAGGATCTGCAATGGATTCTAATTGTTTTCGTAATGATTTTGTTGTCCATTTAATTTCTGGCCTTTCAACTTTATCATTTTTATTATTCGGAGTGCAATCCATAAACTTAGGATTTTCTAATGGCCTTCTAACTAGAATTCCATGTCTTATATAAGCCATCACGGAGCATCTGCATAATGGATGAAAAGGTACTAAATCACCTGCATCCTCTATAAGATAAATCTTTGTTTCTGCTTCTCGACAAATAGCACATACATTATCATCACCCGCAGTTAAAATCTTAACTTCATGTACACCATAATTAGCATAAGACTGCAAACGACCTTGTGTCATTGCACGTGCTGATTCAGTACGAGCAATCATCATAGCTCTTTGACGAGCAGATAATGTTTTACCAGTTAATGAATGATTGGTAGCATCTAATATTCGCTTAGCTACTTCCGGCATTCCTTCACCAGCAGCAATACCTGCGAATATTTCTTCCTGTATATGGTTTTTCAAATCATCATTAACATTGCTGATTAATTCAAAGTTATATGATTGTAGAAAATGTAGACCATATTTTGTTGCATCGTTATAGTGTCGGGTTCTTTTTATCTCATCAGCACCTGCCTGTAATCCTGAATCATAGATACGTGATATGATTTCATCTGCTTTTAAACTGGTATCATGAACTATTTCTTTAATCTGTTCATCTATTTTAGCAAATGTATGGTCGTTGTATTGTTCGTTTTCATAGAAGATTCTTCGTGCTTCATCTGAATCTAACCAATCAATATAGAATTGAGTTTGATTATTAAATCCATCTATGATGCTGTTGAAGTATTTTATTTCGTCAACAGATAAATTAGAAGTATCGAATAATGCTTTATCAAACTCTATGATATCCATGAGAAGTTTGTTTGTGCATATTCTATGTTCACTTGCCGCAGTTGTCATTGGTAATCAGCCTTTAATCTTTCAATAGTTAATGCTTTGCGATAAGTTTGTAATTGTTTTTGAGCATCTGGTTCAGAGTTAAGTTCATTTAAACCATTATTACCTGCATAAGATAATGGTCTATCCCCCCAATCAACAGGGTCAAGACCATAACCTGCACGAATTTCATTAACAAATGTAGATCCATTTCTAAGTTGTTTATCTTCAATAGATGCTCGTTTTTCTTTGTCTTCCAAGTCCATCTCTGTGAATCCAAATAGTTCTTCAAACCCTGAACGGCCAAAGACTTTGTTGTGTGCACCTTCAAATAATTTCAACCAACCACTTAAATTTGCTTTCACTGTTTCTTTTTGTGATTGACCAGTACCTCCTCCAAGATTACCTGACTCGATAATTCCTGCTTCTGCAGGAGTAACTCCATACATGGATAATGTAATATCCCTCACTAAGTGTTCCAAGTCAATGTATTGCATATCCTTATTACTAGTCTGTGTTTGTATATACTCAGCACCTTGAACAATCAGAACACCGTCAGGATTTTCCTTACGATCCTTTTCTAATCTTTCAATCTCACGCAATAAATCATCATATTCAATATTAAGATCATAATTCATCACAGCTCTGGGATTAATACCATTATTTTCAAAAACGCTGGTATTATATTTCAAACCATACAATTGTAAAGCAAGATATCTAGCTAGTGAATCAATGAGACTAGTTCCCCATTTTTCCCCTCGTATTCCCGGTTCATGGAAATGAATTATCTCATCATTTTCAAAACGAACATTATTATATTTCAAACCCCATTGGTCAGTTGTATAATCATACATCATCCATTCGAAAGGAATGAATTCTAATCCTTCAGGTATACCCTCAAATACTTCATTATAATGCACACGTGCAAAACCATCTCCAGTAACTAGGAAGCTATCTAACATACGTGTAATATATGTTTCAAAGAATTCCCCTGCATATATTCCCATAGGATTTTTCAGTAAATTATTTAAGTAGTTGACAGTTGATGGATGATTGAATGATTCGTCAGGATTAGTAACTTGATAACCCAGGGAGATAACTCTATTCTTTATGACTCTTCTGCAAACTCTTACCCATGGCATATCCCCTGCTTCAAAGTATGTTCCAATATTTAAACCAATATCTTTTACTCTTGGTTGTAGTGCCCAAAGGTGACTTAATCTTAATTTGTCTGCTTCAGACCTTTTAGGTTCACGAATAGCTGGAAGATTCTTTATTCCTTTAACTATTCTATTGTTTTTCCAATTCATAATTTAATTCTCCGTGGTGCATGATAAATTTGTTTTTTAGCTGTTTTCATTGGTCCACAGATTCCACCACGCCACATATCGGGACAGTGATCATCTTGTTTTAATGGTTTATCTTCTCCACGTTGTTGGGATTGTTTATCCCAACAGTAAGTTTGAGCTTGTTCAATACTGTTCTTACAGTTCACATGTATCTTGAATCTACGGGTAGCTATGAGGCTTTGTATTGTTGCAATATCTGCATTAACATCAGGAGTGTATGTTTTAACTTCCATCCTGATTCTTTTATCTTTTTCACAGGCAGTCTTTAGTGATGCTGCATCGTGAGGTAAATACAATGTATTATTACTATCAAGTTTATACTGGTTTTGTAAGGTCACAATATCATCCACTCTTTCATCATCAGATTGAGTAACTCCTTCAACTTCAGCATCATAATATGTTTCATCTAACAAGTAATATGAATTTCCTTCAACAACATCTCTCTTGATACCCATTACACCAAACGTGGTGACTGTGCTAACTCCATAATCACAGCAAATATTAATATCATGAAGTTTAGGCCTATATCTGAAAGTGTTTTCAGATTCAACAAATTTATCATAAATAGCTCCTTCAGCAATAACCCATCTTCCAAGGATATATCGGTCGTATTGAAGCTTGCTTGCACTGTATAATGATTTCAGATTATCAATATATCCTGGAGTTAAGTTCAGATTATCCTCTAGAGTGAAATGCCATACTTTAGCAATACCTTTCTTTCGTAATTCAGGATTGTTGATGTATTGTTTGTAAATATAATGATAAGGACTGTCAGGGTTCATTGTCAAGAATATTTGTGCCCCTGAAAGACTACACCTCGACATTGCCATTTTGATGGCTGATTCTGGTGCTGTGGCAGCTTCATCACCATACCATCCTGCAACAGTCATACCTTGTATTCTAGCAGTTGCTCCCTCATCATTGAATCCAACAATATAAGTTCTTTTATCTCCAATGTCCAAGTAACCATCATATTTATCATAGTCATAATATAATTTACCATGAACCATTTTGATTAGATCTTCAATAACATTCCGTTCAATAGTATCTCTTGTTTTACCTGTCAGGAGAAATTTATCATGGGGGCTATTTGCTTGGAAGTTTAACCATCTGACATTAGCATTGGTTGTTTTACTTGACCTTACTGACCCATGCAGAATGTTCAGGAATACATCACTATTATCCAAAAAATCTAATGCTTTCTTACTGAATACACCATACTCAAAACTTTTAATGGGCCTTACATATTTCCCTCGATTTTTTGATGGCATCTGCTAATTCTCCAAACCCTTCATTAATATTAATTTCAATATTATCTTCTTCATGTTTGAAGTAATCATTATATATCTTATTAGCTTGAATAGAAATATTTGCAACATCTTTCCATTCAGTTTTCGAATTTGGATCCCTAGCATCTTGTTTAGCACACTCAAAAATAGTTGGTAATTCACTAGCTACTTTAGCAACACCCTCCATATTATCTGCAATAGTTTGTGCAACAATACTCATAGTGTCTTCAGCAGCTTCAATTTTATCTGCTTGACTTTGAACGGCATTTTCCGTTTTATTTTTAAGTTCTTGTCTTTTATTCAGTTCAGCTTCAACTCTATCTTCTATTTTAATATTTTTTGATTTGTATCTATTTAAAGCAGCAAAAGAAATCTTTTCATTATATGTGTTTTCCAGCCAACGAGAAACACTTCTTCCAGATTCTCCACATGATAATCGTTTGATTATTTCATTATAATGTGGGCTGGATTCTACTTTATTTTTTCTTGCCATGTTCATGCACATCCAGTTAACTTTTTTTTGTAATGTAATGAAATAATTTTGAAACGTTTCACTGAAATGTTTCAGTGAAACATTAAATGTTTAGAGAATTTTTTTATGAAATTTTGTAAAAATTATTATAAAATAAGAGAGAATATTAAGAAGAGATTATGAATGTTTTTTTATATTATGTATAAAAATGTATAAGAGTGAGAATTGTTATTATTTAAAAGAAATAAAATATAAAAAAAACATTATTTTACTCGTTTTTCTCTTAATTAATATGTATCCCTCTTCAATAATATAAAGTGGAAAAATAGAAAAAAGTAGTTTATAATTGAATAATGTTATCATAAAAACTAGTAATTATTAAACACTAAAATTTAAAACACGGGGTTTTTTATTTTCATAGTGAACAAAATACTATAATTTTATCATAAAAGTTAAACACTATATTAATTTTAAAAAATTCACAACTACAAACTGAAACCCATCAATCAAAAACACTATCAACGCACCAATAAATGCTATGAACACTCCACTACGTATAGTAAATAATTGATTCTCATCATTAGCCTGTTCTTCCTGAATAGCCAACTGCCTTGTTTGAATTGCAATACTTTCATCCATCTTCTTAATTAACTTTTCCAATTGCTTATTCTGAAACTGATCACTTGCTTCCAATTTACTTATACGAGATTCCTGTTTACAATATTTATCATGCAAATCTCTTACTTGACTAACATCTTGGATCATTAACTATCCCTCCAGAATTAGAATAACTTCTTGAAATCCAACCTACAATTCCTCCTAAAGCTACTGCTGCCAATTCATTATTCCCCATATATGTACTTAAAATTCCTATAATTATTATTCCGACTATTGCCAATGTTGTGTTATTAAAAGTCATTTTTTTTTCATCTCCTAAAAAAAAATTATTGAATGGGTGAAACAGGTATTTGAACCTGCATCCTATGGTCTGGAGCCATACATATTACCAGATTGATACTATCCACCCATATTTGGATTGTTGGTGGAGGGAATTGCACCCTCAACTTTTGAGTGGTTACTAATGTTACAATAAAAAAAATAAGCTATTACCAACATTTATTATAAAATGTAAATCAAAAAGAAAAAAAATAACGAAAAAAATATCCCAATTTTTATCCCTATCCTATTTTTTATTACAATCATTTTTTTTTCTTTTTCATGATTTACACTAATTCTAAACTGAGATACATGCCTCTTTTTTTTGAAGAAGATAAAACTATTTTTCCATAAATTCAACTGAAAGAATATTAATTAAACGTGTTTAAAATTCTTACCACAATTATGATTAACAATTTATTTTGGAGGAAACCCAAAAAAACTGAATATTTTTTTACTAATGATTAATAGAGAGATAATAAAAAATTTATAATCTCATATTGGATAAATTATTTATTGAAGCTAAATAAACATGTATTTTTTTTATTTGAATGTAGAAATTATAAGATTTAATAATTTAAAGGCGAATATATATTAAAATATGAACCGGAGTTTATAAATACTCTACTTAATTTATTTTTTAATTACTAATCCACATTTTTTACAAACATACTCATCATGCCACTCATCATAGTAAACCTTTTTGCAATCTTTTTTCAGTTTTTCACAAACAGGACACTCTATTTCTGCATGTTTCATGTTTTTAAAAAATGTATTAGCATCCAATAATATCCTCCCACATATAATTATGAAAAAATTTTTTTTATTCCTCTTCAATAATATAAAGTGGAAAAATAGAAAAAAAATAAAAAATAAGAAAAAATGTAAACTTTAAAAATTTAAAAAAAAAAACAAATTTAACCTAACTCTGGAAGACCAATACGTGATAAATAATTAGCAAACCTTTGAGATAAATCTTCACGATACAATCCACCCAAAGAAGCCAAATAAACCTCATTATAAATATCATACAAATACTCTCTAGATACAGTATAATATCTTTTAAAATCCAAAACTAAATCAGGAATCTCAAAAGGTTCATACCTATTTAAATAATGATACCTTGGAGTTTCATTTTGACAAATCTTCTTCCATGGTGTTTTACCAGGTTTACTTATTTTAGACATTGGCAAATTTAAAAATTGTAAATGAATTCCCTCTCTTAACTGATCAGCAGGATAAGCTGGACATAATAAAACAGAAGGTAAAAATTTATTATTTAATGATTGAAGTTTATCTAAATTTCCATCAATACATTTAGATTCATTTCTAGCATTATAATCTTGATTTAAATCACAATCTTGAGATAGAACTATCAAATAACTAGATTCAACAATCTCAATACTATTAGTAATTATTAATGGAAGTTTAACATTATTTAAAAGATCCCCTTGTAAAATTCTACCTGGCTTATTTTTATTATATAATGAGATAATCTTAAACCCCCATTTTTACATCAAAATTTAATATCAATAGTTTTAATAATTCTCGGACCATTTGATTTATAATGAGATGTATCTATTCTAAAATCTTTAACAGAACTCCTTTTACTTTTATTAATAGTTGCTCTTTTAGTAAGATATTCTTGCATATTAATCACCTCATTTTTTTACGTAAATCTTCAGTAATATCTTGTTCAAATCTATTAGAAATAATTTCATGCATTTTATTTAAATTAATTATGATTTTTTCAAAAGATTCATTATTTATTAATCTACAATCATAATCTAAAATAAAATCTTTCTTACTTGAAACATTAGGAAATTCTGGATTGAATTGGCCAAATTGAAATGTTAAATAATAATCTTGAATTTTAAGATCTGTTTTATTTATAGATTGAATTAATTCATTTTTATTAAATTCATTATCTAAATGTAAATTAGAATTAATATACTTGCCCCAATTTTTGTCATCTTCAAGTTTAATCTGATTAATATATCTTAAACCAATGGATTTAATTTGAGGTAAATTATATTGTTTTAGTGCAGTTAAAATTAATTCAACATCTTTTAAAAATTCCTCAAAAGAAGCGTACAACTTCCCATTATAACTCAAAATTAACCCCTTACCATTTAATGCTACCTGTTTCCCCAAGTCATTTAAAAAAATCCATGTTAAAAATTCTTCATTAGTTTTACTCTCAACAGGATTCCCCGTACTGTCCATTTTAATACTAAATTTTTTATTTTCTTCAAATTGAAGTTCTGGAAATTCCTTTGTTATTATATTTTGAAATTTAGCTGCTGCATCTTTTTTATCAGTATACAATTGTAGTAATGGTGAGAACCTAACTTGGAAAATAACTTCAGTTAAATAAGTTTCAGAATATTTTTCAGGAGCCATATTTTTCATACCACCAAAAAAGTTTTATTATTTATTTATATTATATTTAATTTTTATATTTATATAAAAATTATTATTTCAATCCTAATATACTCTTATTTCAAACTGCTTTAAAACTAATTTTCTAACCAAATAATTCAAATTTTCTCTCTAAATGCAAAAATAAAATAGAATATTTCTCATTTCCCCCCCTTAAAATTGTCGATAATACAAAATGTTTCTCATTTATAAAACATCACCAAACAAGCCCACTATAATAATCAATTTTAGATCTGTGTTCTATATTATCCAAATCAAATTCTACAGTTTTATTATAACATAATTTTGTAGAGTTATCATAAATTTCAAATACAACATACTTATAATCAACAAATTCACTAGAAAAATAATTATACTCAAAATTCCTATCAGAACCATCACCACCAAAATCTAATGAACTAAGAGACACATTTTTAGAAATATTCCCCAAATAATTCCAATTAGAATCATAAGCTTTAATATGGACCGTTTGATTTTCCCATGTGTAATTATCATTCAAATCAGCATAAACATGATAATGATAGCTATCAGATAATAAATTCCCATATTGATCTGTTTTCTGTGTCAAAGTAATACTTGAATTGAAATCAGAAAACTCCAAAGGAACAAAAGTGTGTTCAAATACAGGATTTGGAGGGAAAATCATGAAATAAATTACACTGAAAAAGACAATAAGATAAACAATTAACAAACATCTATTAAAATTATCCATAAATAATTCAACTCTCACTCTTTTAATTTATCTATATTTTTATTTTATTAAAACACATATAATATTTTTATTCATAAAGTCACACCTATACGTTTAGCTTCTCTACGAATACTAACCAACTCTTTATTAAAATTACTGTTCCGATGTTTAGATAAATAACTAGTACCTAACTTATTATTCTCATTACTAATTAACTCCCCATCATTAATTAATTTCCTACGTTTTTGTTGATACTTTGCTTTCTGCTCACGTACCGCCCAGGTCCTACAAGCTTCCCTGCAATAACCTGTTTTATTCTCAAACTTAATAAATACTCTGCCACAGTATTTGCATTTGCTGATGTAGAATCTTGTTTGTGGATCATTTAATGTTTTCTTCAATAACATCCCTTATCATCCTTCTAAATTTTTAGATAGTAAGTTTTTCTTCACTTCAAAAACAAACATGTGAAAAGGTAAAAGTTTACCCTGATATTTCACATATTCATTAATTACTTGTGATTTTTTTAATGCTTCATGTATGGTTTCCTGTTTTAATTCTTCACTTATGCATTCAAAATTGGAGACTGTTCTACTTAAACTAATGTATACTCTTTCATATAGATTAAAGTTATTGTTTTCCACATTCTCCACCACAACAAGAAACTGAATTTTCAGAAGTGTTGAATTTACCATCTTCAATCATTTCAATCAACTCATTAAGAATACGAGTAACATGCATCAAAGTATGAAGATTAATACTATGAATTATAACATCATCATACTCCATGTCTCTCAAACTACCTGTGCATTCTTTATGAATAGTAAAAGATTGTTCTTCAAATTCTCTGCTTCTTGTTTTAATAAAATATAGTAATAATTTCTCATCAATCATACATATTTATCCTCCATGTATTTTTTAACTTCTTTCATAAAAACTCCTGATTACAATATAACCTATCTTAATCATCAAAAAAATCAGTAAGACATAACACTAAACAACAACTAATAATTACACTTACACTAAAAACTACCCAACCATCCATCATACTATATTCTCCCCCCATTATCTCCAACTTGTTATTAACTCATACTCCTCAGGAGTTAACTTCTGTTTTAACCTTTCATCAAAACTTCTTACATCACCAGGATTATTCTCATCCCAACAAGACTCAATCTTAGCAGTTAATTCATTAATTTCTTCATTATTCATTTTCAATATCCTCCTATTTAATTTTGAAAGGTTGTAATGGTAGTGTTGGTCTTTCAAATATAATCTGAAACAAAACAGTATCCCCACATATATCTGGATAAATACTTTTTAACTCATGTTTCAACAAATCAACATGCCTATAACCTTCAAACCAAGCATGATTATGTTTCAAATCTTTAAATCTAACCTGTTCAACTCTCCGTACTACCCGAAGCAGACAAAAACCCGTCCCCTCAAACCAACATTCTACAAGGTCACCTTTTTTCAATCCTTTATCAGATTTTCTTATTGTAGCCATTTTTTTCCTACTTCTTAAAGGTTCAAAGAAATACGGTTTAAACTTCAATGTTTTCATTTTTATCAACTTCCTTTTTTACATATCTTTGCTTCTTTTTTATCATCATCCAACACTATATTATGTTCTTTTAGGTATGATTTTCCAAATAATTCTTCAGCATGTTTACATAACAGATAAGAATCAATTACTCCTTCAGCAGATATTATTCCTTCTTTTTCTAATTTTTCAAGTATATCATTACAACTCATTTTTGGATCTCCTTTTTATTCCGGACTGGTTGTCTTTGACTTGGTTCCGCTACACCATACTTACTTAACAGATAATCCTGCTTATACATCCTCACTGTTTCAATTGCCGTGTCTATAAGTAAACTCCATTTAAAACTCTCATGCTTATCTCTTAATACCTCATGCCATACATCCTTCATGATTCCACCTTTTCTAAAACAGTAAACCTACCATTACTACGACGCCTAACATGATCCTCACACCTGATACGATTTATAAATTTCTCTCTCCTATAACTAGTCAAACCATACTGCTCCTGCAACCTACAAACACCAACACTTAAATTCTCAAGATAATCTTTCCTGAATTTCTGATACTTTTCCTCATCCTTACTAACATCATAATCAGTTTCAACAATATTAAAAACTACTTTACCCATTATATCCTCACCAACACACAATATCTAATTTTTCAAAAACATTATAACCCAAATCAGTTAAACGTACCTCTTTTCTTCTTTTACTATCTGGATCAACATACTCCACTAAACCTTTATCAATCAAATCATACACTGCATGATAAGTTGAACTTGTACAATACTTCCCTTTCTTTTCTCCTAATTTACATATTTGAGAAATTTCTTTTTGTGCCAATTCCATGAATACTTTTTTTCGTAATCTTCCCAGTTTCACAAACTGAGCCAAAATTACCAAATCATCAGCCATACACACATCACCTTTTTGGCACTTCATTAAATGGTACGATTGTTAATCCTTGTTTTTTACAATGATTTAGCACTGATAAAAATGGGACATTTTTATTATTGCTAATATTTTTTAATTGATTTTCACCAACACTGCCTAATTTTGTATGAATGCGATTTACTATTATCATAACTTCATTTAATAATGTAGATTCTACATTTGATTGGTTTTTGTTTTGTTCTTTGATTAGTTCAACTTGTAGATCCATTAGTTTAGTTTGGTGCATTGTGATTTTTTTAAGTATTTCTTCTTCTTTTTGGCTTCTCATGTTTGCTGCTGTTTTGCATTGTTCTTCGATGAATTTGTCAAATTCATCCCCTAGTTTGTTTTTTGCTTGTTGATATATGTCATCTTGGATTTTGATTTTTATTTCCATTATTCCACCTTTTTATAACATTGTGATATTTTATCATTAATTAATAATTTTTTAAAATAATAATATAATAATATAATAATAATACTCTCAAAAATGTAATACAGCCATGTATTACAAAATAACAAGTATACCTATGAAAACTGTATTACAGTATTCGTAATACAGTAATACACTTTACCCCACTATACTCGCAAAAATGTATTACACCTGTGTATTACACAATATTTTTAAATGCTCAATAACACTTTTAAGAAAATCCTCCTTAGGCAAACCCTTCTCCTTAGCAACACTCATCAAACTATGCTTAGCAGTCTTATTAGACAACAACATAGTATAACTCCTCTCACCTTGAGAGTTATACAAATATTCGGCATAATCCTTAGATTCCACATCCACCAAATCAGAAAGTAACTCTTTACATTCTTCAGATTCAGGATTCAATTTCACCCACATTTTTTGCAAATTCTCCAACTCCATTTCATCAGCAATCAAATCAATCTTCTTATTCTGAATCCTATCTTCCACATCCATAATTTTAATTCGCACCAATTCCTTTTCATCAGTAAATTGTTGAGCAGCCCAATCCAACATCTCCCCAGAAGTATACTTTGACTTATCAATCAAAACCTTAGTACTAGGCTTAACACGTGAACTAATAGGCACTTTAGGAACCCCACTCATAATCTCACTCTTCTTTTACATTCTCGTATATGTTTACACTCACGTTTCCGGTAATAAAAATCCTCACAGCTACACCACCAACCATCTACATTATCCCAATTAACAATATTGGATCCAGTACGGCCTGATGATTTAAATTGTGCGAAAACTAATTCCACACAAACAGGATTATTGGAGGTTATTGTTTAGCCTCCTTCTCCTGTTTTTTAAACCATTCGAAAACAGCTTTACTTTCAACTTCATCGATTTCTTTCTTTTTAAGCATATTCCTACGAGTGAGATTAATCCTTACTGGAGTGATTGGTATTGTACTGTCTTTTTTATGAATATGTGCTTTTATTTTGTTTAAAACCTCATCCACATCCACTTCTTTTTTAGGCATACCATCAAATGAGTTATTATTCCTGTTTTTTACATCAGAATTAATATTTTCTTTTTTCCCTGCTCCTTCTTCTATTTCATCTTCTTCCATAGACAGGAACATATCCATCAGCAAATACCTTTTCAAATAAGTAATAGCCCCACCAATATTTTGAGTTAATTTATTAGGATCACTAACTTTAAACTCAGGGAAAGGTACACGAATACTAATTTCCCCTTTCTCAGGATCCCAATCCTTTAACTTTAACACACCATCACTTGTGAAACTAAAAATTAAAGTAGTCTCATACTTAGTAGTTAAAGGAATTAATTCCTTTAACAAATCATCTAATTTAAAATATTTCGCTTTAAGAAACTTATTTGAACCTGTTTTTTTAAAACCAATATAATGCATTTCATTTTGCATTCTTGCCAGCTTTTCATATATAGTCATGTTACCAATATCATGACTTAAATCCTGAACTTCACTCATATAATGCCTCCCTCTAAATCATGGTATTCATCATCAACACTGTAATACTCATCATCCTGCAACTCACCAATAATCTCCAACACTTTAGATTCCTCAATATTCTCCAAAGATGCTTGAGAGTGTGGAATGAAACCTTTTGACACCCAGTATTCATGATACTGGATTTCACCCCCACACAGTTCCTGCAAAGTATCCATAATATCACGTGTTTTCTCATAAGTACTGTCATGAAAAACAATTACAGATAAGAAAATACCATGTAAGTTTCCATGAGCAGAAATATGTCCACCCATTTTTTCAACAATTTCCAATGCCTGATTATAAAACTTGTTTTGCTGATCATAAGTAATCATACTAAACACCCATTATTATAAGGATCCATCTGTCCCACAATACAGAATGCAAAAATGAATAATAAAATTATTAAAATTATTCCTTTTGCAAAGATTATTTCAACTTCATATTTTTCTCTCCAGGACACTTTTTTATGAAGTCGAACTGGAGTAGGTTTATTGTTGAAGAGACTCATAATTGAGCCTCCAACACTTTATACTTAACTTCTTTTTTCATACCAGGAGTATTAAGGAAATCTTTCAATTCCCTTAATCTAGTTTGTTCTTCAACATACTCCGCATACTCCCCGTATAATGTTTCGAACAATTCTCTTTCTTCAGGATATTCCTGTGCTAGAAATACGAACAGTTCATCTATTTCACAGTAATCCTTGTAAGGTGACTGGTTGATCCTGTATAAGGCATTACCAATCTTGTTTTCATTTTTCCAAAATTCAGGAGTGAACATTCATTTACCCCCGTAAGCTAGTTCACCTGCACGAGCAAACTCCAACATTTGCTCATCAGACAATTCATAGATTTGAAATTGCTTATATTCATCAGCCAACCTATGATCTATTTCTTCCTGGGTTTCATAATCCTCAGACAATAATATCTGTTCAAGATAATCAAACTCGACCTCATCTTCAGGTGGAGTAATCGTATACATTGAGTTGTTGTATTTGCAACTCATACGCCCACACTCCTGAATTTCTGGAGTCCTTCTTTGAGGATTTTATTTTCCTCTTGAAGTTTTTTCGCTTTTAAAAATACATGTTCAATTTCTTCCTGGGAAAGAACTCTCCCAAAAACTTCAATCTTATCCATTTTTATCACTCATCTAGATTTTTTCAAATTATCATTCAGAGTTGCCGCTCCAAATTCTAACTTGTTAATTAATACTTGAACTTTGATATTTATAAATGTTTGTATTTTTGTTTGGTTTATACCCACTTAAATATAAATATTAATAACCATATATATAATATTATAAATAATAATAATTACCATAAAGGAGGTTATGAAAGTGACATTTACTAGTAAAGTCCAAAAACATGGAGGAAGTAAACTTATATCTATTCCAAAAACTATAACTGATGTTTATGGAATTGACAAAGGAGACACAATAATATGGGAATTTGATGTAGAGACAAAGTCTATTTCATTAAAGAAATTAGAATAATCTTCTAAAATCTCCTATTTAATTTATTAATAACATTATTAAGTTTAGTAAATATTAAATAGTAATCTCTATAAAAATAGTAATTGGTTACTAAAATTATATCACTCATCTAGTGTACTATTTTTTTTGTAGCCTCTAGTTTTTGAGAGGCGAGATGTTGCCGCATCACAGACCCCCTCATCAACTAGGAATTACATTACTTATTTTGCATTTAATTGTTCTTCTATTTTATTTCCATACTATTAAGTCTATTTTATTACTCATTAATTAATCATCCAATAAATCAGGATTATTAGAATTATGTTTACTAATAACTTTTTTACCCAATTGACTTTCTAAATCTTTTCTTGCATTACCCGCAATGTTACCCCCACGTTTAGCAACATATTTACTTTCATTTAAACCATTAGGATTTTCATTACGACTAATTTCAGTAGTAGATACTTCAGCTAACATATTTAAAACTAACTCAGTATTAGTCATATTATCTCTTAAACTTTCTTTTTTAAGATTTTTATGTTTCTTATATTGTTTTGTAGTCATTCCAGACCATGCTTTACTCACTTCATCTGTTAAAATTGCATATTCCCTACCATGTTTAACTCCTGAACGATTCCATTCATTTGTTAAATCTTTTCTTATTTCGATACTTCTTAATCTTTGATTGATCCATTCTTCAGAGTATCCTTTATTACGATAAGTATTTATTGCTCTTTCAATAGCTTGTTCTGGATCTGCTATTTCATCAAGTCTTTCTTTTCCTAATTGTGCTAACCATTGTTTGAACGGTTCTGCTTTAGGTGAAGGTACTGATTGAATAATTCTCAATAATTGTTTAGTAGTTGCTACATCTGTTAACCTTAATTTACCATCAGCTGCAAGCATTTTCAACTGGCTACAATTTGTAGCCACTTCAAGACCTTCATCATTCAAACGAGATTTAAGTACACTCCAATATTTTCTAGGATTTTTACTTTCTGTAAGTACAGCTATAACATCAATTATTGAAAAATAGTAATCTTCTATCTTTGAATCCCATTTGGTTCTTATTTGACTGTTTTGAAAAAGTTTAATTTCATTTTTATTATTCAATGTTATTAACCCCTAATATAAACTTTATCATCCATATTATAAATCGCCCCACATATTTTTCTAATTGGCTACAAATTTGTAACAACATTAACCTTTTATAATCCATTTAATTTTAAAATAACATTAAATAATTTTTGAACATCATCAGGAACATTAACCTCCACCACTTCAAAAGAAGCACTATGTTTTTGATTTAAATATTCTTGAGCAAAACTCCTTCCCATAAATTCTACTCCTTTAAAATTCATCACAACTTTTGAAACATTAGAATCAATATTCTTATATAATTCTTCAATTTTATTTCTTGATCCTAAATCTGAATCAATTTCTTTTTCTAATAAAATCTCAATTTCATTCATTTTTTATAATCTCAACTGTTTTTTTCATTATTCTTTATTAAAATTACGTTCCATAATATCAAACATTGGTTGAATACACTCAGGAATATTCACATCAACAATCTTTTTATCCAGTTTTAACTTCTTACTATAATATCCCTGAGCAAACGAACGACTAACAAATTTCACTCCTGTAAAATCAACATGCACTTCATCATCAGACAAATTATTTACTTCATCTAAAAAATCAGTAGCTGTAGAATTCATCTCTAAAGTTTCATTTAATACATCTTTAATTATAATAACATTAATCATCAAATCACCTTATATTTATATGGATTACCTGTGAACATTTCAATTAAACCATAACAATTTTGAACTTCACGATTATTTAATTTAAATGAAATCAATGTACCTTTAAATATATTTTCATTATCTAAAAGAAAATACTTATACTTATCTTTCTTCTTTATATGTAAACATCCTTTACCTGATACAATCAATACTTCTGCACCATTACCTTCAACAGCTAACTTTATTGTAGACCATAATCCATTACCCCTTTCTAAGGGATTTTTTGACAAGGTTGAATTATTACTAATAGCTAATTCAATAGCATGACATTCATCCTCAAAGGGTATTCCTGACTTTTTAAATCTTCCAGGAATTGATAATCCGTCATCCATGATACATATATCTAATTTATTTAAATTAGGATATTGTTGAGCATAAGTATAACCTTGACTTGCAAGCTCTTCTTCGAACGATGTATGATCATAAATATTGCTTGTCAACTCAGAAATAATGTATCGTAATGTAAAATATCCTCCAAATTGATCCCCCCATTTTTCTTTGATATTATTCACCATTTTTTCAGTCAATTCATTATCTTGTCTTTCTTTAGCAGATTTTGGTAAAACTTGATAAGGAGTGTTAGTATTAGTAGAATCTCCATTTATTATTCTTTTAACATAATCTTCAGTAGAATCATTTACTAATATGGGAATGTTTAATTTATTTTGCATACACAATAAAGGGATTAATGTAGTGGGAGCTAAAAAATCATATTTTGTTGTGTTTATATATTCTGAGTTTTCATTTACATTTCCCATTATTTTTTCATATTTTTTGTAATCTTGAAGTAATGTAATCAGGGTTTCCTCACAGTTATTTTTTTGTTGGATTCTTCAATTGTGGTTCTTGTTTTTATATTTATGTTATAAGTTAATATAAATGTTTCTATTCAAAAAATAAACCTTAAAAATACAGTATATTCAATGAAAATAATAAAATACTAAACATTATTCAGTATGAAAAAATGAAACACAATGTGTTTGAAATTTTGGTGTTTAATTAGTTTTGTGAAATGTTAGGTTATTGTTCATTTTACAATGAATATTTTTTTTATCTTTTTTTGTTATTAAAATATATTGATATTTTTAATTAAAAAAATAGAAACCTTTATATACCATGCAGTACAATATAATAATAGAAATACATGGAGGTGATAACATAGACATATTAGAAGTGATGTGTCAAATCATAACATGGATTATCATGTTGCTAGTAAGTAGGAGGGAATAAAATCCCCTCTTACATTTGAGATATTACTTCTTTCAAATATATAAAAGTTTATACACAATTAAAATTAAGGAGGAAAATTAAACATGATATTTACAATATTAATTTTAATACAATTAATTATAGCAGTATTAATATTAAAACAAGTAAAAAATACAAAAATATTATGGATCATCTTTTTCATAATAGGAATTATAAATATAATACATTCAATAATATATTAAAATGATTGGTTATTTTAATAAGTTTCATCTACGAAACATTAATCTAACCTCCCCCATATTTTTTTTATATTATAAAACCTAAAAAAGGAAGATGATAAAAAATGACTGACTACACCAGCATAAGAATAAAAAAAGAAATAGCTGAAAAAATACAATTAATAAAAATACAAAACAACTGCAAATCATTAAACGAAACACTAGAACAACTAATACCAAAAACAGTAAACGAAAACTACGAATTCATAAAAGAACAACCAATATTCACAATAAACAACACCCCTATAACATTCACAGACCTGAAAAACAACAATACAGGCAAAACATGGGGAAATGAAAAACAAAACGCAACAATAGTATTTAAAGACAAACAAGGAGCATTTATAAGATTCAATGATGAAGATGAAGTATTCTTAGAATACTACCACTTCATCTAAAACCATCATCTATTTTTAAACAAAAGCAAGATTTAACTCAGGAATATTAACATTATTCACATGACTCTTCTGTAAACTATTACTTACTGTTTTATTATGAACAAGTGCAACAATTAAAGTATTTAACTCAATCAACTTAGAAGTAACATTAATAGTAATATTAATCTTTTTAATATTCATTAAACTACTTTTATCAAATCCAAATAACTTAGAAGCATTTAAAAACTCAAAAGCACAAGGGATTCCATTTTTATCAAAATCAACAATAACATTATCAGTTAACTCCAAAGAATAATCATAATCATATTCTTCAGCATAATATAACATTAAAGCATCACATTCAGGATCATAATTTTTATTCAAAGGTCTACCTGTACTCATTTTCTCCAATCCTCCTACTAGATTTAGCTTCATATGTAGTTATCATTTTCAAAGATTTAAATTCATTAATAACAATAATAAGATAAAAATCTTTATTTTCTTTATCAGGGTGCTTATAGCACAACTTAAATTTATTTTCAGCTTGCTTATTAATACCTAACAACTCATGATTAAATAATACATCACTCCACAATTCTTTATCATTATGTCTTAAATCATTGTTAATATTAAAATGATTTGTTGTACGAATTTCAGAAGTATTATCTAAAGAATTGATAATATCAATAGCCTCTTGAATAGAAAAATCTCTCATAATAATTTTTCCCTTAGTAACATGTATTTTATATAAACTTAAAACTATAAAAATATTTTTCCTTAAATTAATAAATTTTCAAAGTCATTTTCTTTGAAATTTTCTTCTTTTTTCTCAATATTTCGTAATCTTTCATCAATATCATAAATTAATTTTTCATAATCTTTGATTTTTTCATCTTTTTCAACAATTGTATTTTCTAATTTTAAAAATTCTGGAGATTTAACAGTGATCTTTTCAACTTCTTTACTAATTGATAATGCTGGTAAATGCTGAATATATTCCTGTTTTAAATCAGCAGGATTGGTCATGAAATATACTTCATCAGTACTGTTTTTTGATTTGCCTTGCAGGTCATTTACTTTGTCCAGACTCATACCATCATTATATAGTGTTGAGGCGTGGAATTTTCTGAGCATGTGGCTGCGGAATCTGTTGTAGTTTCCTGCTTTTCCTAATCCTAATTCATTGTTTATTTTAATGAATTGTTGGTTTAGGTAGTCTTCATGTATTTTGAATAGTTGGGATTCTGGTGTTAAATTTTGTCTTGATAGTAAGTGATGATTTATAGCTGTGACTGCTTCTGGACTGCAATAGGTAATATAATATTTCTGTGTTTTTTGCCTTAAAATATTAAAAGTAGGGACAACATTATCAATATTATTTAACACATCTATCATTTCCATAATATTGTCTGTATTATGGTATTCTTTAGTTGCATTCATATAGTCCATTACAGTTAAATTTAATGTTTCTCTTCTGGCACAACCTGAACTACTCATGAATAATATAATAGCCTTCATGGTAGAAGTACATATATTAACTGCTTCACGAATAATTTCTTTATCAGGCAAATCTTTAAAACTGATAGGTTTGGGATTATTATAACTTTTTTTATCAATTCGTGGCAGATCATGTATTTCAATTTCAAAATATTTATATACAACAAGAACTGGTGTGAAAGTATTTGATACAGTGTTATAATAATAATTATCCATCAAATACTTACGAAAATTTAATAATCTTCTTTTTAATGTACGATGTTTCCATCGTATACCCTGTTCTTCTTCTTTTTCTGCTTCTTCGATTAATTCGGCTAATGATAACTTATTCAATTCACAATATTTATTTATTGAATGTTTGTAAATATGCTGTGTTGTTTTTTTATGATTTTTAACAGAATGGATCTCATTTAGGATTTCTTCATTGGTTCTCATATTTATCAAATCTATTTTTCTCTTTTTATATTGTTTGATGTAGAGTGCATTTGATAAGTATGTGATAATATGTCTACTGTCGTGTCTACTATATGATATTTAGAAGCAATAGTATAAATCTCTTTTTTAACTTCATCACCATTATTAACATCATCAATATTTATTTTTAAAGTTAAAATAGAATCAATACCATCTAAAGACCATAAATGAATATCTAAAACATTATTAATATGATTTAAACCTTCTATTTGGGATTTGATTTCATCAACATCAACATTTTTAGGTGATTTTTGAAGTAAAACACAGACAGACTCATGTAATGCCTTACCCATATTATATAATAACCATAAGCTGATTATTAATGAAAGCAACGGATCTAAAAATGATACATTCCAAAACATTAAGATTACACTAATAACCAAAATAGCTATCCATCCGAATACATCTCCCAAAAGATGGAATAAAATAACTTTTTCATTAATAGTTTCTCCTTTATGAAGTTTAAAAACAGAAACTCCCTTAAATATAATTCCAACAATAGCTACTAAAAGCATCCATCCTGCTTCCGGTGCTACAGGACATAATAAACGTGAAATTGATTCATAAACTACAACAACAGAAACAATAATCACAAAAATTGAAGTTATGACTGCTCCTAAAATAGAAAACCTTTGATAACCATAAGTATAATTTTCATTTGGATTTTTCTGAGATACATGCTCCAGCACCCCAGCCAAACCAATAGATATAGTATCTGACAAATCATGTAAACAATCAGCAAGAATAGCTACACTGTTTGTAATTAATCCTCCAAGAATAACTATAACATTAAAAGTAATATTTAAAATGAAAACAAAAATTAGGTTACCTGTAGCCTTTTCATGATGTTCATGATTGTGTTCTATTTTCATATAATATAATAAGTTTGATTAAATTAAAAAATGTTATGATAACACCACAAATATCTTTATATAATTAAATAAACAATATGTATAATAGTGATAAAAAATGGCTTTTACAGGAATTACTTTATTTTCACATATTTTACCGGTAATATTCGGATTTTTCGGAGTTTTACTAATAATAGCTGGAACATTAGATGAAAATAAATACAAATTTGTTGTAGGAACAATATTGTTTGTCTTAGCAGCTGTATTACCGTATATAATCTTAAGATTTTTGTTATTATAAAATAACACTTTACTATTTTTATAATTTTTAAAAAAAAAAGATGGTTATGAATTATCAATAACCATAACTTACAACATAACCGTGGTCATCACAGACTCTAAAGTACCCGTCATCATAATTGATTCTATGATATCCGTTTCCTATATCACTACGGGAAACTTCGTGCTGTTTTGGATCCCACCCGTTATCTAAAACATCAGACTCATGAGCAGTTAAGTGTTCTTCACCACCATAAGTTCTTGTAGGTCTTTTATAACCATCATCTGCAGACCCCAATGAAGAGGATTCTGAAGTTACATTATCTACAGATACTGAAGTATTGTTAGTATTATTAATTGTTGTGCCGTTGTATGCTTCATGAACATTTCCAAAGACAAGTATTGCTCCCCCAATTATAACAGCCAAACAAACAATAGCCAATACAATGATTATAGTATTTTTATTAAACATATCATCACCATAGTGTAACTAATCAAGTAATTTCATCTCACCAGAATGCAAAGCTGTTCCTACTAAAACCTTTTTTATACCCATGTCTTCAAGTTCACTAACTGATTTGTTATTTAAACCTCCTGCTATAATCAGTTTATCTTTTAAATCTTTAAAATCATCCAGTAATTCCTGATTATAACCTTTTTGTGTTCCGACACCAGTAATGTCTAAAAGAATTATTTCATCAGGATCCAATTCTTCCAAAATTTCTTTAAATTCAGCTAATGAAATATCTAAATTCTTTGAATATAATTCATTGTCCTTAACATCTACACTTACAACAATCCTTTCTTTAGGATATTTTTCAAAAATCTTTTTAATCTCACCAATGCTTTTTATGGTTTCTGTTGGGACAATTATCTTATATGCATATTCTAAAAAGAAAGTAAATGATTCAAAATCCTTAACACCTGCATCCAGCATAACCGGCAAAATTGAGTTTACCATTTTAACATCATGAATATTATGGCCGTTGCCTTCAATCAAATCCAAATCAGCAATATATAACTCATCTGCCCCATTAATTGATAATCCATTAGCTATATCAACAGGATTAGCTGATGGTGCGAAAACTGTTTGTAATGGAGTATATGTGTCCCTTAATCCAGATTTTCCACTAACTGCAATATTATCTTTTAAATCTAAAACTGGAACTTTTTTAATCATGATTAATTATTTGATAATGTCTGACTATTAATATTTTTGAAAAAAGTTGCTAAATATAAGGAGGTGAAATTAGGTAAGGGCACCTAATTCCTAAATAAAAAAAATAATGATCAATTATAAGGGTTTAACAAAAAATATGTTATGAACCTTACACATAGATTTAACTTCGTAGTATATAAACTTTACTTTATTTTATAAAAATTAAAGTATATTTGATAATTAAATTATACAATAAAATAGATCAAATATTAAATAGAATTAAAATATTTAATTTTAAAATTAAACAAAAATATGAAAATTAATAAAAATTTGAATATATGTAATTTTTAACCTGCTAAAATTTCAAAATATGCTAAATTAATCTTGAAAATTAAAATTAAAGATGTTTCCCAATACACAACACCCCTTAAAAACATCCAAGTAAAATATCAATAAAAATTAGCTTGAAGCAATGTATGAAAGAGGAGAACTGAAAAACAAATACATTATGTATCTTAAATAGGATGACTTAATGAATAATACAAAACATCACTTCAAACTGTATATTATACATTAAACCCTGCAGTATAAATATTTTTTTATAAAAAAGTATTACTATATTAATATATAAAATAAAAAAAGTATTAACTAAAATTAAAAAAATAAAATTATTGTCTATAATTCTCATCAATATATGAATCAAATTTTAAATAAGCTTCATCAATAGCACCGGCTACCTGATCCTGGGTAATCTCTGAAAGTTTGTCAAAGGTAACTCCAACATCTACATCAACATCAAGCTGATTATTTTCATAGCTGACGATAATATCCAAATCCAAATCATCCAGTTCTTTAGTAGAAATAGCTTTTGAAACTTCAATTTCTAAAATTTCACCAAAATCATCAGAAATAGTAGCTAAATCAGCAGATGATAATTTTTTAAGTTTAGACATGAAAATCTATAAAAAAAGAATTTTATAGGAGAATTATTCTCCTTGTAACCCTTGCATAGCAGCTTGGATATTAGTTTGCATTTCTTCAAGTTTTTTCATAACTCTTTCTTCTTGACGAGCCATGGTTTGTTTTCTTAACTTGAGAGTTTCTAATTTTTCATTCATATCTTCAACTGCTTGTGCATAATCAACTTTAATAAGTAAGTTTCCAGCTTGTTTAAAAACTTCAGCATTTTCATCAGTTTTGTTAAGTTCTTCAAGAGCAGTTTCACTTTCTTGAATTTGAACTTCAACATTTTGAATCTGCATGGTTACAGCTTGAGCTTGTTGTTGTAATTGTTGGAATTGATTTAATTGATGTTGTATATTTTCTGGGATTTCCATTTTACCACCTATTTTATTTTAATAACTAAAAGTTGTTTTTTATAATATTTAAAAATATTGTATTAAATAGTTAAATTATTAATCTCTAAAGACAACTTAATCCATTTAATTGCAGAGTTAACAGAAGCTCTAAAAGAAGTAGAATCTTCTGCATCAATTCTAATTAGAATTCTAGATTCATCTAAAGTTAAACTCATAGATGACCTATAATCAGGAGCAGTTTCAAATTCTAAAATAATGGATTCATAAATTATTTTAGCCTGCTTTTGATTTTCAAATTCAATAGCTATATCACTTTTAATAGATTCAAGAGGACTGTCTACGTTCATAATTCCCCATCTAAAATCTTTTTAACATTAATCTGCAAATCGGTTTTATCTCCGAATTTATTTACAAAATTAATTTTAGCTATTAAATCATCCTCTTTAGAAATAAGAATATAATTTTCACTAGCTTTATCTACCAATTCAAAACCTAAAATTTCACTTAAAACATTGAGCTTTTCAACTTTAGAAACTATTTTCAAATTTTTAGGTAAAATATGACATCTTTCATTAGAAGTAGTAACTCCAATTAATATTATAAGTAAAATTTCCCCTTTATTTGAATAAAAAGTTACTCTGCTAGGATTACCCTTAATCTCATTAACAATAGCTAAATTATGCTCATCTAATTCCAGAGCTTTTAAAAGTAACTCACGCATATTACTTTTTCCCCGGTTTACGCTAGTGGAACCAGTTGCATGAGCGAGATTTTTACAAAACTTTCTTGTTTTTTGAGAAGGTTTTCTAGAAGTTGAAATTAACATTTAAATCATAAAAAATAGTTTTAAAAAATATGTAGATAAAAGCAAAAATGATTATCTTGCTTTTATAATTCTTGTTACTTCTGGAACATTTTTAAATAAAATCCTATATCTACATTTAGGACATTTATTTTCCATGTAGCTTTTGTGATCTACTTCAGTTCCACAATGTGGACATCTATACAAGGATTATTCCTCCACGTTAACATTTCTTATGTTACGTGCTGCAGATTTTGCCATAGGAGTTTCTGGTACGTATGCTCCTCCGGTAAATACTGCGCCACATTTTCTACATTTCCAAATTCCAGCAGCTTGTCTTTTTACATAAGGTCTATCACATCTAGGACAAACATGATTTTTTTTCATGTTTTCTTCGATCATTTTTACAGATCTTTTTGCTTTTCTTCCGTATCTTGCACCGAACCTACCTGTAATACCCACTTTTTTTGTTCTTGCCATTTAAATTCTCTCCACATCAAAATAAATATGTAATAATGTAAATATTTAAAATTATTTACACAGATTATAAAATAATCTTAAAATTATCTAATATAATAATATTATAGATACTAATATTTAAAGTTAATGGTATTTTAACTTAAAAAAGGATTATAACACAAAAATGAGAAAAAAATCCAATCATTTTTGTGAATCAGGAAATCCTAATTAGTCAAGAGTTGGATAATTAGGACTTTCATTAGTAATTAATAAATCATGAGGGTGGGATTCTTTTATACCACTACTTGTGATTCTAACAAATCTTGCTTTTTCTTGCATAGCTGCAATATCTTTAGCACCACAGTAACCCATAGAAGATTTTAAACCCCCAACAAGTTGGAATAAAATCTCATTAACAGTTCCTCTGTAAGGTACAGCACCTTCAATTCCTTCAGGAACATATTTTGTATGATTCATCTTACTTTTAGATCCTTGGAAGTATCTGTCTGCTCCTCCGTCGTACTCACTGGTCATTGCTCCCATGGAACCCATTCCACGGTATTTTTTGTATTGTTTTCCATTCATAACAACAATTTCACCAGGAGCTTCGTAAGATGCTGCAAGTAAATTACCCAGCATTACTGCATCTGCACCGGCACCGATAGCTTTTGCAATATCTCCGGAGTATCTGATTCCACCGTCAGCTATTACTGGAATACCGTATTCCTTAGCTACATCAGCAACTTCTGAAATAGCTGTAAGTTGTGGTACACCAACACCAGCCACAATACGGGTAGTACACATTGAACCTGGACCTATACCTACTTTAAGGCCATCTACACCCATAGATGCCAAATCTTCAGCAGCTTCTGCAGTAGCTATATTACCTACGCACAAATCAGCATCAATATTGTCCTTAATGGTTTCAGTGAACTTAACCACATTCATATTATGAGCATGAGCACAGTCAATAGAAATAATATCCGCACCAGCTTGGTCTAAAGCCATTGCTCTGTCTAAATCAAAAGGCCCTGATGCAGCAGCCACTAAATAATTACCGTCTTTATCACGAGCAGCATTAGGATATTGAGCTTGGTTTAAAATATCTTTAATAGTGATGATTCCAACCAATTTGCCGTCACGAAGTACAGGAAGTCTTTCAACTTTATTTTCATAAGCAATGTTTAAAGCTTCTTCTGCAGTGATTGGCTCTTCAACAGTTACAACATCAGATGTCATAATGTCTTTTACAGTTTTGTCAACACCTTTTTTCAACACAGGCCTAATATCTCTTTTAGAAATGATACCAATAATTTCATCATTGTCTACAACCGGAAGACCACTGATTAACTCATCATTCATTTTTGCCTGAACATCGGCAATTGTAGAATCAGGGGTAATTGTTATAACATCACGTATTGTTAAATCTTCAGCTGATTTAACTTTTTTAACTTCTTCCACTTGTTTTTCCTGAGTAATATTTCTGTGAATTACTCCAACACCACCTTCTTGTGCCATAGCTATTGCCAAATCTGATTCAGTAACAGTATCCATAGCAGCACTTAAAATTGGTATATTCAATTTAATATCTTTTCCTAATTTAATTTTAGTATCAATGTCTTTTGGTTCCACATAACTTGCATTAGGAGTTAATAAAAAATCATCAAAAGTATAAGCTACTTTTGCTTCTTGAACTTTTTTTGAAAACATTTAAAAAACCACACCTATCTAAAATGAATCACATAATTCTTTAAGCTCAGCTACAGCGGTGTGATGTATTTTACCAGTGTTACGATCACCACCTACGCAAGCAGCTCCTCTAATACCTACAACATCACATCCAATATCGTTTAAAGGTTTTAACTGTTCTTTTTTAACTGAACCTGCAAGAGCTGTTTTCAAACCATAACTATGAGCTTCATTAACAAATTTTTCTAAATCTTCAATACTTAAATAATCAAATAATGTATGACCATCTTTAACAGCAGTATCAAGCATAGCTAAGTCGCATCCAGCATCTTTAGCTACTTTTGGAATTTCCATAGGGTCAACTGCACCAACACGGTGTGCATCTGCATAACCTGCAGCTACAACAATAGTATCATTATCAACATCTTTAATTGTTTTAGCCACATTTTCCATAACTTCAACTGCTTCATCATAATCTTTTGTTCCATATAATCCTACTTTAATATAATCTGCTCCAGAAACATGAGCTCCCATTGCCGCAAGAGAAACAGTACCCGGTTTATAAGGCACATCACCTAAAGTTGCACTAACCAATTTATCTTCAGGGGTTATCTCCCTAATATCCCTAATAATCCAAGGGAAATTAGCACCTAAAGATCCTTCTTTAGGATTTTTTACATCGACAATATCTGCTCCACCTTTAATAGATTCAAGAGCTTCTTCATGATTTATAGGACTTATTAATAGAAGCATGTATTTCCTCCGTTTTTACATTTTAAATATAATAATTAAATATTGTATAACCTTACTTATAAATATTTATTATTTAAAAATCAAAAAAAAATTAAAAGTTGATAATAAATTATTTAAATACAAATATTAAAAAAATAATTAATATGAAAACATTAGATATAGTTGTTCCATGTTATAATGAAGAGGAAATGCTTCCGATATTCTACAAGGAAGTTTCAAATAATCTGAAAAACATAAACTGGAATGTTATTTTTGTAAATGATGGATCAAATGACAACACTTTAGAAGTTATCAAAAAACTTAAAAACAGCTATGACAATGTTAAATACATCTCATTTTCAAGAAACTTCGGTAAAGAATCTGCAATATATGCCGGATTAGACTATTCTACCAGAGATTACATCATATTAATGGATGCTGATTTACAAGACCCTCCATCATTAATTCCCGAAATGCTAAAATATATTTCTAAATATGATATTGTAGGAACACGTAGAGTCACAAGAAAAGGAGAACCTCCAATCAGATCATTTTTTGCAAGATTATTCTATAAAATAGCTAATAAAATAACTAAAATAGAGCTTGTTGATGGTGCAAGAGATTTCAGATTAATGAAAAGAGAAGTTGTAAATGCAATCCTTGATTTGAAAGAGTATAACCGTTTTTCAAAAGGAATTTTCCAGTGGGTCGGATTTGAAACAAAATGGTTAGAATATGAAAACATTGAAAGGCAAAAAGGAGAAACCAGCTGGTCATTTTGGGAACTGTTCAAATATTCCATTGAAGGAATTGTTTCTTTTACAACAACACCTCTTCACATAGCTACAATTATAGGAATTTTCTTTTCAATTATTGCATTTCTATCCATTATAGTCATTGTTATAAAAACCCTTTTATTTGGAGATCCTGTAGAAGGTTGGCCTTCAACTATTTCAATTATCCTATTTTTAAGTGGAATTCAACTGTTTGCAGCAGGAATAATTGGAGAATATTTAGCTAAAATTTATTTGGAAAGCAAAAAAAGACCTCTTTATATTATAAAAGAAAAAGATTAGTAAGGAGAATCTTTTTCTATAACCGATTTACTTATTTTTTCATGAGCTTTTGGACGAAGCTGTGAAGATTTTCTCATTTTTTCAATTATGTCATTTGTAGGAATAGAAACCGGGCAATTAATAGTGCATAAACCACACAAAGTACATTTATATAATCCTGATTCAAAGCATTTTTCATCATTTTCAATGAATTTACTCATAGCCACTCCGCGACCGCCCAAATAATTGTTAAATCCGAATTCATTTCCAACAGCATTATATACAGGGCAGTTGACTATACAGTTTCCGCAGCCAATACACCACAGACATTCTTCCCTAGCTTCACTTCTTCCATTGTCCAGTAAGATAACAACCACCCTTTCTGCACCATACATATTTTTAAGAAGTTTTTTCTCAATATCTGCTGTTTTGGAAGGTCCTGAAATTACATTGATATAGGAAGTTACATAATTTCCAGTTGCATAAACTGTTTCAAGTTTTGCAACAGACATCGCATCTTCCAGAACAGGTACAAATTTATCAATTCCAGCTACAATAATATGCAAATCTTTTAGGGAAACCAATGAAATATTACCCTCATTATGAACTAAAACAATAGACCCCTCTTCAGCCGCTACAACATTAGCTCCACTTATACCTACAGTTGAGTTTTCAAGACGTTTTAACACATCTGCTCTGACAACTTCCATAATTTCACGTGGAACCCTTCCGACATTGGTTTTCATTGATTCATTGACAATACTGGCTATCTCATCTACATTTAAATGGGATGCCGGACCAGTTGGATGAACAGGTTTATTATCTTCTTTTTTCAGTTGTAAAATCCTATCTCCCAAATCAGTTTCAACAACATCATATCCTTTAGCTGCTAAATTACTTTTAAGTTCAATTTCACCTAAAGTATTGGATTTTGCTTTAGCTATTACTTTAGAATCGCTTTCATCCAACAGATCATAAATAATATCTAATGCATCATCTTTAGTTTTAGCATATTCCACATCAATGCCATTTCTCCTGAATGATTCAACAGCTATGTCCATCAGTTCCTCCTTATTGGCAATTGACTCCTTTTCAATTTCCCTGACTCTTTTTTCCAATCTTTTAATGGAAGACGAATTTTTAATCTTAGAAGACCTATCCTTAACTGTTTTAAATGACTTTCTCATTGTTTCAAGTTCACTTTCTTTCATTATTCTCCCCCATATTTAATTAAAAATTCAGTTAAATCCAAAACTTCCAAATCATGACCTTTTAAATTAAGTTTACAAAAAGGACATGCAGTAATAAGTGCCTTACATTTTGTATTTTTTGCCTGGCTGATTTTGGCATCTGCAAGTTCCGATGCAATTTGAGGATAAGCTGATTTTACTCCACCCCCAGCTCCACAGCATAGGCTGTCTTCTTTAATATTTTTCATTTCAATCAAATTAGCTGCTGATTTGATAACTTTCCTTGGTTCATCAAATACTTTACAGTGCCTTCCCAGATGACATGAATCATGATAAGTAACGTTCAAATCTTTTTTATCAAATTTCAGCCTGCCCTCATCAATCAGAATAGCCAACAGTTCTGAAATATGAATAACATCCAAACCTTCATAATCCTGAAGCAGAGTTTTATAACATCCCGCACATGAAGTCAATATTGTTTCATCACCAAAAACTTCAGTATTTTTAGCTATTTGTTTTTTAGCTTCCTTTTCAAAACCTGTTCTAAGCAAGACTGAACCACAACATTTTTCATCATCCAATACATGATAATCAACATCAGCTAATTTCAACAGCTTTTCTGTAGCATCAGCAATACCTGTTTCTTTTTGTCTTGCAGTACATCCTCTAAAATATAACATTGCAATTATTAATATGGTGTTATTACTAATATATATGATGGATTTTAAAATTTAATTTAAAAATATGTTTTTTAGAAAAAAAAGAATTGAATAAAGTTAAAATAAAAAAATAAGTTGTCTAATCCTCATCATCAGATAAGGAAATTTCATTAGATAATGCTATTTCTTTAACCATTTTATTGATGTCATTTTCTAATTTATCCAGCTTGTAATATAATCTAACTATAATATAAGCCATCACAGCAAATACCACAATAACAATAAAATCCAGCCCTCTTGTTATTCCAAATAAATTAGCAAAGACCATACTGCTATCTGGAACCAGTGCAAATAACACTAAGAAAACCCACAATATAATCCAAAGTATTAATGTGCTAATTGTATTTTTTCCATTTCTAACACGTACAGCAAACCATAAAATAGCCAATACTGCAATTACAGGAAATAAGAAAGAATAAAAAAACATTAAAATCACCTTTTTTAATCGAATAATTTATGTCTAATCATTGTAAACAATATTTTAATTCCAACCTTGTAGTTAGTTCCTTTTGCCTGTGTTTCAGGAGTGTAAATAGTCTCAATTGTCACTTCTTCAAAAGGAATATTATTGTCATTAATTTCCCTTATAAATTCTGAAGAAATTAAATAACCCTGAGCATTGATTGATATTTTATCCAATGCACTTCTGGTTAATGCCCTAAATCCTGTTTGGGAATCAGAAACATTAACTCCATAGAAAATATGTGTTAATATATTCATTACAGAATTTCCGAAATTTTTAGATTTAGGCATGTCACTTAAAGAACGTACACCAATAACTGCTTCAGCCCTGCCAGCAATCAAGGGTTCAAGAACCCGTTCTAAATCATCAACAGAATGCTGTCCATCCGCATCAATATTTACAATATATTTTGGATTATGTTTTAAAACAGCTTCAAAACCAGTCTGCATAGCTAATCCAACGCCACGATTAATAACATGAGAATAAATAAAAATATTTTCAGGATATTTCATTTGAACATCCTTTAAAACATCCAAAGTACCATCACTGGATCCGTCATTAACAAGAATTATTTTAAACCCCATATCTGCTATTGCTTCAATTACTGGCCTAACTCTTGTTTCTTCATTATACGCGGGAATAATAACATAAGTTTGTTTTCTATCTTCCATTGATACTTTAAATTCACTTTTAGCAGTCATCTAAATACACTTTTTATAATGGACCTACATTAGGCTTTCCTTCACGGACTCCAGTTCCAGCTTCTTTTCTCATAGCTTTTGGATGATACATCATTTTAATAAGATTTTTTGCATGTTCACGTGCTCTGTTTTCAGCCAATACCTTAAGATCTTCAGGATTGTCCTCTTCATCTTCATGGACAAATACTTCTAAAATATGTTTATTAGTCATCAACTGTGCATTAATAAGACCTGTAGATGCTTCATGGGCACACACTTTATCTTTTTCCATAGGCCCAGGCATTCCAAGTGCCATTACAATGTCACAATTTTCCTCTTCAATTAGAATTTTAGCTGTAACAGGCAAATCTTTAACTCCAGGAACTGTTTGGCGAATAATAGTTAAATCTGTAGCATTATTCTTTAATTCATCAATAGCTGCAGCTCCCATATCAAAACGAGCAAAAGTTGTATCACAAATTCCAATCCTCATAAGTTCACCTTAAGCTAAAATCTGTTATTTTTAATATATAACTTTTTATTAATTTTTCATCAGTTCCAAAATTTTATCTTTGGCTTCACTGATTGTTAAAGGATAATCATTATTTTCAATATTTATCTGATTTTCATCATTCAATGCTTTAAAAAGTTCAGATATTATCGGAAGCTTCAAATTAGCTTTTTCAATTAAATCTTCATTGGAAAATATTTCCTTAGGTGTTCCCTCATCTATGATTTCACCGTCAGCCATGACAAATATTTTATTTACATATTTGGAAACCAAGTCAACATCATGAGTTGAAATTACAATTGTAATTCCTTCCATATTAAGTTCAGATAATAAATTCATGATTTTTATCGCACCCTGAGGATCCAAACCTGCTGTAGGTTCATCCAAAATCATTATTTCAGGCCTCATAGCCAATATTCCTGCAATAGCTACTCTTTTTTTCTGTCCGCCACTTAAATGATGTGGTGCTTTTTTCTCAAATCCTTCCATTCCAACTTTTTTTAAAGCTTCTTCTACCCTGTTTTGAACTTCATCCATCGGCAATTTCAAATTTAACGGTCCAAATGCAACATCTTCCTCTACACTTGGTGCAAATATCTGGTTGTCAGGATTTTGAAAAACTATTCCTACTTTCTGCCTGCATTTAATCAATGCTTTTTTGTTATACTTTAATTTTTCACCGTCAATTAAAATTTCACCATCATCAGGTTCGTGAATTCCATTGAAATGCAAGAATAATGTTGATTTTCCAGCTCCATTTTTACCAAGTATTGCCGCCATTTCTCCATCGTTTATTTTTAGGCTCACATTTTTCAGAGCTTGTGAATCATCATCATAAGAATAACTAATATTTCTTGCTTCTAACACTAATCATCACTCCTATTTTGAGGTTTGTACATTGGAATCTCACCATCATATCCTCTAGAATCTAGAGAATGCTGCAGTGATTCTGCTTTATCCATAGATCTTAAAAATATATTGCTCCCCAACATTGCTACAGATTTAAATGAAGTTTTATATCCATTATAACCTAATCTTGTTTCCTGTGCTTTTTTCATTATATCAATTTCATTTAAAAATATGAATATTGTATTATACATAAGCAATGCAATTTCTATTACTATTTTAGGTACTTTTATAACTTCCAAAGAATGTAAAACCTCTGCTATTGGGGTAGTTAAACCTAAAAATCCCAAACATGAAAAACATGCAAAAATTCTAAAAAAAGTATAAATTGCCAAATCAACTGCATCTTGTCTTATTGCAATTCCATAAAAATGACTGTCCCAAACAATATTTCCAGTTCCAAAGAAAAATAATAAAAATACACATGTCAGTATTGTAAAAACTGCAGGAATTGAAATAAACTTTAAATAGGATTTAAATGAAATTCCAGCTACTGCCACTATTAAAATTAACATTAAAGCAAAGATAATAACATCAAAATATAAATTATTTAAAATTAATGTAATTATCATTAATCCCATAGCTATAGCTATCTTATAATAGGAATTCATTAAAGTTAATCTGTTATGATGAGCAATGTAGTCCATGTCAAATTTCATAAAAAATCACTGAAAAAAATAAATGAAAAAATGAGGAAATATTATTCCTCTTTTTTAGATTGGCCTCTCCAATAACCAAAGGCATATCCGATTATCAATGCCCCGATAGCTGCTTGAAGTGCGAAAAGTAAACTTTCAATTTCACCGCTTGGTGGTTCCCATATAGATGAGAACCATGGTTCATAACCTGTTTCTTCAATAGCTTCTCCAGCTTGGTCATCAGCTCCGCCAAAGTATCCTTCGTCTTCACCATAGCCGTTATACATTACTAACGGTGCAATAAACAAAATAATTACAACTGCTAATAAAATGATTGATGTTGATTTTTTCATAATAACCACCTAGTTTTCCTTAGCACTTAATACATCAAGTTTTTTCAACAATTTTGGTTTATATGATTTCAATCTATCCCAAATAATCACAGTCAAAATACCTTCACCAATTGCCAAAGGAATTTGAGTAACAGCAAATATTATTAAAAATTTGTATAAAGCTGCTCCAAAAGTAGGAAGTGGGAAAGCAAGAGCTAACTGGAATGATGTAGCAACATAAGTTAATAAATCTCCTAAAAATGCTGCAAAGAAAACTCCAACAATAGATGGAACATCTGCTTTTATTAAAGCTTTATATACAATCCATGCGACAACAGGACCTACAATACCCATTGAAAATATATTTGCTCCTAAAGTTGTAATTCCACCATGAGCAAGTAATAATGCTTGGAAAATTAAAACAATTGAAGCTAACACTGCAGTAACTGCAGGTCCAAATAATACTGCGCCAAATCCGTTACCAGTCGGATGTGAACAACTTCCAGTAACAGATGGTAATTTCAATGAAGATAAAATAAACATAAATGCACCACTTACAGCAATCAAAGCTTTAGATTCCGGTGTGGTTTCTGTAATCTTCTTTATCTGATATACACCGTAGAGCACTATTGGTATTGATATAATAAACCAAACAGCACACCACTCTGCAGGTAAAAAACCTTCCATAATATGCATAATTATATTCCTCCAAAATAAGCCAAAAACATACTCATTCTCTCAACCAATCCAACAAAAAATCAAATTGGTATTACATTATTTTTATGTTTATCATATATAAATTTTACTTGAATAATGAACTAATTATAAAAATTCAGGGTGTCCGCCAAAATTAAATTTTGGTTGACTTGTTGATTTTTTTAAAATATT
>OKVK01000111.1_pt1 | contig 64372 bp, 47 predicted proteins | sample 1604771 | NCBI WGS metagenome assembly OKVK01 (sample SAMN01760906, study PRJEB22395) | human gut metagenome | reverse complement strand
CGGTGGTACTCTCCTGTCCGCCTGCCGAACAGCCATAGATAGCCACATTATCAGCATCCATATAAGGATACTTCTTGGCTGCAGCCTTGATCCAGAGCTCACGGTCTGGGAATCCGGCATCCTTCAGGTTCTTGTAGCAAACCTCCTCAAACTTCTTGCCGCGATAGGAAGTTCCCATCGCATCGAGCTGAACTACGATGAAACCGAGTTCGGCAAGCGAAGTGGTGTACCAGTTGTATGGCATGAAACTCTTCGGAGTATAAGCATCGCCCGGACCCGCATAGATGTATTCGATAACCGGATATTTCTTATTAGGATTGAAATTGGTAGGGCGCTGGATGATACCCCACATATCGGTCTTGCCATCTCTACCCTTTGCCACAAACACCTCAGGAGCTACCCATCCGTGCTTCTTCAGCGTAGCGATATCAGCCGTTTCCAGAGTCTTGACGAGTTTACCGGTCTGCGCATCTCTGAGCACGGTAACAGGAGCCTGATCCACCTTAGAATAGGTATCCAGGAGATAACGGTAATCATAAGTATATTGGGCACTATGATTGCCCTCTTCAGGAGTGAGCGCCACCATATTCTTGCCGTCGATACCTATTTTATAATAATGTACCAGATATGGGTCCTCATTCCTGTTCACGCCACTAGCCGAGAAATAGATTTCTCCCTTCTCTTCATCCACACGCTGGATGCCGCGAACAAACCATTCGCCCTTGGTAATCTGGCGAATAACCTTCGACTTCTGCACATCGTAGAGATAGAGATGATTCCAGTTGTCGCGCTCGCTCAGCCAGAGCAGCTGCTTGCCATCCTTGATAAACTGGCGCCACAGACGACCATAGTTCACGAAGGTATTGGCACGCTCCTCTACCACGGTACGCAGCTTGCCGGTTTCGGCATTCATCGCCAGCATCTGATAGAGATGATGACCACGCTGGTTGTACTCCATTGTCACCTCCTTGCTGTCAGGTGTCCATTGCATCCATTCCAGTTCATACTGGTTTTCTATCTGATGCCTGTCAGCCTCCACCTTCTTTCCGGTAGCCACATCGATGATGACCGGATAGTGCTGTGGCAGGGCATCGCCCGGCTTGGCATACTCCTGCTTGTGGAGGATAGGCTGCAGCTGGTCGGCAGGCGAAGATTCCACGTAGTAGGCATAGCGTTTCTCTACCGGAACACGCTTGCATACGAAGATGCGCTTGCCGTCTGGGCTCCATTGGATGCGGTTGCTGTAATAGCAGCCGATGGTACCATCCTGCGTAAGGATTCGCTTGGCCTCGGTATAAGGTTTTCCAGCCTCATGGAGCACCACGTTGTAACCTTCGATGTAGGCTTCCATCTTGCCGTCTGGCGAAAGTACCGGAAAAGCCTCATTCTCCTCATCCACCTCCATCCAGTGGCGCTCGTGGTGTCTGCCAAACTGAGGCTTGTAGGCAGGACGAGGCTTGATGCCCAGCGCCTTCTCCATCACTTCCTGCGAATCATAAGTCTTCATCTCATCCTTATCGGCATCATAGGATACAAACTTCCTGCCCTGAGGAGTAGAAATCTGATAATGCAGTACGTGGGTGGAATCGCACCAAGCCGATGATCGTGCCCAATGGAACACGGAATCGGCAGAAAACTGATGACGAAGAGCATAAGCTCTGTTGTAATCTTCTAATGTGCCCTGGGCTGAAGCTGTAGCTGCCGGCATCGCCAGAACTGCACTCAACAGCGAAAGGCCTAAAATCTGATTCTTCATTCTATTTAAAATTTTACTTGTTGACTTCTTTAGTATCTTTTTTCTCCAGTTAGGAAAAAATTATTTTCCAGTATAGAAATCTGTGATGCGTCGGATAGCACGCTGGCAAACCGGACAGAAATCATCCACTTCGTTGATTCGCATACGGCAAACCTGCGCCGGACGGTAACATCCCTTGCTCTGGTTTCCCGCACCCTCAAAGACACCAATCTTGAAGACGGTTTCGTTGAGTTTCTTCTGCTCCTTCTCATTTCTGATATTCTTATGATCCGGTAGTTTGGTAAGTGGCGTAGGAATCTTCACGCCCTTCGGCATCATATCCGCCCACTTGCTCTGGAAATCTTTCAGCGTGGTGAGGTTAGGCTCCCAAGGCTCGGTATCACTAGGATACATCGGGGCGTACTCATCGGTACTGTACTCATCACCCAAGCCCGCATAGCCATGACCGAACTCATGTACCAGCACCTTCTTGAACGTAGGATGATCAGAGGTAGAAAGCGTTACCTGGTTATAGATGCCGCCGCCACCATACGTAGGAGAATTCACCAATACGATGATCCGCTCGAAAGGCACATTACTCAAGGCATCATAGATGCGATGAATCTTGCTCGTGGTGAGATAACGGTTCGAATAAAAAGTATCGTAATGAGAGCAAGCCATCGTGTTCTTCCATTTCCCTTCGTGCGGAATACTTGGTCCCTCATCGAGCGATGGAGCCGCAACAGCCACCACGTTGAATCTCGACTTGAGCGAAGCGAAAGGTTCGCGCTCGAAGATGGCATCGGCTGCCCGCTGCGCATCCTGATAGAACTTATCCATCTGATCCTGGCGATAGCCCTCGGCAATGATGGAGAGGTCAACACAGTCGGCAGCCTCTCCGCTCTTCACGATATAGCGGTAAGGGATGCCATTCTCGCCCAATGGTCGGATGAGGATATCCTGTGGATTGATGGTATGGCGAAGTTCTGCTGTCACCTTCTGATGCGTATCGCTCAGGGTGATGCTTACATCCACCGGCTTCTTTGGAAACGGCACAAGGAAACTGCTCTCGAATGATTTCTGCAAATGCTTAGCCTCCTGTGTAAGCTGCCACTCCTGGAAGAGTGTGGAGAAGGTGTTTACATAGAGCACCTTGTTGGTGCCATGCTCATACACGGTCACCTGTCCGTTTCCGTTCAGGAATTTCTCATCCAGTCTTGTCTTTCTGCCAGCCCAGGTAGGGTTGCTGTAAGCCTGTTCAAAATAGATAGCCTGGTTCACGCTATCGCCCGCCACGATGTAATCCAGTCGCAGCGTCTTGTCTTCGAAGTTGTCTTCAAAGCGCTGTGCCTGCATCGGCATCGCCATCATCAAGGCGAGCGATGCTGATAATAAAGTCTTATTCTTCATAAAAGTCTTATTCTTCATAAGCGATGATATTTTTATTTTAAGCAGATGATTCTTATCCAATCCGTACTTCACTCTTACTTCACTTTTACCTCATAAGGGAAACGGCGGGAAGATGGATCGAGCGAATGATTCGCAGGAGCTCCCATCACCACCAGATAGAGCGCCTTGAGAGGCTGGGTCTTTGGAGCCACAAGCGAAACCTTTCCGTTCATCGCTTCGCCCATCTGACTGTAGATGCATTCATCGGTATCGGCAGTTACTCCCACCAAACCATAACGGTAACCGATGGTTCGTGCCATCTTGTCCTTAGATGCCTTGAACACCTTACCCTCGGCATCGAGGGCTCTGAAATCTACTATAACCTTCTTGCCAGCCTTCGGGATTTCCAACTTAATGGCATTGAAACCATAGTTCTCAGGAACCGAAGCTGTATCCGGACGGAGATAACCATTCTTCTGCTTCAGCATCCTGGTATCAAAGGTGCAGGCATAAGGTCGGGTCTCCTTACGGGCATAATCGAAATCGAAGTTCACGAGATGGCGGTAGCAGTCGAACATCTCATCATTAAACTGCTTCTGACTCATCTTATACTTCCGCTTGTAGGTAACAACCGGGTCCTCTCCTACTTTTCCTTCCCGATAGAGCTGGGCGATGCTTTCCAATCCGTGCTTCTCTGCCCACCATTCTATCACGTATGGCGAATGATAGATGTTGTCCAGATGCAGATAACCCTTATGGGTAAGCTGTCTGAAGGCATCGAAATGATACTTCTCATCTGTTATCCACTCGGGATTCACTCTCCAGAGCATCCATTGGGATGTCATCTCGAAGAAACCGCTTCCTCCCCAGGCTTCGCCCGTTTTGTCTGCCATGATCTGAAGCTGGAAACTGTGTCCCAACTCGTGCGCCAGACAATTGAGTTTTTGATCCTGAATACGGTTAGGCGTTACCCAAAGCGCCCCGATAAAGTCATCATAAGTTCCGCCGTAAGCGGTTCCTTCCAGCGAATAGTTCACCATCACCATCATTTTATACTGGTCGCAGATGCTTCCCGGCAGAGAGAATTTCAGGGTATCGCGAAAGAAACGGTAGAACCGTTCTACCTGAGTCTGAAGATTACCCAGGTCGAATTTCATCGGCTTACCTTCGAGCGAAGGAGGATTCTGCGGATTATCTCCGAATGGCTTTTCCCAGAAATACACGATATTCTGGGTCTGTGCACTATGTCGCCAGCACCATCTTTCCTCATCCCTATTGAAATCATAGGGTTTCAGAGAGTCCGGTACGAAGATAAGTTTCTGTGGTGCAGAAACAGGATTTACGGGTCTGGTGGCAGGAGCCTCAGATGGATCCTGCTGCGCCAGGGCTGCAGTAGCCCAAGGCAAGGTTGCCGCTGTGAGTATCAGCGATAAGAAGATTCGTTTCATTTCGGTTATGATTTTTGCGTTATTTATATTTTTGCGTTATTGATATTACGGCACAAAAGTACTGATAATCTAGCAAAAACGCTCGCAATATCGTCTAAATTGATATAAATATCGTATTCCTGCATCATTTTGATGTATAATATGATGAGATAAGATTATTGCTTGGTTTTCTTAAGCGGGTGCAAAGGTACTACTTTTTTGAATCCACCAAATTTTATAGGGATAAATTTGCAGAAAATATTTAAGGTTGATAATAAATCTCCTTTCACAGAATGTGGATTATGCTGAAAATAAGAGAGTTAAGTGTGAAAGGAAAAATCTCTTCATTTTGAGATGATAATTGACGGCTAAGCTTAAATGTGGCGATGTGTCTTGCTCCGATTGTGAATAGTGGGTGTTTTGATAGTGAATAGTGGGTGTTTTTGTTATGAATGTTGGGATGAAGCATAGTAACCAGAAGGATGAGGGATAGATATTGGCAGGGGAAAAGGGACGATTTATCGACTGGATGACTAGGCTCATCTATATGGATGACTCTAGTCATCTATATGGCTCACTCCCGTCATCTATATGGATGACCCGGGTCATCCGATACAAAGAAGCCTTTTCTATTCCTTTTGTAATAGTTGCTTTCTCCTTTAGACTAAGTTGTCTTCACCTTTAGACTAAGTTGCCTTCTGCTTATATTAATAGTTCTTTCTGCTGATTATTATTGTTGTTTCAGAGAATTCTCCTTTCACACTTAAATAGCTGATTATAAGTATACTATAACAATTGTGAAAGGAGAATGAAATTATAATTGCTGTTTTTGAGAAGCTATTTCTGAAGGTGACTTTATGTTGAAACGATACGTCGGGAGATAGAATTAGACAACATACATGCTATAGTCAAACAAAAAAAGGGGACCGGCCACTGCCAGTCCCCAAGACGAGAGAGATATAAGTGTTGACTTGGTCAACAACGAGGCAAATCACTTTGCCTTATATCTTTAATATTATTCCTAGACAATATCATTAGAAACATCATCTAGGAATAATTCATGTATAGCAAAAGTATATTACTTGTTATCCTCAGCCCAACCCGTAGACTTAAATCCTGTTACCCTGTAATGATATCCAGGCTGGTCTGAACGGGAATAGGTGAAACTGATTTCATCTGTCACAGAACCAGATACAGTAGTATAAGTATTGTGACCACACTTACCACTAACAGTTACCTTGTCGGTAGCTGTAGCAGAGTTACCAATGAAATCATCCACATTCTCACCACCGAAAGTATAAGCACTCATATCAATAGATACCTTAGCATTGATGGCGTAAGCTGCCTTAGAGGCAGTTGAGCCTACACGAATCCATGCCTTATCCTTATCATAATCGGTAGTATTGCTGAGATAGGCATAGAGAACACCCGAAGTGGTTCCTGTACCATCAGTCTTAAAGATGAATTCAGCATCTGTTGGATTAGAAGCCCAATACTCTGCATCTGTCTTAGAAGCATCATAACCTCTCTCCACATTGATTCTATACTCACCACCAACAGGAGCAATAGGAGTATAATCGATATCGAAATCGTCTCCCTCAGAGCATGCAGTAAACAATGCTACGAAAACAAAGCTCAAAAAATATAATATTTTCTTCATGACTTTTCGTTTATTACATTAATAATCATTACTTCTCCCACCAAAGTTTCTTGGTCAGCGAGTTTCCATTCTCTTCTACATACTTGGCAGCAGCAGAGTTATACAATGTAGTAGCTGTAGGATAAAGCAATCGCATAGGATACTCACCGGCATTCATATTGCTAGCACCTGGATCAACCAAATTGCCTAACACATAACCATCAGACAATTCACGCTGCAAAGCAGTTGTTGATTTACGAACAGTAATATTAGCCTGAACCTCAGGAATACCCAAACGGTTACGGGTCATCCAGCCATCATAAGCATTCGCACCAGCATAAGTTACCCAATACTGCATGGCGATACTATGAAGCATATCGGCCTTATCGAACTTGTAAGCACCATCAACGAATGCTGTACCATCAAATCCCCAACGGCTGAAGCCAGCAAGAACACCCTTATTATAATATTCCTCAGCCTTTTCAGCATTACCCAAACGAGCATAAGCCTCAGCAATCATCAATTCGCATTCAGCCTCGTTCATCAGATAGACAGCATCATTATAAGCCTGTTTCATACGAGAAGACTTAGAGATTGCAATGCCACCCTCTGTAGTTTCATCAGTATTTGGTTTTGTTCCACAAGGAAGACCCTCATAGCATTCATCCATGTGAGCAATCAGTTCCTCATCAGAAGAATAGCCGAGAGTTTTTTTGGCATTAGCAGTTACCTCATACAACTTGATGATACGAGGATCCTTCTTATCCAAAAGATACTCCAAGAAAGTATGACAAGCACGAATATTCTCAGTAGTATTCAACTGACGGATATTAAACTCATAAAGAGGATTGCCCTTATTAGTACCATCTTCCCAATTTACCCAAGCACAATCCTGCTCCAAGAGACCACCCGCACTAAGCAAAGCCTGAATATCAGATTTATGAGCATCGAAGTCTTTGAGATACATCTTCAACTTCAAACTCTTGGCAAAGCCTGCCCAGCTATCCATACTGCCTCCCAAGAAACAGTCAACAACACCTAAAGGTGAAGCTTTTTCTGCAGCTTTAGCATCATCGAGTTTGGCAATGGCAGCATCCAGCATCTCTAGGATACCCGGATAAACTACAGTTTTGCTATCATCGAATGCAGCATGTGGATTGTTCTCGATATCAAGAGCACCTGTAAACGGAATATCACCATAAGTATCAGTCAATACCAAGAAATTATAAGCCTGAAGTATCTTGGCAACCATCCAATAGTTCCAAGCCTTACTTTCTTCAGCAGAAGCCAAAGCCAGCTTTAAATCTTCCAGACTGTTGGCATATGTATTCTGCCAAACCGTAGTAACAGGAGGAATTGAACCTGATGTTGTTACAGCATAGTTAGCCAATGTATTATACTGGTTTGTACTATTACCCTGTGTTACATACTGGCACCAGAAGTCACCAGTAATTTGCTGATAAAGACCACTGACAGCCACGATAGAACCTTCGGCAGCCGGAAGCAACTGCTTGTAGGAAGCTGTAGAAGGATAGTTAGGGTTGTAGTTGATATCCAAATAGCCAGAATCGCTACAAGAAGTAACAGTACCCATTGTCAAGACGGCTCCCAGCAATGCTGCGCTTAAAAATTTATATCTTTTCATATAAGAAATCTCCTTTAATTAAAATACAACCTTCAAGTTAATACCATAGTTGCGAGTTGACACAGAACCCATAGTCTCACCAAACTCAGAACTGATATCATTACCAAAGTTAGAAGACTCTGGGTCGATATAATTCTGATGCTTTGGAGTGATGAGCAACAAGTTGTGACCAACAAGACTCAAAGACAACTTCTGCATCTTCAATGCACTTGTGATTGTCTTAGGGAAATCGTATGTCAAAGCCAACTCACGGAGTTTGAAGTAAGAACGGCTTACAACGAAATCACGACGCACCTCTGGGTTGTAACTATAGTTACCCTGAACATAATTCATATAGTTGGAAGCTACAGGAATATTATTCTCAACATACTCTCCACCAACAATCTTTACAGAATGAGGATAAACAAAAGCATCACGCTCATTGAATACGGTCTCTGTAGAGTTACCATTGAAGTGAGTAATATAAGATGTCTCAGAATACATCAATCCACCCTTATGCCAGTCGCCCGTTGCAGCAAGACTCAAGTTCTTCCACTTCAGATGTGTAGTGAAGCCCATGACGAAATCTGGCTGAGAAGAACCGAGATAATCATAATCTGTAGTACTAGACTGCAAGAAACCATTACCATTTACGATTCTATAACCATAATATGGACTGTTTTTATCTTGAACGGTCTTTGTTGCTGGCAACTTAAAGATACCGATAGGTTCTCCGACCTTCAATACGTAAGATACACCACGCATAGAAGAATACTTACCTGTTGTAATAGTACCTACAGGAATGGTATATTCGTCAAGACCATCCCAAAGTTCCTTCACCTCACTCCAGTTCTTAGCGAATGTAGCACCTACACTCCACTCCCAATCCTTAGTACGGATAGGAGTAAAATTAACCATCGCCTCAATACCCTTGTTCTGAAGCTTACCCACATTACGGGTGTTAGAAGTATAACCAGTCTCAGGAGCCAAAGTAGCAGAGATAATCTGATTTTTGGTTGTACGATCATAGTAAGCCACATCGAAGCTCAAACGGTTACCAAAGAATGTACCGCTCAAACCAAGCTCATACTCAGTTGTAATCTCAGGCTTCAATGACTTATTTGGCAAACGGTTATACTCTGTCAAACCAGAAACACCGGAAATTGGCAAATAAGTATAGTAATACTGAGCTGGTACATAATATGAATTGGTCATATATACATTAGCATCATTACCTGTCTGACCTATAGCTGCACGAACCTTCAACAAGTCGATTTGCTTGACATTCTTCAAAGCAGGAATAGCCTGATTCAGAAGCACAGACACATTGGCACCGCCATAGAAGAAGCTGTTATCACCCATAGGAAGAGTAGAAGACCAGTCGTTACGGGCAGAAAGGTTCAGGAAAGCCCAATCCTTATAACCCAATTCAACCTGTCCCAAGAGACCCAACAATCTTCTATTCCATGAGTCAGTATCAGTAATCGAATAGGAAGATGTATTACTCAAGGAATTCCAACCTGGAATATCCAACTGCTCATTATAACCACCTACATTATCATAGTTTCTCTGGTTCAAGTTCCAACCTAAGGTTGCACCTACCGAGAAATCACCGAAAGTATGATTACCGGTCAATAAGAGGCTGGCATCAATCTGTCCACGCTGAGAACGATACTTAGAATAGTAACCCTGGTTACCTACAGTTGTACCATTACCAGTTGCCTGATAAGAACCCTCGGTATAAATAATACGTGGTTCGATGCGCTCGGTCTTATAATTGGTATAATCACCACCGAAACGGCCAATTACCTTGATATCCTTGGTAATATCGTATGACAACTCCAGCTTACCATAAATACGGTCGTCCTGGTAAGTAGAATAGTAGTTATCTACCATATAATATGGGTTGGTAGCATACAATGTATAGTAGTTATCTACATTGTTACGCTCAAGGTTGTAATCCTTCATATCTGTAAAACGAACATCAGAAGCACCCTGAAGCAACTCCATATACATATCACGAGAACGGCGCATATCCTTGCGAACATAGTTCAGGGACATGTCCAGATGGAATCTGTCGATATTGGCGTAACCACGGAGTGAGAAGGTATTACGATGATATGTATCACCATCATTAGGAGTAATACCATTAGAACTTACATTACCGTAAGATGCAACAATACCTACTTTCTCATCACCATAGCGGAGAGATACGTTGTTGTTCCATTCCTTACCTACCTGATAGAAGTCACGGATATTGTTCTTAACATAAGAAAAAGGCTTGGTTAAAGTCTCGCCGTTAGAAAGACCGGTAGAACCATACCAATGCTCACGACCATCGAGGCGAGGACCCCAAGAACCGTTCTCCTCATTAGACCAGGAACCCCAACCTTGACCAAAGAGATTCTGAGTCATTGGCACACGGAGCACATCAGTAAATGTCAAAGAACCATCGTAAGTGATAGAAGCCTTCTTGTCACCCTGTGGCTTCTTTGTAGTAATCATGATAACACCATTGGCTGCACGGGAACCATAAAGAGCGGTAGCAGAAGCACCCTTCAATACAGTTACCGATTCAATATCCTCTGGGTTGATGTCGCCTGCACCACTACCAAAGTCAACAGAGTTATCACCCAAACGGTCATTGTTGATAGGCACACCATCAACAATATACAATGGGTTGTTGCTAGAAACAGAAGAAATACCACGAATTACGACTTTCTGAGAGGTACCTGTAACACCACCACCAGAAATCTGCACACCAGCCATCTTACCCTGAAGACCACTCATCAGGGAACCAGACTTAGCCACAGTCAACTCAGAAGCGTTGGCTGTACTGGCAGCATAACCCAAAGTTTTCTCTGAGCGTTTCATACCCAAGGCAGTAACAACCACCTCGTCAAGATTTCTTGCATCAGAAACCAAAATGATCTTCATCTTAGCAGATGCTTTCATAGTTTTAGTCTGCATACCGAGGTAACTGATTTCCAAGACAGCATCCTTGCTGGCATTTGGAAGCGTAAAATTACCATCGACATCAGTCGCTGTTCCAGTCTTAGTTCCTACAATTCTTACAGATGCGCCAATCACTGGCTCACCGTCTTCCTGAGAAACAACTTTACCTGTAACAGTAGTCTGTGCGAGAGCCATTCCTGTTGAAAGAACAAGCCCCCCCATTAACATGGTTAGTCTTTTTGTCATAATTTCTCTCTCTTAAATTTAACAACTTACAAATATCGGGTGCAAAGATACATACTTTTTATAAAATAAACAAATTTTTAGCTAACAAAATGCAATTAAAAAGCTATTTTCTTATCCTTTTTGTATATTTTCTGCATATTCCCCAACTTTTAGACAGTTCTTTATGACTAAAGACAACAAAATGTTAGTTTTCTGCAATTACACCATACTTGATGAGGGCATTCTTCACTCCATCCTCATCCACATGAGTCGTAATGTAATCGGCTACCTGCTTCAAATCTTCACCTGCATTGCCCATTGCTACACCTACACCAGCCTTCTTGATGATAGAGATGTCGTTGCCGCCATCGCCGAACGCCATGGTTTCTTCAATGTTCAAGCCCAGATAATCAGCCATTGCCTGGAGTCCCTTTCCCTTGTCGGCTCCACGCGCCGTGATGTCGGTAAAGGCAGGATGCCATCTGCCGGAAGTGCAGTTTTCGAGCGTAGGCATCAGGAGCGCTTCCTGCTCTACGGTACAGAAAGGAGTAACCTGCAGGATTGGCTCATCACCCAATTCATTCACATCGGTAATGAAGATGCTGCTATCTACTCCCAATCCCTTGCAGAAGATTTCATAAACCTCGTCGGTATAATGATGAATGGCAAAACGGCTCTCGCTTACCACGATGGCAGGATAGTTGTCTCTATCAGCAGCCTCGATGATTTTCTTCACGTCAGAAGGAAGGATGGCGTGCTGGCTCACCAATGTATCCTCCACAAAGCAGCGGGCACCATTGGTTGTGATGTAACCATCGATGAGATGCTCTATCTGACCGAGGTTATTGATGATCTGCTTGGGGCGTCCCGTAGAAATATACACCTCTACCCCATTCTTCTTTGCCTGCTCCAAAGCATCCACAGTACTCTGCGGAATCCTGTGGGTCTTGAAACTCACCAACGTGCCGTCGATGTCGAAAAACAATGCTTTTATCTTCTTATCCATAAATATATCTTGTTCCTTATTATTTAAGTAAATACCATACCTTATTGATTGATTTCTCTCGCGCGTACCTTATTATATAGATACAAATGATTCATCTCGCTGAAAAAAACGGGTGCAAATATACGAAAAAAAAGATAATTAGCCAAAAATATGCAGTTTTTTTAGAATATCCTTGCCTTTTTCGCAGAAAAAGCGTATATTTGCTGCGACTTTCATGCACAAGAAAACGTCTTGCATCACGCATAGAAAGCAAACTAAAAACTTAGTGATATGAAGAAGAAGACCTATGTCTGGCTGGCATCCCTCTTGCTGATGCTGGTAGCTACGCTTACTTCATGCGAAAAGTTTGCACTCGATGATTCGGGTACCCATTCACATGACGCAAACGCCAACGTAATCATTCATGCGTCCGTGGCAAAAAACAATTCTACGGGAACAAGAAGCGGAGAAGGAGATTTCGGAGATGAGGAGGAAGGAGATGAAGACGGATTGGAAGAAGGAGATGAGGAAATAGAGGGAAAGCCTCTGGAAGATTACTGCTCCCGCCTATCCATCGCCATTTTTGATGGAGAGGAAAAGGTGAAGACCCTGAATCTGAAAGCAGAAGATGGCTACGATGATATCGGGGTTAATCTGGATGCGGGAAAATACCGAATGGTTGCCATCGGCCATAACGGAAGCGGAAACTGTACGATCAGTTCTCCTGAGAAAGTGAAATTCTACAAGAACAAGATGACCGATACCTTCTTCTATTACGGCACTTTCAATGTGATAGATGGAGAGGATACGGATGATTACATCCTGTTGAATAGAGCCGTGGCACAGTTTAAGGTCCATATATCCGACGCCACCATCCCCGCCGAGGCGCACAGCATCAAGTTTTACTATACCGGAGGCAGCAGCACCCTTGACGCCGTAACGGGTTATGGATGCGTACAAAGTCGGCAGACCGAAAGCTTCAAGCTTCAGGAAGGCAAAAGAGATTATTCGGTCTATACCTTCCCACGCGAAGAGAACAAGGGCTTGAAAATGACCATCAACATCCTGGATGCAGATGCCCAGAGTATCAAGGAATATTCCAAGGAAGGCGTCCCGGTGAAACGCAACAACATCACCCAGACCAATATCAGCATCAAAGACCATACTATCTCCGACCCCGACCAGAAAGAAGATGGTGATTCCGGAAAAGGAAACCTGGGATTCACCGTAAACCCCGACTGGGAAGGAGAAATCGTTGTTGAATTTGAATAGAAGAATGTTCCATTTTTCCATAATGTAAGGTAATTTTCGATTCTTAAAGATTTGATAATAAAAAATCCTTTGTGGTTTGCGAATATTTCCATAAATTTGCACCGATATTATAATATTATTGTAAAGGAATGAAAAAAATATTAACTCTTATCATGCTGATGGGAGCAATGACTGCAGCCGAGGCTCAAACGATGGTTCTGAACCTCGACAGTTGTCGTGCGATGGCGCTACGTAACAACAAGCAGATCAATGCCTCTAAGCTCAAGAAGGACGTGGCGACCAACCTGAAGAAATCAGCGCGCACGAAATATTTGCCAAAGGTAGATGCCATGGGCGGATATGAATGGTTCAGCAAGGAAATCTCTTTGCTCAATGATGGTCAGAAGTCAGCATTCAGCAATTTAGGTTCCAACATCGTAGGTGGAATCACCGGCAATGCCAACGACGTGATGGCCGATCTGGTAAGCAAGGGAATGCTCACCCCTGAACAGGCACAGAAAATCGGAGGATTGCTCAACGAGAAAGGAAGCGTTATCCAGCAGCAGGGCAATGCCATCGGACAGAGCGTGGTAGATGCTTTCCGCACCGACACCCGCAACATGTGGGCTGGTAGCGTGATGCTCCGCCAGCCTATCTATATGGGCGGCGCCATCCTGGCAGCCAACAAGATTGCAGACATCGGTGAGCAGATAGCAGACAATGATCTCGACATGCAGACCCAGAAGACCCTCTACAGCATAGACCAGGCTTACTGGCTTGCCGTTTCGCTGAAGCAGAAGTACAAGCTCGCCACCAGCTACAGAGACCTGGTGAAAAAGCTCAACGACGATGTTCACAAGATGATTCAGCAGGGCGTAGCCACCAAGGCAGATGGCCTGAAGGTAGATGTAAAGGTGAACGAGGCGGAGATGAAGATTACCCAGGCAGAAGACGGTCTGGTGCTCTCCAAGATGCTTCTCTGTCAGCTTTGCGGCATTCCGATGAACCAGGAAGTGACTCTTGCCGATGAAGACAAGGAGACGCTGGCTCTTTCGGGAACTCCTGTGGATACAGAGCAACAGCGAGTAGCCGCTTCTGATTCTGCGATGAATACCCGTCCGGAATTGCGCATGCTCCAGAATACGGTCGATATTTCCAAGCAAGCCACCAATCTGGTTCGCGCCGTCTATCTGCCTCATGTGGCATTGACCGGCGGCTACACCATTTCGAATCCAAATGTGTTCAATGGTTTCCAGAAGAAGTTTACCGGTGTATGGAATATTGGTGTCATCGTGCAGGTTCCGGTATGGAACTGGTTTGACGGTGCCTATAAGGTGCGTGCATCCAAGGCTGCCACCAACATTGCCCAGATGAACCTCGACGATACCCGCGAGAAGATCCATCTCCAGATTACCCAGAGCCAGTTCAAGGTGAAGGAAGCTGAGAAGAAGCTCAACATGGCCATCAAGAACATTGACAGCGCCAACGAGAACCTGAGATGCGCCAACCTCGGATTCAAGGAAGGAGTGATGGAGGTAACTGATGTGATGGCAGCCCAGACTGCCTGGCAGCAGGCACAGAGCCAGAAGATTGATGCGGAAATCGACGTGAAGCTTACCCAGGTAGGACTTAATAAGGCGCTCGGTATTCTGCAGTAACAATAGAAACATTTTTCAAAATTCAAATTCAGATAAAAACATGTCTAAGAAATCACAGCATAACAATATACTGCTTGCCGTTATCGGTTTTACGGCAGTTGTCATACTCGTGGGAATCATCGGCTTCTTCACGCTTGAGCAGAAGGACGACACCATCCAGGGCGAGGTAGAAGTATCAGAATACAGAGTATCCTGCAAGTTGCCAGGCCGCATCGTAGAACTGAGAGTCAAGGAGGGCGACTACGTTCACGTGGGCGACACCCTCGCTATCCTCGAAGTTCCAGAGATGAAATCGCAGGAGCAGATGCTCCAGGCAACCAATGCCGCAGCAGAGGCCATGAAGGATCTTACCGATGCCGGTGCGCGCAAGGAGCAGATTCAGGGTGCCTTCCAGCTGGTTCAGCAGGCAGAAGCTGCTGCAACCATTGCCAAGAAGACTTACGACCGCATGCAGAACCTCTATAATGACGGTGTGATCAGCGGTCAGAAGCGCGACGAAGCATTTGCTGCCTACAAGGCTACAGAGGCTCAGATGGCAGCAGCCAAGAGCCAGTATGAGATGGCGAAGAATGGTGCCCGCGAGCAGGAGAAGCGCATGGCAGCCAACAACACACAGGCTTCCAAGAGCGCTGTAGATGTAGTGAAGAATCTCCTGAAGGAGACCGTTCAGGTGGCTCAGTGCGAAGGCGAGGTCAGCAATGTCTATCCTAAGGTAGGCGAGCTGGTGGGTCTCGGTTCTCCTATCATGAGCATCTCTATCATGAGCGATATGTGGGGAACCTTCAATGTCCGCGAGGATCATCTCCAGGGATTGAACAAGGGCGATGAGTTCACAGCTTTCGTTCCTGCCTTCAACAAGGAAATCAAGATGAAGGTTTACTACCTGAAAGACCAAGGTTCCTATGCTACCTGGAAGGCAACCAAGGATAATGGCGACTACGACCGCAAGACTTTCGAGGTGAAGGCACGTCCTATCACCAAGCTGGAGGGATTGCGCCCGGGAATGTCACTCATCATTAAATAACTTTGAGATTTTCAATGTTCAAGAAATTATATCATATTGCCCGTAGAGAGTGCGGCATCATGCGGAAGAATCCCATCTATCTCTTCTGCATGGTCATCTTCCCCATCGTGGTGGTGATTTTCTTCACTACCCTGATGCAGGGAGGTGTGCCTACGGATATGCCTGTGGGCATCGTTGACCAGGACAATTCTCATACCTCCCGCCAGCTGGTGCATAAGCTTGACGCTTTCCAGACCACCAAGGTGGTGGCTCACTATGAAAACATAGCCGAGGCAAGACATGCTATCCAGAAGAACGAAATCTATGCCTTCCTGGTGATTCCCAACGGAACAGAGGCAGGACTGATGGCTTCCCGACAGCCGAAGATTTCCTTCTACTACAGCAGCGTTTCGCTGGCAGCAGGCTCCCTGCTCTTCCGGGATCTGAAGACCATTTCCACCCTGGGAGGCGCAGCAGCAGGTATGGCGAAGCTGTCGGCACTGGGAAAGACGAACGATGAAATCATGACCTTCCTGCAGCCTATCGCCGTGGATCTGCACATGATAGGCAACCCTTACGCCAACTACAACTATTATCTGTCGAGCGTGATGGTGCCGGGACTCATCATGCTGTTCATCTTCCTGATCACCCCTTATTCCATCGGAACGGAACTGAAGTTCAACAGAGCCAGAGACTGGATGCGAATGGCGAACAACAATCCTTATCTCGCCATCGCGGGTAAGATGTTGCCTCAGACGCTCATCTTCCTGAGCATCTTCCTGCTCTTCGAGTTCTACATCTATTATGTATTGGGATTCCCGCATCCGGGAGGTGCAGCGCCCATCATACTGCTGGGCATTCTAAGCGTATTGTCCTGCCAGTGCTTCGGTATCTTTGCCTTCGGACTGATGCCTTCCCTGCGTATGTCGATGAGTATCTGTTCGCTTTGGGGCGTGGTGAGTTTCTCCATCTGCGGAGCCACCTATCCACTCTTCTCCATGGATTCGCCAATCCAGGCCATCGGACAGCTCTTCCCTATGCGTCACTATTACATGATTTACCAGATGAACATCTTCAATGGTTTCCCGATGAGCGATGCTGTGCTCCACTGGGGCGCGATGGTACTCTTCTGTGCCCTGCCAATGCTCACCGTATGGAACATCAAGAAGGCAATGCTAGTATATAAATACCTACCATAATGAAGAAAAGTAGTTTATTATATAAGATCATCAATGGAATCTGGGATATGTGCTACATCTGGAAGACGGAAATGCGCAATGTTTTCCGCGATGAGGGTGTGCTCATCTTCTGCATCCTGGTACCGCTGGGCTATCCGCTGCTCTACTCGTGGATTTACAACAACGAGGTGGTGAGAGAGGTGGATACGGCGATTGTTGACCTGAGCCACAGCCATACTTCCCGCGAATTTATCCGCGATTACGATGCTTCTCCTGATGTCAAGACCACCTATTACTGCAACAGTCTCGACGAGGCAAAGCAGCTGGTGCAAAGGCAGGCGGTGCACGGAATCGTCTATATTCCAGCCGATTTCGACACCAAGCTGAATCGTGGCGAACAGGCGCATGTGGGCGTATATTGCGATATGAGTCTGATGCTGACCTATAAGGCGATTTTCCAGACCGCGCAGGGTGTGGCAAGCCAGATCAACTCGGGAATTCAGATTTCCAAGGGAGGAGGATTCACGGATCGGGATGATGAAATAACCGCCCATCCGCTGGAATTCGATGAAGTTCCGATATTCAATACCACCGGGGGATATGGCAATGCGATTCTTCCGGGTGTACTGGTACTCATTCTGCAGCAAACCATGCTGCTGGGCATCGGAATGGCAGCAGGAACATCGAGAGAGCTGAACAGAAACCGCGAACTGATACCGGTAAGCGAGCATTATGGCGGCATTTTCCGAATTGTATTCGGCAAGTCGATGGTTTATTTTATGGTTTACGCCGTGATGGGAATGTACCTGACGCTGGTTGTTCCGAAACTTTTCGGATTTGTCAGCATGGTAACCTGGACTACCATTCTGGGTTTCCTCCTGCCTTATATTCTGTCGTGCGTATTCTTCGGATTGATGCTATCGTGCCTGGTAAGATACCGTGAGAACGTGATGCTTCTGGTGGTTTTCACCTCTGTACCATTGCTCTTCATGACGGGTATTTCGTGGCCGCAGAGCAATATTCCAGCCTTCTGGCAGGGATTTGCCTGGGTATTCCCATCTACCTTCGGTATCAGAGGATTCCTGAGAATCAGCAGCATGGGAGCATCTCTTGCCGATATTCTGCCGGAGTTCAGAGCGCTCTGGATACAGACGGGCGTATATTTCCTCGCTACCTGCCTGGTTTTCAGGCAGCAGTTGCGCTCAGCAAGACTCAAGGCGAATCTTACAGCCGAAGTTGCAGAAGAAGAGGATGAGGCTGAAGAGCTTCTGGTGGCAAAGAATCAATAGCTTCTGGAGGCTAAAGAATCAATCGCTAGAATTCAAGAAGCAGGGTTGACCATACAAAAAACAGCTGTTAACTGTTAACCTGTTAACCCCTGAGATAAAAATAAAGCTAGGACTGCTTGCGGGCAATCCTAGCTTTTTTATTTTATAACCTTATCGAATAGGTTATTTATTAGTGTGTACTAACAATCTTGGTTGGAGCCTTCTCCGCATTTCTGCGGTTCACTACCGTCACGATACTCTGGGCGAGGCTCAGGAAAGCCTGACCGGTAATAGAATCAACCTTGGTAGCAGCAGGCGCACCATCATCACCACCCTCGCAGATGCTCTGAACGATAGGAATCTGAGCAAGCAATGGCACGTTCATCTCCTTGGCGAGATTCTTGCAACCCTCCTTACCGAAGATATAATACTTGTTCTCCGGCAACTCGGCAGGAGTAAAGTAAGCCATATTTTCGATAAGACCGAGGATAGGCACATTCACCTTATCATTCTGATACATGTCAATACCCTTTCTTGCATCGGCAAGCGCCACCTGCTGAGGAGTACTTACAATCACCGCACCCGTGATGGCGAGTGTCTGGAGCAGGGTAAGATGAATGTCGCTGGTGCCAGGAGGAGTATCGAGGATGAAGTAATCCAACTCACCCCAGTCAGCATCGGCAATCAGCTGCTTCAGGGCAGAGCAAGCCATACCGCCACGCCACAAGGTAGCCGTGGTAGGACTCACGAAGAAACCGATACTCAGGAGCTTCACGCCATATTTCTCGACAGGTTCGATGAGATCTCTGCCATCCTTGTGAACTGAATAAGGACGTTCTTCCTCTACACCAAACATCTTAGGCATAGAAGGACCGAAAATATCTGTATCGAGCAAGCCCACCTTGTAACCCAACTTGGCAAGTGCAATGGCGAGATTGGCAGAAACCGTACTCTTACCGACTCCACCCTTACCAGAGCTTACGGCGATGACGTTCTTCACCTGAGGAAGCATTTTTCCTACTTCAGGACGAGGAGCCGACTTGAACTCAGTAACGATTTCCACCTCTACCTCCTTGGAGATATGATAATGGATGGCAGCCTCAGCCGCCTTCACCGTACTCTTCAGGAAAGGATCGGTATCTCTAGGGAAGAGCAGAACCACCTTCACCTTCATACCATTGATGCTAGGCGTATCTGCCAGCATTTCACTCTCTATAAGGTTCTTCTTGGTACCGGGATAGATGACGGTAGCAAGAGCCTCTTCAATTAATTTTGGATATAATGTCATAATTATTTTTGAATTTGCTGCAAAAGTAACAATAAATAATGTAATAAGCAAATAAAAACTAAATAATTTCAGTTATTAAACACTTTTATGTATCTTTGCAGATTGGAGAAGATGATGAAGCGACATCAGGAACTTCGGATTCCCCCTCCACCTTCAAAACGACAAAACTGAATAAAAATGAATTATAAGAAAATCATAGTAGGTTTCGCCCTTTCCCTGGCTTGTCTTTCCGTACAGCAGGCAGGCGCTGAAACCTTCAGCAAGAGTAAGAAGAAAGAGAATGTGACTGCAGCTACCAGCATCAACTGGGCGGATGCTTCGGGCAAGGTAAGCTACTCTATCAACGCCACCACTTCGCCTGTGGTGAAGATTGCCCTCAGGATGTTTTCCAACGACATGAAGGCTGTAACCGGCAACGAGGCGAAGGAGAAAGCCAGTGCCAACATCCAGATTTACCAGCTCAACCAGCTCACCAACAAGGAGTTTTCTGCCGTAGAAAAGCTCGGCGCTCCTCTCCACAAGTTCATCACAGCCAAGGATGCTTTCTACATCGGAACCCGAAAGGGTAAGATCATCGTGATAGGAAGCGACGCACGAGGCACTGCCTACGCCATCATGGAGCTCTCTCGCATGGCTGGCGTTTCGCCTATGGCAGGATGGAACGACCTGAAGCCGCAGACACGTCAGAATCTCTCTACCCAGGTGGGAACGGAGAAGATAGAAATCCCGAGAATCGAATTCAGAGGTCTTGCCCTGAACGGAAGCAAGTGGATGAATCAGAAGAACTATAGTCAGCTGGCGCGCCTGATGCTGCGACTGAGAGCCAACACACTCTGGCAGGTGGACGGCAAGCACGAGGCTGCCTACAATAAGGCGGTGGTAGATAGCTTCGACATCTGCCTTGCCGAAAACTACAAGGTGACGGAAATCACTGGCAAGAAACACAAGAAAAAGCATAAGAAGACCCTGGAGAACGTGAAGATGATCTGCGCCGGCAACCAGATGCAGCTGGAGAATGTCTCTCCTGCCCTGGTGCTCGAAATGCTGAACAACAGAGATTATCTGGAAACCAAGTCGGAGCACCGGGAAAAATCCCATCGCTCGGAGATGCATCATGATGAAGACTGTGCATGGATTGCCAACGTAACCAATCCGAAGATGGTTTCGCTGCAGCTTGCCATGATTTCAGATCTCGCCTGGAACAGCGAGGCGCTGCAGGGAGGCATCAGCAGCTACCTGCAGAACTGGCTCAGCAGTCTCTTCGGCAACGTGGCAGCCAAGAAAATCAAGCCTCTGATGGAGGAATACTATCGCCTGACCAGCATCCGACAGCCAGCCTTCATGGCAATGCCATACGGCGATACAGAGTTTCATTCGGGCGAATTCGGCAATGAGCTGGAGCGCTATCTCTACGCCTACGACCTGCTGAAGACCAAGGCTGCCAATCTGGAAAGAACCCTTCCTGCCGATCAGCGAGACGGGTTCTTCGAAATCGTGAAATATCCTATCTTCTCTGCTGCCCTCATCGCCGAAAAGGAGCTGGAGGCACAGGAAGCCAGAGACATCGCCCGTCCGGGACTGTTCCCGAATGACGATGAAGCCAAGGCTTCGGCTGCCCTGAGCCTCAATGCCTTCAACACCCTGAAGCAGCTCAACGCCTACTATCTGAAGCTGGGCAAAGGCAAATGGAGCAGCATCATCGCTACAGATGGAGCAGAAATGCAGGCTCCGCAGTTGCCGGGCACCCTACCTGCCAAGGATATCCGACTCCTGATGCAGGATGCCTTCGACAGAAATCAAGATCTCCAGCCGCTGGCGACATTCACCAAGAACATCACCGCCAAGAATGCATACGACTGGACGAATGCCTTCCAGGCACCTGCTGCCAAAGATGGAACTGCGGAGAAGATCCAGCTGAAACCGCTGCTGGGTCATAGCAGCAACGCCGTGAAGCTGCCAAAGGGAGCCATCCTGAGATACAGATTCGTAAGCAGCAGCATAGGAGATGCGAGATTCACCCTCGCCACCATCCCGAACTATCTGCCATACGAGAAGAATATGCGGGTAAGCGTGAGCATTGACGACGCAGAGCCGGTAATCTGCCAGATGAAGGAGGCTTACAACTCCAAGGAATGGAAGATGAATCATTGGCGCGGACAGGCGCTCAAGAGCTTCTACGTAACCCTGCTCGACGGCTATCATACTGTAGAAATCAAGGCGCTGGATGACAATATCATCGTTGACCAGTGGGTGCTTGATTTCGATGTAGATAGAGAATACTACGTATTCCCGGTTACGAGATAAAGGGAAATACGACTAAAAAGAAGCTTAATAGATGGCAAGCTGGAGACTTAATAGAAGACCGATCCTTGCCATCTATGAAGCCCGGAAAGTGTTAAAGAAGCATATAAAAAAAGCACTCCAAGAAGCGAAAACTCCTCAAAGTGCTCTGAACTTAATATTATCTCTTATTGGTTTTTACTCAATAACTACGGTTGTCCAACCGTGCTTGTCCTCTACAGTACCATACTGAATGCCACGGAGGGTATCATACAGATGCTTAGAGACAGGACCTGGCTTCTCACCGAAATTGTAACGCTTGCCAGTATCCAGGTCATCAATGTAGCTGATAGGGCTGATAACGGCAGCAGTACCGCAAGCACCAGCCTCCTCGAATGTATCCAACTCATCCTCAGGAATCTGACGGCGCTCTACCTTCATACCGAGATCCTCAGCCAACTGCATCAGACTCTTGTTGGTGATAGAAGGGAGGATGGATGTACTCTTAGGAGTAACGTATGTATTGTTCTTGATACCGAAGAAGTTGGCAGCACCACACTCATCCATGTATTTCTTCTCCTTGGCGTCGAGATAGAACTCGCATGCATAACCCTTCTCATGAGCGATATTGTTGGCTCTGAGAGAAGCAGCATAGTTACCACCTACCTTATAGATACCTGTTCCGAGAGGAGCAGAGCGGTCGAAATCACGGATGATGACGTATGGGTTGGTAGAGAATCCACCTTTGAAGTATGGACCCACTGGGGTTACGAAGATGAGGAAGCAATACTCCTTAGAAGGATGCACACCCACCTGAGGACTTGTACCGATGAGCAAAGGACGGATATAGAGCGTAGCACCACTCTCGTAGGTAGGAATCCACTCCTGGTTGAGGCGAACCACCTTCTTCACCATTTCCTCGAACATTTCTGTAGGCACCTCTGGCATCAGGATACCACGGCATGTGCTCTGCAGACGGGCAGCGTTCTCGTCCATACGGAACACGCGCACCTTGCCGTCTGGGCAACGATAAGCCTTCAGACCCTCGAATGCCTCCTGACCATAGTGCAGACAGGTTGCAGCCATGTGCAATTTCAAATACTCATCAGAGCAAACTTCTATTTCGCCCCATTTGCCGTCGCGATAGTAACAGCGAACATTGTAGTCAGTCTGGCGATAGCCAAATGACAAATTAGACCAATCTAAGTCTTTCATAACATCTTATTTTTTAATGTTCTACTAATATTTTGAATGCAAAAGTACAAAATATTCTATTAATCTGCAACTATTTTGCGATAAATTTAGTAGAAACGTTATTATTTTACGTATTTCTGCCGTTTTGAGGCATTATTTTACCATTTTATGGGTACTTTTTCGTTCTTGCGCCGTTACTTTTAGCGGAATCAATCCTCGCTGAGGAGCTTTTTGATTTCCTCATCGGTCTTGGTGAGCTTGTCCTTGCAGAGCTTCACCAAGGTTTTGGCACGCTTCAACTGCTCGGAGAGCTGATCAATATCCAGTTCATCATTCTCCATTCTTTCTACAATCTGCTCAAGCTCTCTTACAGCTTGCTCGTATTTCATTTCGTCTTTTGCCATAATTTTATTGTTTTTGGAGTTAACAGAGTTAACAGTTAACAGTGGATATTCTGTACTTCCGACTTCACATTGCCCTCGGCGAATCTCGTTTCGATGATGTCGCCAGCCTTCAGCTGCGAGGCAGAACGGATGCTCTTGCCATCTTTCAGCGTGATGCTGTAGCCACGTTTCAGCAGCAGATCCGGATCCTGCGCATGGATGCGCTGCTGGAGAAGCTGCAGACGATGACCCTCATTGAGCATCTTCCGCTCCAGTACCGGCTGGATATTCTGCGAGAGAATCTCTAAACGGCGCTGCGCATCCGAAACCTTCGACTGCAGATTCGTCGTAATGCGAGTCATCAGACGGTCGAGACACGCCCCTTGCTTCGTCTTCACCAGCGAGAACTGCACGGGGATGGTACTGCTCAATCTCTCGATCCTCATCTTCTCCACCTGCAACCGGTGCTTCACGTTCTGCACGATGGCTTCCTGTGCATCCATCACCCGGGCATAAACCTCGGCGAGATGATTGATGAGGAAGGCGGCAGCGGCAGTCGGTGTCTTCACCCGCTGGAAGGAAATCATATCCAGTACACTCTCATCCCTCTCGTGTCCGATACCCGTGATGATAGGCAGCGGGAAGTTAGCCACATTCTCGGCAAGCGCCAGGGTGTCGAAACCGGAAAGGTCGCTGGTAGCACCACCGCCACGGATGATGACTACGCAGTCAAACTCCTCATATTCGGCATTGATGCTGTCCAGGGCAGCGATGATGCTCTGCTCCACTCCCTCGCCCTGCATCGTGGCAGGAAAGAGGCGGGGGGTGAACTGAAAGCCGTAATCATTATCGGCAAGCTGATTGCAGAAATCGCCATATCCGGCTGCCGTGGCACTCGAAATCACGGCGATGCGCTGGCAGAACATCGGGAGCACCAGCTCCTTCTGCAGCTCGAAGACGCCCTCAGCCTTCAACGTATTGATGATTTCCAACCGCTTGCGAGCCATATCACCCATCGTATAGTTGGGGTCGATGTCATCTACAATCCAAGAGAAACCATAGTTCTCATGGAACTGGGCGTGCACCTTGAGCAACACCTTCATGCCGGAATGAATGCGCTGTCCCGTCACTCGCTCGAAATTCGGCTTGATGAGCATCCAGCGGTTTCGCCAGCAGTTGGCATGCGCCTTAGCTATCGGCGTATTGGAGCGTTCATCCTTCTGGATGAGTTCCAGATAGCAGTGCCCGCCGTAACCCTCGCGAGCCTCGGAGAGTTCCGCTTCCACCCAATAGCTGTCGGGTAAGGACATCGAAATGATTTCGCTGACTATCGAGTTTAATTCAAAAAGGGACAATCGAAGTCGTTCCATACTGTCTATAGTTTAAAGTTTACAGTTTATAGTTTATAGCTAGCAGAGCAAGTTTGCCCTATAAACTATAAACTATTAACTACTTAATCGCTTTTCCCGTCTGATAAGCTTTCCAGAAATCAGGCACACCGTATCCGAAGACATTGTCGGGATGCTGCTGGTTATCGCCTGCCAGTTTTACGAGCTTGATGATCTGCTTGGCAGTCTTGCCAGGCAGCGCCTGCCAGAGGCAAGCCACCATACCCGCTACCAGCGGAGAGGAAAACGAAGTTCCATTATCATTGATGATGCTGCCCCTGCCCGTAATCACACAGGTAGGACTTCCGAAGGCCATCACATCAGGCTTGATTCTACCATCCGCCGTAGGTCCTACGGCACTGAAGGCAGCATTCATGCCATGTTCGTTGATGCTTCCCACCGTGAGGATATCCTTGGCATCGGCAGGGAAATTGATTTTCTTCCAGGAACCCATACCATCGTTTCCGGCAGAGTTCACGCATACGATTCCCTTGTCGGCACACATCGATGCGGTTCGGGAGATGAGGGCGGTGTTGCCATCCTGCTCATAATAGTGATGATCCATCGAGGAATCATCGAAGCCATGATAGCCGAGCGAAGAATTGATGACGTCCACGCCACAGCTGTCAGCATATTCCGCAGCACTTGCCCAGTAATCCTCCTCGGCAAGGCTCTCGGTGCGTTCATCCTCGCATCTTATCAGCAGATACTGCGCCTCAGGAGCCACACCCACATAGAAGTCGGGCGCATTGGCAGCCATCGTAGAGAGCACCATCGTGCCATGTTCCATCTCTCCGAAGACATTCTTGGATTCAGGAACCACGAAATCCTTCACACCCGCCAGCTTGATTTTGTGCAGGGCAGGAATCTTATCCACATTCATGAATCCGCCATCGAATACGGCTATCATCATTCCCTTGCCGCAATAGCCACTTTCGTGGAGTCTTTTGCCGTTCAGCGACTTCAGCTGAGCATCAGCTGCACCATAGAATCCATCGCCCTGGCTCCACTCGTTCAGTCCATTGCGCACATTCGAGCGCATACTCTGACTTACGGAATCGGGAGCCTGGAACACCTTCTTCCTCTTGGTGATGAATTCCAGGCCTTCCAGCTTGCGAAGCTCCTTGTCCTTGTGGATGCGGATGAGCAGCGTATTGTTCCACTTGCTCTTCCCCACAATCTCGATGCCAGCCTCAGCCACCTGCTTTTCGTAAGCCGGAGCCACAGGAAGGTCGGTCAGATCTACAGGGATGCCCTGGCGCTTACGTCGGTCGATGGAGCGCTGGGAGAGGAATTCCGAAGGGCGGTTCACCGAAAAGGGCGTATGGTCGAGGTCTTTATCCTTGAGGTAAAGACGATACATCTGGCATTTTCCACCAGGGAAAGACACCCTATCGGCCTCCAGAATGCCAGTTACCTTGTCATCGTGAGCCAACAATGTCAAGGTGGACAGAATAAATGCATAAAGCATCAAATATCTTTTCATCATTTATCGGTAGTACGATTGTTATATTGTTACATTCTCGTCTGACTGCTGTTGCCCAATCAGATTATTATTGTTTATACTAAGCTGCAAAAGTACAGTTTTTGTACGAGAATGCCAAAAGAAAAGGGAAGTTTTTATCAGGAAATGCAAGTTTTTCTTATATATATAATAAGGTATCAGATATTTTTTGTAATTTTGCAGACAAGTAGCCGCCGCTGCTGCTTTCTGAAAGGAGTTGGACGAGCGGCTATGAGGAAAAAACAGATATAAATGGAAAATAAACAAGCGACATTAGAATTAGGTACGAAGCCGGTGGGCAAGCTGCTCGTTCAGTACGCCCTGCCAGCGATGATTGCGATGACAGCCGCCTCGCTCTACAACATTGTTGACCGCGTATTCATCGGTCAGGGTGTAGGAGCCATGGCCATCTCAGGTCTCGCCATCACCTTCCCTTTCATGAACCTCACCGCCGCTTTCGGAGCCGGCGTGGGCGTAGGAGCATCTACAGCCATCAGCGTGAAGTTGGGACAAAAAGATTATGCCACGGCGCAGAACATTCTGGGTAACACGATTTCACTGAATCTCATCATCGGTATCGGACTGAGCATCATCTGTCTGCTCTTCCTCGACCCTATCCTGAGATTCTTCGGAGCCAGCGACCAGACGCTCATCTATGCCCATGAGTATATGGTCATCATCCTGCTGGGCAATGTGGTGAGCCACATGTATTTCGGCATGAACGCCCTGCTCCGAGCAGCGAGCAAGCCCAAGCAGGCGATGTACGCCACCATCTTCACGGTGGTGATGAACGTGATACTGGATGCGCTCTTCATCCTCGTCTTCAAATGGGGAATACAGGGTGCCGCCATCGCCACCATCCTTTCGCAGCTGATGGCGCTGATGTGGCAGTTCAAGCTCTTCAGCAACAAGAACGAGCTGCTCCACTTCAAGAAAGGAATCTACAAACTGAAGAGGAAACTCGTAGATAACATCCTTGCCATCGGCATTTCGCCTTTTCTGATGAACGTGTGCGCCTGCATCATCGTCATCTTCATCAACAACCAGCTGGTGAAATTCGGAGGCGACCTCTCCGTTGGTGCCTACGGAATAGCCAATGGTATTGCGATGGTGTTCGTGATGTTCGTGTTCGGCGTAAACCAGGGAATGCAGCCTATTGCCGGATACAACTATGGTGCCCAGAAACTGGACAGACTGATGCGCGTGCTGAACCTGAGCATCATCGCCGCCACCGCCATCATGGTGACGGGCTGGCTGATAGCGATGTTCCTGCCTTACTATTGCGCAAGACTCTTTACTACGGATAAAACGCTGATAGACTTGGGCATAAAGGCCATCAGAGTGGTGATGTTCTGCTTCCCGATCATCGGGTTCCAGATGGTCATCACCAATTTCTTCCAGTGCATCGGAAAGGTGAAGATCAGCATCTTCCTCTCCTTGTCGAGACAGTTACTCATCCTTCTGCCGCTCCTGGCTTTCCTGCCGATGATATGGGATATTGATGGCGTATGGTACAGTATGCCTATCTCCGATTTCTCAGCCGCAGTCATCGCTGCCATCGTAATGTCATGGTACATGAACAAGTTGAAAAGACAACATAAAGAAAACATGAAAGTTAACAGTTAACAGTTAACAGCTAAAATTTTAAGCTTATGACCAAGATTATCATAAACGTGGGTCGCCAGATTGGTAGCGGCGGCCATATCATCGCCGAGAGACTGGCGAAGGATTTCGGTTGCAAGTGCTACGACCGGGAACTGCTGAACCTTGCCGCCAAGGAGAGCGGTTTTTCGGAGAAATTCTTCGAGCAGAACGATGAGCAGAAGGGATTCTTCAAGTCTCTCTTCCATACCCATCTGCCTTTCCTGAGCGATAACAACTTCTATCACAACGACTTCTCGCAGGAAGGTCTGTACAAGTTCCAGAGCGACGCCATCAGAAAGGCTGCCGATGAGGGCAACTGCGTGTTTGTGGGCAGAACCGCCGACTATGTGCTGCGTGATTACAAGAATGTGATCAATATTTTCATCACCGCCAACATCGACGATCGCATCAAGGCAGTGTGCAAGCGAAAGAACATCGACAGAGCCAGCGCCCGCAAGTTTATCGAAAGCCATGAGGAGCAGCGCGCCTCTTACTACGATTACTATACCGGCAAGAAGTGGGGACACAGCGAGAGCTACGACCTCTGCATCAACAGCAGCCATCTGGGAATCGAGGAGACAGAGAAGTTTATCGCAGAATTTATCAGAAAGAAATTCGGACTTAGTGATTAATTATTAGTGATTAGTGATTAATTTTAGGGACATAAAATATTAAACATCATATAAATGAAGAAGATTATGCTTTTGGGCTCAGGCGAACTGGGCAAGGAGTTTACCATCGCCGCAAAGCGCGCAGGACAGTACGTCATCGCTTGCGACAAGTATGACAATGCACCAGCCATGCAGGTAGCCGACGAGCGAGAAGTGTTCTCAATGCTCGATGGCGACGCATTGACCGCTGTGGTTGAGAAACATCACCCAGACATCATCGTGCCTGAGATTGAAGCTATCCGCACCGAGCGCCTCTTCGACTTCGAGAAGGAGGGCATTCAGATTGTACCTTCGGCACGTGCCGTGAACTACACCATGAACCGCCGTGCCATCCGCGACCTGGCTGCCAAGGAACTGGGTCTGCGCACAGCCAAGTATTTCTATGCAAAGACTTTCGAGGAATTCAAGAACGCTGCCGATGAGATTGGTTTCCCATGCGTAGTAAAGCCTCTGATGAGTTCCAGCGGTCATGGACAGAGCTATGTTCACAACGATGATGAGCTGGTGGAGGCTTACAAGGAAGCGATGGAGGAAGGTCGTGGCGACGTGAAGGAAGTAATCATCGAGGAATTCATCGACTTCGATTCAGAATTCACCCTCCTCACCGTAACCCAGAAGGATGGTCCTACCCTCTTCTGCCCACCTATCGGACACGTACAGAAGGGCGGCGACTACCGTGAGAGCTGGCAGCCATTCCAGCTTCCAGAGGAGGCTTTGAAGAAGGCTGAGCATATTGCCGGCGAAGTAACCAAGGCGCTGACCGGTGCTGGTCTCTGGGGCGTAGAGTTCTTCCTGAGCAAGCAGGGTGAGGTCATCTTCTCAGAGTTGAGTCCTCGTCCACACGATACAGGTATGGTTACTCTCGGTCACACCACCAACCTGAGCGAGTTTGAGCTCCACTTCCGTGCCGTGATGGGCTTGCCTATCGCCGGAATCCATCTGGAGCACATCGGCTGTTCTGCCGTCATCCTCTCTCCTGAGGAAAGCACAGAGCCATTGAACTACAATATGCTTGATGCGCTGAAGGAAGACCACACCCGCATCCGCATCTTCGGAAAGCCTGAGGCTCACGTAGGTCGCCGCATGGGCGTCGTTCTCTGCTACGGCGAGAAGGGCGATGACCTGAATGCGCTCCGTGACAAGGCAAAGCGCCTGGCAAAGACCGTTCTGGGCACCGACCCATATATGAAGAAATAGAGCAGCACGCCCTGAAAGGGCAGAAGCTCCTAGCCCAGGGCAACACCCTGGGCATTCATGGACGCAAGCCTGTCGCCCTGAAAGGGCAAAAGCTTTCAATCAACAAGAGACATGAAAGAAATAGGTAAAATCATCTCCTTCGGCAATGCGCATCCCTCAGCATCTTTCCCCGTCCAGGCGGAAAGCAACACCGATGTGCCCTTTCACATCAGGCGCACTTACTGGACCTATGATATTCCGGCAGGTGCTGCCCGCGGAGGTCACGCCCACAAGGAATGCCTGGAAGTAATCATCGCAGCCAGCGGTTCCTTCACGGTTACGCTGGATGATGGAAACAGGAAGCAATCCTATCTTCTCAACCGCCCCGACCAGGGACTACTCGTCAACACAGGTATCTGGCGAACGCTGGAAAACTTCTCAGCCGGTTCGGTCTGTCTGGTCCTGGCTTCGGAATTGTACGAAGAAGCTGATTATATCTATGACTACGATGAGTTTCTCCAATACGCAAGACATCATGTTTGAAATCATCAAATACACTCCCGAATATCGCCAGCAATGGGATGCGTATGTGGCAAAAGCCCGAAACGCTACGTTTCTCTTTTACCGCAACTATATGGATTACCATTCCGATAGGTTCAAGGACTATTCTCTCCTGTTCTTCAAGAAGGGAAAGCTCCATTCCATCCTGCCAGCCCATCAGGTAGGCAAGACCCTCTGCTCGCATTTCGGACTCACCTATGGCGGACTGATCATGAACATTCACGTCACGATTTCAGATGTCTGCCAACTCTTTGAGGAACTGAATGTCTATCTGCGTCTTCAGGGTTTCGAGAAGGTGGAGTATCGTCCTATTCCCTGGATCTATCATCTTCATCCTTCAGAAGAAGATCTCTATGCCATTTTTTGGAAATGCAAGGCTCATCTTTCGCTCCGCAATATCGGCACTACCATCTTCATGCAGCAGAAATTGCGCTGGCGCAAAGACCACCTGCGCCGCCTGAAGAAGGCTCATCAGAATGGGGTGACCGTAGTGAGAGATGCAAGCCTGTCGGAGTTCTGGGAGGTATTGAATGAGAACCTGGAAAAGCGATTTGGTGCCAAACCGGTACACACGCTTCAGGAAATGGAACTCCTGAAGGGTCGTTTTCCTGAGAATATCATCCAATACAATGCTTATCGCAACGGACACATCATAGGAGGACTCACCTTTTATATTACCCAGCAAGTGGTACATGGACAATACAGTTCTACCAATGATGAGGGAAAGGAATTCGGAGCCATGGAGGCTATCTACGAACAGATTATGTATCATGATTACCCCGATTATCCCTATCTGGACTTCGGCAGTTCTACGGAACAACAGGGAGCCTGGATCAATGAGGGCCTCATCGCCCACAAGGAAGGTTACGGAGGAAGAGGCGTGGTTTACGACACCTATGAATGGACAGTATAAAGAGAAATCCCGAAGTTCACACGATAGTGAGCTTCGGGATTTATGTTATGGGAGTTAACAGGTTAACAGTTAACAGCCCATTTTTTAATACAACACTACTGTCACACCACGGGCAGCTTGCGCACCCATTACCAGAGCCTGCTCGATATCGGCAGTCTTGGAAGGACCGCTGATGAAAGTACCGAAATTATACTTCGGATCCATCTCGATACGGGCATAAGCCTCGTGCATATTGTTAACAACCTTATCTTTCTGAAGGAAAATCACGAGATATTCGGAGATGAAAAGCACCGCCTTCTCCTTCATGGTCTGAGGAATCCAGACGCAGCCATTCTCGGCAACGCCCACTTCTCCACGTACAATACCCACATCGGTACCATTCAGGTCGTTGGCTTCAGCCACGGTATCAGGATTCTTCTGCGCGATGGTAATCTCAGGCAGGTTGGAAGCAAAGACCTTCGCCTCTGGATAAGCCTTCTTCACCAGCTCATCCAGGCTCTCGCCTTCCTCAGCCTCTATCACGTGTCCACCCACAGACTCAGTCATCTCAATAAACTGCTTCAAGGTATCCTCATACTGGATTCCCTTGACATCTACGGCAGGCATATCGAATTGAACGTGCGTATTCTTACGCAACTTGTTCAGGAAATCTTCTTTCTTCATTTTACTTTCCCCTCCTTCCACAATTGATGAAACGACTTCTTCGCAAACTCAGGCATAGCGTGACCGATACCCCACGCATTCCAGTTGCTGAAGTGCGTGCAGCACTCAGGAATCAGATTGACAAGTGGCGCAAACTTCAAGGCTGTGGTGTAGAGCGCAGGACGATCGAAGAGATATTTCATGCCATTCGACATCGCCTTCTTCACAGGATCTGCCTTGCCCAACTTATCCAGACTCTGGCGCCAGACGTAAATCTGAGAACCAGGACCCACCTTGGAAGGGCAGACATTGTCGCAAGACAAGCACAAGGTACATGCCGAAACATTGTCGCTGTACTTCTGAGGATTCTTCAGCATTCCCAGGTTCACACCGATAGGACCCGGAATGAAATAGGTGTAACTGTATCCGCCTGAACGGCGATAAACCGGACAGGTGTTCATGCAGGCTCCGCAGCGCATGCACTTCAAGGTCTGCCAGTGGTCCTTGTCGGCGAGAATATCGCTTCTGCCATTATCCACCAGAACCACATGCATCTCGGCACCCGGACGAGCCTGACGGAAATGAGAAGTAAAGGCAGTGGTAGGCTGACCGGTTCCGCAGCGGCAGAGCAGGCGCTGGAATACAGCCAGTGACTTATAGTCAGGAACCAGCTTCTCGATACCCATCGCCACGATGTGGAGCTTAGGCATGGAAGTGGTCATATCGGCATTTCCCTCGTTGGTGCAGACCACGCAATCGCCCGTGGCAGCCACACCGAAGTTGCAGCCGGTCATACCTGCTCCAGCTTCCATAAACTGGTCGCGGAGATGATGGCGGGCGCAGCGGGTCAGATAAGTAGGATCGTAGTTACCGATTTCCTTGGAGATTCCCTTCTCCTCGAACATCTTTCCCACTTCCTCACGCTTCAGGTGGATGGCAGGCATCACGATGTGACTTGGCTTCTGCCCCAGGAGCTGGATGATGCGCTCACCCAGGTCGGTCTCCACCACGTCAATACCATGCTTCTCCAGATAAGGATTCATCTCGCACTCCTCGGTGAGCATCGACTTCGACTTCACCATCTTCTTCACGTTATGATCCTTCAGGATACCGAGCACAATCTCGTTGAACTCCTGTGCATCCTTTGCCCAGTGCACCTTCACCCCACGGCTCTCCAGGTTCTTGGAAAACATATCGAGGTAATCGGCAAGATGGGTGATGGTATGCATCTTGATTTCAGACGCATGCTCGCGCAAGTCTTCCCACTCAGGAAGTTCCTGCGCCATCTTATCTCTCTTCTGACGAACAGACCAGAAGGTAGCGTCGTGCCAGGTGGTCTTCTCTACGTTCTGCGTAAACTTCGCAGCTCTCTTGGAATGTTCTGTACTCATAGTCCTGCAGCTAAAATTTGAACAACATGGATAAACTTGATCGGCATCTTCTCCTTCTTGGCAATACCCGCCATGTGCAGCAGACAGGAAGAATCCGGTCCGGTGACATATTCGGCACCCGTAGCCATGTGGCGCTTGATCTTATCCTCTCCCATTCGGGTAGAAACGGCAGGCTCCTCGATAGAGAACATACCGCCGAATCCGCAGCACTCATCCTTGCGCTCCGGCTCGTGGATGGTAATGCCTTCCACCATATTCAACAGGTCGATAATCTTGTTGAATGGCTTGATGTGTCGCTCAGATGGAGACGACAAGCCCAGTTCTCGCACACCATGGCAACTGTTGTGCACACTCACCACGTGCGGGAATTTGCCCGGCACATGATCCACCTTCAGCACATCGTGAAGGAACTCCACAACATCCATGATCTTCTTTGATGAAATACACTCGTGCTTACCCTCCAGAATCTTAGGGTAATACACCTTTACGTAAGCGGCACATGAAGCTGAAGGAGCTACGATGTAATCGTAATCCTTGAACAGCTCATCAAATGTCTCTATGACCTTCTCCGACTTATCCTGAAAACCCGCGTTAGCCATCGGCTGACCGCAGCAAGTCTGCTTTTCGGGATAACCGACATCCAGTCCGTAGTGCTTTAGTAACTTGTATGTAGCCACACCCGCTTCAGGGTATAAAGCATCCACATAACAAGGGACGAATAATCCGACTTTCATTGTTTTATAATACTCTTGTTAGCTATTGTTTTATTATTATCGAAACATTCTGCTACATTTTCTGTAGGCGCTGCAAAAGTAACAAAAAAATAGCAGAAATGAGACAATCCCGAAAGGATTTTTAAATAATTGATGTTATTTAACTGTAAAGAATGGCAGAAAATTTGGATGATTCAGATATTTAACGTATCTTTGCTGCCCGAAAGAGTGTATCTTCCTTAGTAATCTGACTAAGAAACTAAATAGATACTAAACAAGACATTTTCAGAAGAGACTTTTTATTATCAAGAATAAACTTATAGTTAAATAACATGATGAAGAAACAGCTTAAGAAAGTCCTCGTTCTGGGTTCCGGTGCTTTGAAAATCGGCCAGGCAGGTGAGTTTGACTATTCCGGTTCGCAGGCTCTCAAGGCGCTGCGCGAGGAGGGTATCAGTTCCGTCCTTATCAATCCTAATGTTGCTACAATTCAGACGAGTGAAGGTATTGCTGACAAGGTTTATTTCTTGCCGGTGACACCTTTTTTTGTAACTGAAATTATCAAGAAGGAGCGCCCAGACGGCATTATGCTGGCTTGGGGTGGTCAGACTGGTTTGAACGTGGGTACAGAACTCTACCTCAGTGGTGTGCTCAAGGAGTATGGTGTGGATGTGCTGGGTACCTCTGTAGAGGCTATCATGAACACTGAAGACCGCGACCTCTTCGTGAAGGAGCTCAACAAGGTTGACCTCAAGGTTCCAGTAAGCCACGCTTGCGAGAACATGGAGGAGGCTGTGGCTGCGGCACGCAACATCGGCTACCCTATCATGATCCGTTCTGCCTATGCGCTGGGTGGTCTCGGTTCCGGTGTCTGCAAGACCGAAGAGGAGTTCAAGGAAATTGCTGAATCTGCCTTCACTTTCGCACCTCAGGTACTCGTTGAGGAGAGCCTGAAGGGATGGAAGGAGATTGAGTTCGAGTGTATCCGTGATGCGAACGACCGTTGCTTCACCGTTGCCTCTATGGAAAACTTCGACCCACTCGGAATCCATACAGGTGAGTCTATCGTAGTAGCTCCTACCTGTTCTCTTACCGACGAGCAGGTGAAGATGTTGCAGGACATCGCCGTGAAGTGCGTGCGTCACCTCAACATCGTGGGTGAGTGCAACATCCAGTATGCTTTCAATGCTGAGACCAACGACTACCGTATCATCGAAATCAACGCTCGCTTGAGCCGTTCTTCTGCCCTCGCATCTAAGGCTACAGGTTATCCTTTGGCTTTCGTTGCTGCCAAGATTGCCCTCGGTTATACGCTCGACCAGATTGGCGAGATGGGTACTCCTAACTCAGCTTATGTAGCTCCATCACTCGACTATATGATCTGCAAGATTCCTCGTTGGGACCTGACCAAGTTTGCCGGTGTAAGCCGCAAGATTGGTTCTTCCATGAAGTCTGTAGGCGAAATCATGTCTATCGGCCGCTCATTCGAGGAGATGCTCCAGAAGGGTCTCCGTATGATTGGTCAGGGAATGCACGGTTTCGTAGGCAACGACCACACCAAGTTCGATAACCTGGATGAGGAGCTTTCCAACCCTACCGACCTCCGTATCTTCGCCATCGCCCAGGCTTTGGAGGAAGGCTACACCATCGAGCGCATCGAGGAGCTGACCAAGATTGACCCTTGGTTCATCGAGCGCATGAAGAATATCGTAGATTACAAGCACAAGCTTTCTGAATACAATACGCTGGAGGAGATTCCTGCCGAGGTATTGCGCGAAGCTAAGGTATTGGGCTTCTCTGACTTCCAGATTGGCCGCTTCGTTTTGAAGACCAAGGATACCAATATGGAGAAGGAGGTTCTTGCAGTTCGTGCTCTGCGTAAGAAGCTGAACATTCTTCCTGCCGTAAAGCGCATCCCTACTGTGGCAAGCGAGCATCCTGACCTCACCAACTATCTCTACATGACATACGCTGTAGAGGGTTACGACATCAACTACTACAAGAACGAGAAGTCTGTCATCGTTCTCGGTTCTGGTGCTTACCGCATCGGTTCTTCTGTAGAGTTCGACTGGTGTTCAGTAAACGCCATCAACACAGCCCGCAAGTTGGGTTACAAGTCAATCATGATCAACTACAACCCGGAGACCGTATCTACCGACTACGATATGTGCGACCGTCTCTACTTCGATGAGCTTTCATTCGAGCGTGTACTCGATGTCATCGACCTGGAGTCACCACGTGGTGTGATTGTTTCCGTAGGTGGTCAGATTCCAAACAACCTGGCTATGAAGCTCCATCGCCAGTCCGTGCCAATTCTGGGTACTTCTCCTGTCAACATCGACCGTGCAGAGAACCGCGGTAAGTTCTCTGCCATGCTCGATAAGTTGGGCATCGACCAGCCTAAGTGGAGCGCCCTCACCTCTATGGAGGATGTTCAGAAGTTCATCGACGAGGTAGGCTATCCTGTACTCGTTCGTCCATCTTACGTTCTTTCCGGTGCAGCTATGAACGTTTGCCACAACGATGACGAGTTGCGTCGCTTCCTGGAGGCAGCTTCTGAGGTTTCCAAGGAGTACCCAGTGGTTATCTCCCAGTTTATGACAGAGACCAACGAGATTGAGTTCGACGGTGTTGCTCAGAACGGTGAGATTGTAGAGTATGGTATTTCAGAGCACGTAGAGTATGCGGGTGTTCACTCTGGTGATGCTACCATGACCTTCCCTGCTCAGCAGATTTCCTTCGCTACAGCCCGTCAGATCAAGAAGATTTCACGTGCCATTGCCAAGGAGCTCAACATCTCTGGTCCTTTCAATATCCAGTACTTGGCTAAGGGTCGCGATGTGAAGGTAATCGAGTGTAATCTCCGTGCATCCCGTTCTTTCCCATTCGTGAGCAAGGTATTGAAGCGTAACTTCATCGAGACGGCTACCCGCATCATGCTCGACGCTCCATATCAGAAGCCAGACAAGTCTGCCTTCGATATCGACCGCATGGGTGTGAAGGCTTCACAGTTCTCATTTGCCCGTTTGCAGAACGCCGACCCAGTTTTGGGTGTGGATATGAGTTCTACCGGTGAGGTAGGCTGTATGGGTGATACTTTCGAGGAGGCATTGCTCAACTCATTGATTGCCACCGGCTACAAGATTCCTTCTAAGGATAAGGGCATCATGCTTTCAAGCGGTGGTGCGAAGGAGAAGGCTTCTCTGCTCGATGCAGCCCAGGCTTTGGTGAAGAATGGTTACACCATCTATGCTACAGCCGGCACAGCGAAGTTCCTGAACGAGAACAACGTGAAGGCTACAGCCGTAGGATGGCCTGATGAAGACCACAAGGATCTTCCTAACGTAATGGAGATGATTGCCGACCACAAGTTCGACCTCATCGTCAATATTCCTAAGAATCACACCAAGCGTGAGTTGACCAATGGTTACAGAATCCGTCGTGGTGCCATCGACCACAACATTCCTCTGATCACCAATGCCCGCCTTGCTTCAGCCTTCATCGAGGCATTCTGCACATTGAGCCAGGATCAGCTTCAGATCAAGAGCTGGCAGGAGTACGAGTAATCTCACGCAGATTGCGCAGATTACGCAGATATTTATAAAATACGCCCTGTAAGACAAGGCACAAGTTCTAGATTGTGCCCAAGCCTTACAGGGCTTTTTTTATTCCCGGCAATGAGAAAAAGAAGCTGAAATGATGGCTATCTCATTATTTTATTGTACCTTTGCAAACAGAAATAAGAATAAAGAATGATAGTTTGTATAGCAGAGAAACCTAGCGTGGCTAAGGATATCGCCCGAATCATCGGGGCTACCACGGCACGCGACGGTTATATGGAAGGTAATGGTTACCAAGTAACATGGACCTTCGGCCACCTTTGTGAGCTGAAGGAACCTGATGATTATACTCCAATGTGGAAACATTGGAGCCTTTCGGCTTTGCCGATGATCCCACAGCGCTTCGGCATCAAGCTCATCAACGATGAAGGCATCAAGAAGCAGTTTGCCACCATCGAAAAACTGATGCAGGCTGCCGACAGCATCATCAACTGCGGTGACGCCGGACAGGAAGGAGAGCTCATCCAGAGATGGGTGATGCAGAAGGCGCAGGCAAAATGCCCCGTTAAGAGACTGTGGATTTCATCCATGACCGATGAAGCCATCAAGCAGGGCTTCCAGGAACTGAAAGACCAGGGGGAATATCAGTCGCTCTATCTTGCCGGACTTTCACGTGCCATCGGCGACTGGATTCTCGGCATGAACGCCACCCGACTTTATACATTGAAATATGGTCAGAACCGACAGGTGCTCAGCATCGGTAGAGTGCAGACCCCTACCCTTGCCCTCATCGTAAACCGCCAGAAGGAAATCGACAACTTCGTTTCCGAACCTTACTGGGTACTCGCCACCATCTATCGCGACACCCAGTTTACGGCAACCAGCGGCAAGTTTACCAGCAAGGAGGAAGGCGAGAAGGCTTTCAGTACCATCGCCGGCAAACCCTTCACCGTTACCGACGTAAGCAAGAAGAAGGGAAACGAGGCGCCACCTCATCTCTACGACCTCACCTCACTGCAGGTGGATTGCAACAAGAAGTTTGCCTACTCTGCCGATATTACGCTGAAGCTTATCCAGAGTCTCTACGAGAAGAAATATACCACGTATCCTCGTGTAGATACCCAGTTTCTCACAGACGATATCTATCCGAAATGTCCGCAGATTCTGAATGGTGTGAGCCAGGCAAAGATAGCCAGCCAGCAGAAATACCTCCCGCTCATCCAGCAGCTCGCCGCCACCGGAAAGAAGTTGCCGAAGAGCAAGAAGGTTTTCGATAACAGCAAGGTGACCGATCACCACGCCATCATCCCAACCGGTGTTCCGCCAACCGGACTCACCGATATGGAGGCGAATGTCTATGATCTCATCGCCAAGCGATTCATCAGCGTGTTCTATCCGGATTGTAAGTTCTCTACCACCACCGTATTGGGCGAGGTCATCAACGAGGACGGACCAAAGCCGGAAAAGATAGAGTTCAAGGTGAGCGGTAAGGAGATTCTCGAACCGGGCTGGCGAGTAGTCTATGCCAAGGATGCGAAGAATGCCGATGACGACGATGCAGATAACGCCAACGGAAATGATGGTGGAAATGCAGGCGATGGAAACGGAAACGGTGCCAAGAAGGAAGTGGTAGAAGAGCGAACCCTCCCTTCTTTCGTAAAAGGCGAATCGGGAGATCATCAGCCTACCCTGACGGAGAAATGGACCACTCCGCCTAAGTATTATACCGAGGCAACCCTGCTCCGTGCGATGGAGACAGCGGGTAAATTCGTGGAAGACGAGGAGCTTCGTGCGGCATTGAAGGAGAACGGCATCGGCCGTCCATCATCCCGTGCCGGCATCATCGAAACCCTCTTCAAGCGCCACTACATCCGCCGCCAGCGCAAGAACCTGATGGCAACTCCAACAGGTATCGAACTCATCGACACCATCCACGAGGAACTCCTGAAGAGCTGTGAGCTGACCGGTATCTGGGAAAAAAAGCTTCGCGACATCGAGCACAAGACCTACGACCCTGCCGAATTCATCAATGGTTTGAAAGAGCAGATCAATCAGATTGTCATTGATGTTCTATCGGATAACAGCAGCCGAAGAGTGACCATCATGACGGAGGAAGATCTCAAGAAAAAACCGGAAAAGAAGAAAGCGGCGGCAAAGAAAGCACCAGCCAAGAAAAAGGATGAAACCCCTCAGCCAGCTCCAGCCGACCCAATGGTAGGCAAGCCATGTCCGCTCTGCGGAAAGGGCGTCATCATCAAGGGCAAGACCGCCTATGGTTGCAGCAACTGGAAATCCGGCTGCCAATATCGCCAGCCATTCTCACAGATGTAAATTCAACACAACAACAGCACGCCCTGAAAGGGCAAAAGCTCCTAGCCCAGGGCAACACCCTGGGTTAAGCATTCCATCTACAAGGTCGCCCTGAAAGGGCAAAAGCTTTGAATTTTTACTTTTGGGATTTACAATCTATCCTTAAAGTTGTTCAATATGAAACAAATAAGATTTTATCAAATCATAACAGCCTTTTGCTGCCTTCTTCTGATAAGCTGCGGCATTGACAAGAACCTGAAGAAGGGAGAAAAGTTCCTTTCTTTAGGCGAATACTATGATGCTGCCGACCAATTCAAGCAAGCCTACACCAAGACACCTCCCAAGGAACGTGAAAACAGGGGAAAGCTAGCCTTGAAGATGGCCCGCTGCTACAACAAGATCAATGCTACCCCCAAGGCTGTGAATGCTTACCGCAATGCCATCCGCTATAACCAGGCTTCACTCGATGACCGTCTGGCTTACGCCCGTCTGCTCCTGAAAAACGGCGAATACAAGCAGGCTGAAAAGGAATTCAGAATCCTCGTGGATTCCATGCCCGACAATATCTTAGCCCAGAACGGATTGAAATCTGCCCAGATGGCTCCCAACTGGAAAAAAGCCGGAAGCAGATATCAGGTAAAGAAGATGGATGTCTTCACCTCCCGAAGAACCGATTATTCACCAATGCTCCTGGGCGATGAATACGAACAGATCTACTTCACCTCCACCCGCAACGATGCACAGGGAGATGAACTCAGCGGAATCACCGGCACCAAGGCTGGCGATATCTTCTATTCAGAAAAAGACGACAGGGGAAAATGGAGCAGACCGGAAGCCATCGCCACAGGTCTGAATACCGACTATGATGAGGGAGCCTGCTGCTTCACTCCCGATGGCAAGGAGATGTATCTCACCCAATGCGTCACCGATCCAGCCTCTCCCCGATTTGCCCAGATCGTCACCTCTTCCCGTTCGGATGCTGCCTGGGGAAAGGTTCAGAAACTGGAAATCACCCAGGATACCTTGAGCACCTACGCCCACCCTGCCATCAGTCCTGACGGTGAATGGCTCTATTTCGTTTCCGATATGCCGGGCGGAATGGGCGGTTACGATATCTGGCGTGTGCGCATCACTCCTTCAGGTCTGAGAGGTGTGGAAAACCTCGGTGCCCCCATCAATACGCCGGGCGACGAGCTGTTCCCTACCTTCCGCCCCAATGGCGACCTCTATTTCAGCAGTAACGGACATATCGGAATGGGCGGTCTCGACATCTACATTGCCCGAATAGACGAAAAGACCCAGCAGTATAAGATAGAACATCCCGGCTATCCCCTCAATTCTGAAGCAGATGATTTCGGAATGACCTTCGAGGGACCACACAACCGTGGTTTTTTCTCTTCCAACAGAAAGGATGGCCGCGGCTACGACCATATCTATTCTTTCAATAATCCGGAGATTGTCACCACGATGAAGGGATGGGTTTACGAAAAAGACGGCTACGAACTTCCTGCCGCACAGGTGATGGTAGTAGGCAACGATGGCACCTACAGGAAACTGCCGGTCAAGAGTGACGGTTCGTTTACGCTGCCTATCCATCCTGAGGTAGATTATCTTGTGATGGCTTCCTGCAAGGGATTCCTCAACCACAAGGAGGAGTTGCGGATAGATTCGGCAAAGGAGAGCAAGGAGTACGTGCTCCAGTTCCCGCTGGCTTCCATCTCAGCCCCAGTACTCATCGACAACATCTTCTATGATTTTGACAAAGCTACCCTGACGCCAGCCAGCGCCCAGGCTCTGGATAAGCTCGTTGCCTTACTGAAAGAGAACTCCCACGTAACCATCGAACTGAGTGCCCATTGCGATTACAAAGGCAACAGCGAGTACAACAAGCGATTGTCTCAGCGCCGCGCCCAGACGGTAGTGGATTACCTCATAGCTCACGGCATTGATAAAGAGCGCCTTACTCCTGTGGGATATGGCAAGGAACGCCCGAAGACAATCCGCAGGAAGCTCACGGAGAAATATCCCTGGCTGAAGGAAGACGATGTGCTCACCCAGGATTTCATCCTCAAGCAGACCAGGGAGCATCAGGAGATATGCAACCAGCTGAACCGACGCACCGAGTTTACGGTTCTTCGTACCACCTACAAGATGTTCGACAATAAAGGTAACCTGCAGAACCCGCCAAAGTCAAAGCCAAGACAAGAGAAAGTATCCGAAGACAACGGATATAAAACATTCTTCTACTAGCAGAAAGAGTTTTTTCTTATCTGGCATCCGCCACTTCGTTATATCCCCAGACCATCACGAGGACTACGATGCCAGCGAGCATCATCAGGAGATTCTGCGTCTGCGTGACAGCATCAGCCACATGGGTAAGGGCACGGGAACCGGTCAGCAGGAAATCGATCTTCATGGAGAAGAGCCAGCCCTGTATCTGCTCCCATCCCTGACAAACTACAGCAGCCACTACGCCGACAGCTACACAGGCTGCCGTCCACAGATGTTCCAATCGGAGACGCTTAGCCAATGCCTGCTCCTGCTCAAGAGACAGCACGGTCTTTTCCGGCTCAAGACCCGGCAATGCCTGCATCACCCTATCAGAGAATCCATCATCCGGAATCTCCTCCATCCTGTTATCAGCAAAGAAAGTCTGAAGGAGCTGATCGTCTGTGGCGCTCAGCGGCTCAAACTCCATACCATTTCTATTATCTATCATTTTATCGGTCATAACCATTATGCTTTAAGTAACTTGCAAGTTTCTGTTTTCCACGAGAGAGATGCGACTTGATGGTGCCTTGCGCCATTCCCGTCACTTCTGCTATCTTATCTATAGAGAGACCATCCATCAGCTGCAGCGTGATGCATGTCCGTTCGTTCTCGCTCAATATCCGCAGGGCATTGAGCAAATCCATCTTCAGTCCGGCATTCACTCCCTGCGCATTCTGCCGGGTAACCGCCGGCGTATCAATATCCTGCGTCTCCTTATGACTGCGGGTATAATCATACCACACATTATAGGCAATACGATAAAGCCAAGTGGAGAAGCTGGCTGTACCCTTAAAACCCGACAGATGGGTATAAGCCTTCACAAAGGTATCCTGCGCCAAGTCGTCACTCAGCTGCGCATCTCCCAACGTCTGCCGTAGGAAGAACCCACGAATAGGTGATTGATACTTCTTGACCAGCAAGTCGAACGACTTGCGGTCGTGAAGCATCACCACCTTCGTGACGAGAGAAATATCGGATAACTTTTCCACTATATATATTAACTAATAACTGTTGTTTGATTTTTACACCGGAGTTCCATTATAACCTGTGCCCTGATCACCATGGCGGTTTCTCCACCAATCCTTGATGGCTGGAAGCGAACCTATCAGGGTCTGTCCCAATCCATAGAAGAAGACCAGGGCTCCGATACCAGCCAGGAAGTCAGCCTCCCACCATGCGAACATGGCGCACAAGCCAGCTCCCAGGAAGGCATTTCTCAATCCTCGCTTCACCAGATATTCATCGCTCTGTTTGTCAATCGGACGGTCGCTTTCCGGAACATTGATGCCCTTCTCCATCGCCATCTCCGCCAACTTCATCCGGTCGTTGTGGCGGCGAATCAGATATCTGACAACCAGGAACACGATGATCAGCGGAGCAAAGACAAACAGCAGACCGAAGATGATACAGAAGATGACGATAACCGACAGCGCCCCGCCACCAAATACCGAACCGATGAAATCGAAAGGATCATCATAGTTGCCGAGACTGTACTTGGAATGATAAGAATGGTTTTCATTGTCATCTACATCAGCATAGTCGGTAGTATCCGTTGCGGTTGTATCAGAATAGGCAGCAATCGCCTCATCATCCTGAGCTGCGGATGCCTGCCCGGCAGCAGCCTGCTTATCTTCCTGCTGTGCTGCGGCAGGAGAAGCCTGCTTATCCACCTGTTGGGTAGTTGGATGATAACGATGTTTTGGAGCCGAAGATGCCAGAGATACCTGGGTAGCTCCGATGCTCATGATGAGCGCCAATGTTAATATCGCTTTCTTCATATCTAACAATATTTTTATAGTTTTACCTTGTTATTTATTATTTTTTCTATGTCTTAGACGCATCTCTTGGGAAATTAGTTGCAAAGAAACGAAATTTTTCTTATTTTTGCAAACAAAATCAAGAATAAAGGCATTATATGAAGACATTACCAGAAGATTTCATCCAATATACCCAAGAGTTGATGGGCGATGAACTGTTCCAGCAACTGAAACAGGGCATCACCGAGGGAAAAGCACCTACCAGCATCCGCCTCAATCCTTTCAAATGCAAGAAGGGAGAAGATGCAGCGGGCGAACCGATTCCATGGTGCCCTTCCACCGGCCGTTATCTCTCCACCCGTCCTAACTTCACCTTCGATCCCTGGCTCCATGCCGGAAAGTATTACGTGCAGGAAGCTTCTTCCATGTTCGTGGATCTGGTGATCCGACAACTCGTTCACGAACCCGTGATGATGCTCGATCTCTGTGCGGCTCCAGGTGGAAAATCTACCGCCGTACGTGCTGCCCTGCCGGAAGGTAGCCTTCTTTTCAGCAACGAACCGATGCGCACCCGATCGCAGATTCTTGCAGAGAATATCCAGAAGTTCGGCCATCCCGATATGATCGTCACCAACAACTATCCACGCGACTACAAGAAGTCGAAGCTTCAGTTTGATGTCATCCTCACTGATGTTCCCTGCTCCGGCGAAGGTATGTTCCGCAAGGATGATGGCGCCATCAGCGAATGGAGCCTGCAGAATGTGGACAACTGCTGGCATCTGCAGCGTGAAATCGTAAGCGATATCTGGAACTGCCTGAAACCAGGCGGTCTCCTCATCTACTCTACCTGCACCTTCAATGCCCACGAAGACGAAGAGAATATCGCCTGGATCTGTAAGGAGCTGGGGGCTGATCCTATCGCACTCAACGATATTGATGAAGCATGGAATATCACGGGCAATCTCATAGGCACAGACATCCCTGTCTATCGTTTTCTCCCAGGCAAGACCCGCGGAGAAGGCATCTTCCTCGCAGTACTCAGAAAAGAGGGAGAACCGGAAATGGAGAAGGAAGATAAAAAGAAGAAGAAAGACAAGAATAAGGATAAAGGAAAGAACAGAGGAAACAAGGGAAAGAGTCTGCAGGTTCCAACAGACTGGCTGAAGTCTTCCGACTATGAAACGATAGCCGAAGACGATAACTTCTATGCCATCCCAAGCCGATGGAAAGCTATCTATGAGGATGCTGCCAGAAACCTGAAGGTGATACATGCCGGCATCAAACTGGGAACAAGCAAGGGCAAAGACATCATTCCCGACCAGAATCTGGCACTCTCCACCGAACTCAACACAGAGTTTTTCCCACAGGTAGAACTCTCCTACGAGGATGCCATCCGCTACCTGCGCAAAGAGGCTGTGAATCTTCCTGCAGACACCCCCAAAGGCTACGTGCTCGTTACCTATCAGCAGATGCCTCTGGGCTGGGAGAAGAACATCGGCAACCGTGCCAACAACCTCTATCCTCAAGAGTGGAAGATCAAAAGCAGCCACGTGCCGGAAAAGCAAGAAGTGATTAACATTTAACATTAAAAGAAATGCTCAGCATCATCGCCTGTATATCCAAAACAAATAGAGCCATCGGCTACCAGAACCGACTGCTCTATCATTTACCATCAGATATGGTCCGCTTCCGTGAACTTACCACGGGACATACCATCGTGATGGGCAGAAAGACATTTGAATCTCTCCCTAACGGTGCTCTTCCACATCGCCGCAACATCGTTGTCTCTAAAAGTCTGAAAGAGATAGATGGGGGCGAAGTATATCCTACCCTGGAAGAAGCACTCAGGGCTGCACAAGGCGATACCTTGTCTGCCCCCAAGGAAGATACAGGAATAACCAGCCCGGAAGAAATCTTTATCATTGGCGGAGAAAGCATCTATCGCCAGGCTCTTCCTGCTGCCCGGAAGCTCTATCTCACCATCGTAGATAAGGAGCCGGAACAGGCAGATACCTTCTTCCCTGCCATCGACAGTTCTGCCTGGGAAGTGACGGAAAAAGAAATGAGGAATGAAAACGGGTTGTCGTTCTCATTCCTCACCTATATCAGAAAATAAATTCGACCAGTACGGTTGAATAAATTCTTATTCTTCTGTTGTCTCCTCTTCCTCATCAGAAACCTGCTGGATATCCTTCAGAGAAAGCTGACGGTCGATGGCTGCATTGAAGGAGATGATGGTCTCGCTTCTAGAAAGACCCAATGGCTGCAACTTATCGTGGATAATCTCCAGGAGATGGTGGTTGTTGACTGCATAAATCTTGATGAACATATCAAAACCGCCCGTAGTATAATGACACTCTACTACCTCAGGAATCTTCTTGAGTTCTTCTACCACCTGATCAAACTTCTCAGGTTCCTTGAGGAACAATCCCATATATGCACAGGTTTCGTAACCAATCTTTTCAGGATCGATAACAAATTGAGAGCCTTTAATAATGCCAAGGTTAGTGAGTTTGGCTACACGCTGATGAATGGCAGCACCGCTTACATTACAAGCACGTGCTACTTCCAGAAATGGGATTCGGGCATCCTGAGAAATCAGCTTCAGAATATGCCTATCTAATGAATCTAATACTTGTTTTGCCATAATTAATTATTATTTGCCTGCAAAGGTAGCACTTTTCTTTAAAAAAAGCAACTTTTCTATTAAAAAAAATAATAAATTAATATTATTTTTCCTTTTAGAGCATATTATTTCCTATTTTCTACAGCAGAATAGCTTATTTTCAATGCTTTTGCCTGGCGCAGTGCCTGCTTCACATCGGTAATCACTCCCATCCTGGTGTCCTGGTCTGCCTTGATGGAAATGGTCATCAGCTTCTGGTCTTCAGGCGACATCCGCTTCTTCTCGGCAGAGATATAATCCTGCACATCTGAAGCACTGGCAAACTTGTCATTCATCTGTATCTGGGTACCTGAGCCGTATTTGCCCTGCAGATCCTTGGTTGGCTTTCCTATATAAATATGACTTACAGCCGACTTCTTGGTCAGGCGTGTGAGATTCTTTCCTTCTGGCATACGGCATTCCACCTTTAAGGTAACCTGTCGCATGTGGGTAACGATCATAAAGAAAAAGAGTACCGAGAAAATCAGATCCGGCAAAGATGACGTATTCAATTCCGGAACCGAATGCGATTTTTTACGAAAATTCATCATTTGGCGCCTCCTTTCTCCTGGGTTGACTGGGTTTCCTGTTTCTCTTCCACATCAGCATCTACACTCTTGTCTTCATGAGTCATCGCATTGGCATACGACTCCGTAATGCGCTGAGGACAGAGCTTACGCACCTGCTCCTTCTGATCATTGTTCAAAAGCGCAAAGTCTCTATGATATTTCTTCTGGGCTGCCTCATTGCGAAGTTGCGCATAGGCTTCCATCAACTCATTCTGCATCTGGAAATAGAGGTTGTAGTTGGCATCACGGTCGCTCTCAATGGAAATCAGATGCTTCTTACCCAGGCGATGTACCAAGCGGACGGTTTCCTGCTTCAGATCTTCCAGCTTCATCGGCTGGTTGTTCACCAACAGCGTATCTCCAGCAGTAAGATGAATCGCCATCAGACTGTTCTTATCCACTACCGATTCCTGCTGTTCCTTCTTCTGAGGTTCAGGCGAAGGCAGCTGGCGCAACAATCCCTTATCCACATCCATGGATGTGGTTACAAGGAAGAATATCAGCAGCATAAACGAGATGTCGGCTGTTGAGGTGGTATTCAATCCCGGGGTTTCGTTACGATTCCTTCTTATCAGCATTGCTTTATGATATGATACTAACTATTTTTTTTGATTGATAATTACAGGCTGTTACTGCTTCTTTCGGATATATCGGGTGGCACCGAAGCAAACGGCTCCTATGCCTGCCAGCAACATCAGCAGCGAGGTAATGACAAACATATCAGAAAGTTTCAGCCACAACCAGTCGGCGTAGTTCTCGCCATTGATGAGCATCGGATCGGAACCTCCCAAGAGGAAGGTAAGAATCAGAACTGCCAGCAAGGTAAGCCAGGTGATACGGAAGATACGACGCACCGGCACACCATTCACCACGGCTTCCGACTTGCTACTCCGGTAATCCTTCACCATCGAATAGACAGCCAAGCCTACTCCTCCTATCAGGAAAAGCCACATCAGGAAGATGAGCACATCGGTAAAAAGAGGGGCATTGAAGTCGGGGCTCTCATCGAAAGGCAAATCATAACCTATCAGATAGAACAGACCGAAAACCAGCACAGCCAAACCTATCATCAGACGGAAAACCTTCTGAGATATCTGTTCGGCAGACTTGTTTTTCGCCTTTAAATTCGATTTTGAAAATTGAAATTTAACCATAGATTCAAAGATAAAGCTATTTTCTCTTGGCAATGATATCCATCAATGTAACAGCCGATTCTTCCATCTGACTGGTCAGATGTTCTACCTTGGAAAGGATATAGTTATAGAACACCATCAGAATCAAGGCTACAATGATACCGAAGATGGTAGTAATCAGCGCCACCTTCATACCCGAAGCCACGATGGTAGGACTGATATCTCCCGCCTGCTGAATCTGGTCGAAAGCCATCACCATACCAATCACCGTACCCAGGAATCCGAGGGAAGGAGCCATGGCGATGAAGAGCTTGATCCAGGAGCATCCCTTCTCCAGGTTGGCAGCCTGCACGGTACCATATCCACTTACCGAGCGCTCGATATCATCGAGATGCTCATCCATATGCATCAATCCCTGATAGCAGATAGAAGCTACAGGTCCACGGGTATTGCGGCAAAGTTCCTTGGCACCTTCCACATCGCCTGCTTCTACCTTCTGGTCAATATCTTGCATCAGCTTTTTGGCATTGATTTCAGAAAGGCTGAGATAGATGATGCGCTCAATACAGAAAGCCAGACCCACAATGAGAGCGATGGCAACGAGCGACATAAAGCCGGCATTACCCTCTATGAACTTCGTCTTAAGAGCTTGATGAAATCCGATATTCTCGTCTTGTGCCATGACAGGCAAAGAACCCATTACTGTGAAAATGAATATTGCGAAACGCGCAATAGCTGTATTTTTCTTCATAATCATATATACCTTATTATATATATAAAAAAGCGGAAAGAGGGGGATTCGAACCCCCGATTCCCTTTAGGGGAATACACGCTTTCCAGGCGTGCCTCTTCAGCCACTCGAGCACCTTTCCAGTTTCGAAGTACAAAATTATCACTTTTTATTCGAAAATCCACATATTCGTTTGCTTTTTACATTTCTTTAACTAGAGAACATATAAAACAAGCGCCCTGAAAGGACAAAAGCATCTATTTTAAAGCTTTTGCCCTTTCAGGGCGCCTTGTTGGTTGCATGTTTAACCCAGGGTGTTGCCCTGGGCTAAGAGCTTTTGCCCTTTCAGGGCGTATGGCGTCTCCAAGAGTATAAGCCCGCTAGGCGTCCCGGCAGAATTGTAAATCTGGCGAGACACCTAGCGGACTTCCCCACTTGCGAAAGTTCTGTCCTTTACTTCTCAGGAATAATCTCGAAGATTTCGGCTGAACCATCCAGCTGAACCTTCGCTGCCTTCTTCACCAAATCTATCTTGCAGAATGACTGGTCGATGTTGGTTGTTGCCAATACCTTGCCCTTGGCATTCAGCTGGCGACAAACCAATGATTTGCCTGGAGCCAACTTCAACAGCAGGGTATAACCCTTTACATCCTTTTCTACACCCATGGTAAGGGTGCCTTCGTTGGCAAAAGAGGTGCAAGGGTTCTCATCGAAACCATACATCGCTGCCTGCATATCCTTAGCCTCTACAGTAAAGCTCAAACGATCTGGAGTAGTTGGGTTCACCTCGAAAGTACGGACTGCAGCCCAGTTGCGCTTGTCAGACTTCAACTTCTTGATGCGGATATAACGAGCCTCAACAGGAGAATCGGTCTTCCAGTTGATGATATACTGCTTCTTCAACTCACCGGTAAGCGCCTTCCACTCCTTCTTGTCAAGAGAATACTCCAAAACTGTATTGTCGAAGTAATCCACATCATCTACAGAGTTACGGCCCTGAAGGATTCTTACCTCAGAAACAGAACGAACACAACCTAAGTCAGCACCAATCCAGTCACCAGTGTTCTGACTATTACCAGATGTATAATAGGTAGTAGAATCATTGTCAAACATCGCCTTACTCTGGGTAGTTCTCAAGGTTGCGTAAGTACCGATACCCTTATAGAAAGCAGGCACCTTGCCAGTCAACTTCTTGAAGAAGCCAGAAGCCATATCATCCATAGACTGCTCATAGAATGGCTGCAATACCATGGTTCCCGACTTATGCTTCTCGTAAGCAGCCACATCTTCCTTGCTCATACGGTTGTTGACATAGCCATCCCAGAAAGCCTGGTCATTACCAGCCTTGTACTCCTTGATGAGCTGCATAGTCTTCAGACCACGGTTACCCAATTTGCCAAACTCAGTCAACCAAGGACGGAGTTCCTTCATCAGCAAGGCATTCTTGCAGTTTGCCTCCATCTGAGCAGGTGCATTCTTCACCTTTTCAAATTCCTTCTGCAAAGCATTGAACTCAGCATCTGTAAAGTTGTCGATGCGGAAGCTCTTGGTTTCCCATGATTCGATACGGCGATAACCGGTTTCTGTATCGCATGAGTGCATGGCGAAGGTACGATAAGCATCGTGTGCCTCTGGAGTGAGATCTACCAGACCACGCTCCCAGTTGTCGAGCGGATTATAGTTGGCGATATTCCATGCATAGTCAGCTACACCGTAGAGAGCCAGCTTGGAAGCCTCACCATGCTCCATTGGGTTGCTCACAAAACCACAGAGATCCTTGTTGGTCAGGTCGGTCTGCAAACCGTAGGTAGGACCCTGCATGATGATATGGCGTGCATAATCAGTTACTGGGAAGTTCCACCAGTAATAAGCAGGGCGCTTGATACGGGAGTTCACCCAGTCGAGAGTCTCGCGGGTCAAGTCGCTACATACCACATCACCTGTCCAGAATACATTGATAGATGGATCGAGGGTATTACCGAAGATAGCCAGAGAACCGGTTGGTTTTGGATTCGCCCAGAGACGGGTATAATCGGTAGGACACATCACGAGCGGTGTAACATCGCCCTTAGCCTTCACAAACTCCTTAGCCAGGCGGTTCAAGAGTTCAGACTGCTTGACAGGGTTGGCACCCTCGCCGGAAATATCATCAAAGAAGATAGCGAAAGAACGTACACCGAGGTCGTACATCAAGTCAAGCTTATGAACCAGGTTCTGATAATCTTCCTCGTTCCACTTGATATCCTGTCCTGGATGGATAGCCCATACGAAATCTACACGGTTGCGACGGCAAGCCTGTACGAGTTCGCTGATGTTCTTAGCCTCTTTCTCCGGATAAGGCAAGCGCCAGTTAGGGCAGCTGTGATAAGGATCATCCTTTGGACCATAGAGATAGGTGTTCATCTTGTTCTTTCCATAATAATCGATGAGGGAAAGACGCACCTGATGAGACCAAGGCTCACCATAGAAGCCTTCTACCACACCACGGTTTGGAAGATCAGGGTAGTCGTTGCAAGTGGTATAAGGCATCTGGCCCTTTGCCATCTCGCTGTTTACAATCTGGCGCAAGGTCTGCAAGCCATAGAAAGCGCCACGCTCATCGTATCCCACAACCTGGATACCCTTGGCATCAGCCTTCAGGCTGTAAGCACCCGATACAGGCTTCACTCCTGCTTTAGCAGCAAGCTTCTCACCGAAATCGATGGTCAGGCGAATGCCCTTGGCGTTGGCGGTCAGAAACTTCACATCATCAGCAAACTTACCTTTCTTGTCAATCACCTTGACACCCTTCTGCAGGTCGAGTCGGTTAGCAGCATCCACATTCAGGAGATGTGGCGTAGGACTCACAATGAGTCCGTGATGATCCAGTTTCTTACCAGGAATCATGTGCACGTCCTGCTTTTCAGAACGCTGGCCGCTCAGGTCTTGTGCCTGAGTGCCCTGTGCAAATGCTGCCATCAACATAGCAGCCAAAATCATTTTTCTAGTCATAATGAATAGTTTGGTTTTAATATTAAGCTTATAATTTTTATTATTTCATAGGGGAAAGACGCTTTTCTGATTTAATTCAGGTGAAAGACGCTTTCTACATTCTTATTCGTCTGTTCAGCGAATTCCTCCTCACTCACTCCGTATGCTTTCGCCAGAGTCTTGAGCACTTCTATCACGAAAGCGCTTTCATTGCGCTTGCCACGATAAGGCACGGGAGCCATATAAGGACTATCGGTCTCCAGGATGATGCGATTCATCGGAACCGCAGCCGGAAGGTCTTCTCTGAGATGACTGCTCTTGAAAGTAGAAACACCGCCGATACCCAGCACGAAGTTATCGAAAGAGAGAAGCTCTTCAGCCTCCTTCTGATTGCCGGTGAAGCAGTGGAACACGCCACCAGGCAGTTCTTTCTGATACTGACGGAGCAAGTGCACCATCTCGTTCTGTGCCTTGCGGCAATGAATCATCAGGGGGAGTCGGGTTTCTACCGACCATTTCACCTGTTCCTCGAATGCCTCCAGCTGCTCCTGCTCAAACTCACGGCTCCAGTAATAATCCAGTCCGATTTCGCCAATGGCTATGAAATCGGAAATCTGCATCTTCCTGAGTTCAGCCAGCTGCTCCTTCCAGTCTGCCTTCACCTCTTCAGGATGCAAACCGATCATCGGATAGGCATAACCCGGATATTCCCGACTCAATGCCAGGACAGCGTGCGTGGTCTTCACGTCGATGGCAGGCAAGAACACCTTGCCTACCCCCGCTTCCCTGGCACGAGCGAAAGCTTCCGCTCTATCCTCATCAAACTCTTCTGCATCGAGATGAGTATGCGTATCTATTACTTTGAACATGGAACTTTAAACTTTGAACTTGATAATTAGTACTGGCGCTTCATCATTTTCTGTGCATACTTCGCCAACTCTTCCTTGCGCTCAGCAGGCACATTCACAGCATCAAGATACTTCTTGCTCTGCTCGAAGTAATAGGCAATTTTATCCTGTGCCATCTTGTCGATACCGATCTCGTTATAGAGACGGGTAACAGCAGCCACCTTCTCATTGCGGTCGAATTCCTTGGCATCCACCCATTTCTGGAGTTCAGCACGCTGGGCATCGTTGGCATGGTTGAAGGCATTGATGAGCATGAAAGTCTTCTTGTTGGAAGTGATATCACCACCAATAGCCTTACCGAACACCTTGGAATCACCATATACATCGAGGAAATCATCCTGCAGCTGGAAAGCCAAGCCAATCTGCTCGCCAAACTTATAGAGATTGTCAGCATCCTCAGCAGAAGCATCAGCCAGGATGGCACCAATCTTCAGGGCACAAGCCAGAAGCACACTGGTCTTGAGGCGAATCATCTCGATATACTCCTCTTCCTTCACATCATTGCGGTTCTCAAACTCCATATCATACTGCTGTCCCTCTCCAATCTCAAGGGCTGTAGTAGTAAAGAGCTTCATCACCTTGGCAAGATGCTGATCGTCGCACTGTGCCATTCTCTCGTAAGCCAACACCAACATACTGTCACCAGAGAGGATAGCAGTATTGGCATCCCACTTCTTGTGTACAGTCTCATGACCACGACGGAGGTCAGCATTATCCATCAGGTCGTCGTGCAAGAGAGTATAGTTGTGATAGGTCTCAAGAGCTATCGCATTCATCAGAATCTTCTCAGGATCATTCTTGAAGAGATTGTATCCCAAGAGCATTAAAACAGGGCGAATACGCTTTCCACCTAAAGAGAGTACGTACTTCACCGGTTCGTAAAGCGACAATGGTTTACGATTGTATGGGAGATTTGCCAGGAAATCATTCACCATTACCAATAATTCTTCTGATGTCTTCATATCTATCATATTTCTAATTTATAATATCTGATTTATAATCTGTCTTGAAATTGAGTATGTAGTTATTTTATCTTTTATAACTTGAATACCACCGGAATAGCAATCATGGTACGGCACACCTTGTTCTTGTCCATACCCGGTTTCCATTTGGGCATCATCTTCATCACGCGGAGCGCTTCAGCATCAAGGGCAGCATCCACCGAGGTACTTACCTTGGTATTGGCGATGCTTCCATCCTTGTTCACGATGAAGGTTACCACCACCGTGCCCTGTACCTTGTTGTTCTGCGCCACCTGCGGATACTTCAGATTCTTGGTGAGCCATTGCATAAATGCCGACCAACCTCCCGGGAACTCCGGAATCTTCTGCACCACGGTAAACTTGATAGGAGCCTCAGCCTGTGTATCTGCCGGATCCACCGCTGTCTCAGGAGCCGCCTCCTTGACGTCAGCCCCTTCTACCACGCCCGAACCATCACCGATTACCAGCTTGCTGGTAGTAGTGCTGATCTTTTCCGGTGTCTTCTTGACCATTTGCTGCTCGGTAGGTTTCACCTCCTGGGTGATAGCCTGCGAGGCAGGTGCCTTCGCCACAGCCTCCGCACTCACCATATCTTTCTGATCGGGCGGAGTTGACATTTCCATATCTTGCGAAAGATCTTCAAAGTTCTCTGCCCAGTCGTCATCTCCCTGCGGATTTCTGGAATACTGCAATCCTACAAAAAGAAGCGTAAAGGCAATAAGGAGTCCCAGCAGGAAAAAGGTTACCCGCTTGTCCTCCAATTGTGCACGATCTGATTTCTTTATTTCCACAATATCTATTATCTACTATTTGCAGACTTGTTCACCCGTTTTTGGGGTCCAAACTGCAATATTTTACATTCTCTTTCGTTATTTTCTACGAAAACATTGCAAATTTACGTCTTATTTCTCAAAAAAGCCGTATCTTTGCCAAAGAATTAGATATTTTAAATGAAAAAAGTTGTTTTTTCCATTATATTGACGCTTTTCGCGACAAAAATGGGGGCTCAAGAGAGTCAGACGGGGTATAACTTCCTCCGACTCCCCGTCAGTGCCCATGCTGCTGCGTTGGGAGGCGATAACATCACCTTGATAGAAGATGATGCGGCACTTGCTTTCCATAACCCAGCCCTGCTGGCGTCGGTGAACGACCGTACCCTCAACTTCAACTACATGAACTATATGAAGGGGGTGAATATGGCATCAGCTTCATTCAACCGCATCGCCGGAGAGAAAGCATCGTGGGCGGTATCGGCGCAGTATGTGGATTATGGCAAGATGAAGCAGACCGATGAGAACAACATACAGATGGGTGAATTCTCGGCTAAGGATATCTGCCTGGCGGGTACTTTCTCCTACCTGCTCAGCGAACGCATCGTGGGTGGTATCACTGCCAAATTCATCACCTCGTATATCGGTGACTACAACTCCATCGCCATGGGAGTGGATCTGGGACTCAACTACTACGATTCGGAAGAAGAGTGGTCGGTTTCCGCAGTAGCCAGAAACCTGGGTGGACAGCTCAAGGCTTATGATGAAGAATACGAGAAGATGCCGATAGACCTACAGGTGGGTGTCAGCAAGCACTTCATCAATACACCCTTCCGCGTTTCAGCCACCTTGGTGAACCTGAACCATTGGGATAAGGGACTCAGAAACCATGCGGTATTAGGTGCCGACCTGCTTTTGAGCGAAAGTCTCTGGGTGGGAGCCGGCTATAACTTCCGACGCCACGATGAGATGAAAATCGTAAACGGAGAAGATGAAACCAGCAGCCATGGAGCCGGATGGTCGTTGGGTGGCGGTATCAATCTGGAGCGCTTCCATCTCAACATCGCCTACGGCAAATACCATGTCAGCAGCAACAGTCTGCTGCTGAATATCGACTACAGATTATAGAATACTGATTATTGAATACAGATTTATAGAACAGATAAACTTTTCAGATTTAAAGATATGAAGAAGATTACAATAGCAATTGACGGTTACTCTTCTTGTGGAAAGAGTACCATGGCAAAGGATCTTGCCAAGGAAATCGGATATGTGTATGTAGATACAGGTGCCATGTATCGCTCAGTTACGCTCTACGCCCTGCGCCACCAGCTCTTCGATGAGGATGGCAAGGTAAAGGTAGCAGCGTTAGAGGCTGAGATGCCAAACATCCACATCTCTTTCAAGTTCAACGCCGAAACCGGTCGCCCAGACTGCTATCTCAACGGTGAGTTGGTAGAAAAGGAGATCCGCTCGCTGGAGGTTTCCAATCACGTAAGTCCAGTGGCAGCCATCCCATTCGTAAGAGAGGCATTGGTAGCCCAGCAGCAGAAGATGGGCGAAGACAAGGGCATCGTAATGGATGGCCGTGACATCGGTACCACCGTTTTCCCTAACGCAGAACTGAAGATCTTCGTTACGGCAAGCTCTCAGGTAAGAGCACAGCGCCGTTTCGATGAACTCAAGGAGAAAGGAATGCCTGCCGACTTCGAGGCAATCCTGAAGAACGTAGAGGAGCGTGACTATATTGACACCCATCGCGAGACCTCTCCTTTGCGCAAGGCTGATGATGCCATCACACTCGACAACAGTGAGATGACAATTCCGGAACAGAAGGAATGGTTGATGAAACAGTATCAAAAAGCCGCAGAAAAGTAACAAAAAGCTACTTTGTCGTAGAATACCCAAAGACGATTGCAAAAATATATTAAAATTTCAGTTTAATATAAAAAAACTGCCATTTTAAAGAATTGGCTTTGCAAAAAAACGTTGTTTTATTTATCTTTGCAGACATAATGACAAGGTAGTAATGATATAGATTATAAATTTTGAGTTAATTACTGTTTTTTGAAGGTGATAAGTCCTCGTGAGAAGATTTATCACCTGTTTTTATTTGATGAGATGAATCATCAGACTACCTGTTTCTCTTTATGATAAAGTATCCTTGATGATTTTCTCCTTGCATTCTTCCATCAGCCATTTAGGAGTACTGGTAGCACCACAGATGCCTACGGTATTCACCCCCTTCAGCCAATCCATATTGATTTCTTCGGCACTCTCTATCTGATAGCTGTTAGGATTCACGCTCTTGCACTCCTTGAAGAGCACCGTTCCATTGCTGCTCTTTCTGCCACTGACAAAGAGGATGACATCATGTTTGCTGGCAAAGGATGCGATGTTTGGCATTCTGTTAGCCACCTGGCGGCAGATGGTATCAAAGCTCTTGAAGGTTGCACCCTCTACGATATGCTCCTGACAATACTCGATGATGCGATGGAACTCATCCAGACTCTTGGTGGTCTGGGAATAGAGATAGATATCACGGTTGAAATCCAACTTACCTACTTCCTTCAGATGCTCTACATCCTCAAACTTCTCTACCACGAGGGCATGACTCTCGGTCTGTCCTACCAGTCCCAGCACCTCGGCATGTCCCTTCTTTCCGAAGATGACAATCTGCGCCTCCGGATTGCTCACATATTGCTTCTTGATGCGGCGCTGCAACTGGAGTACTACCGGACAGGTAGCATCAATAATCTCAATATTGTTCTTCTCTGCCAGCGCATAAGTCTCAGGCGGTTCACCATGGGCACGAAGCAGCACCTTCACACCGTGAAGCTCCTTCATCTCCTCATGGTCGATGGTGATCAGTCCCGCCTCATGCAGGCGCTCCACCTCCATACCATTATGCACAATATCACCCAGGCAGTAGAGTGTACTGCCCTTTTCCAACTCTTCTTCAGCTTTCTTGATGGCAGTGGTTACGCCGAAGCAGAAACCACTACCATGATCTATTTCTATCTGCATTACTTTACATTTATTCTAATTACAACTTTGGCATTCTCCGGATCATTGGTAATCATGAGAATACGAGGATGCTTGGCACGCGACTTCTTCAGATCGGCAGCCACGGCTGTCACCTTCATCTTCACGGTCTCTCCCGGCTGAATCTTGCTCTTCTTCAACTGTACCTGCAAGCCCATGGTAAACATCTGCATGCTTCGGATATCCAAAACCGACTTACCCTGGTTGCTAACCAGGATTTCTCCCTTCAGCTTCTTCTTGCCGTTGAAGCTTCCCAGATTCAGATCGGTAGTAGAGAGTTCCACCTTAGGAGCCTGTTCTTTCTGCTCGGCAGTCAACTTGTCGAAACTTGGCAGGAGAACGGCAGAAACCACGATTTCCTTCTCTGGAGCAATCTTGTCGCCAGGACGCTCACCCAGATAAACAGAAGTCTGATTCAAGCCGAAATCACGCAGCTTCTTCGAATCCAGCACGAAGGTAATCTCTGCAGAACGGTGAGGAGCCACCCTGGATGACGAAACCGTCGCCTGGAGATAGGTAGGAAGATGCATTACCACTGGTTCCATCATCTCCTCTGTAGGATTGAAGATATGGATGCGCTGTACCGGACGGTCGCCACGGTTTACGTCATCAAACTCCACCTCCTGGGCATCAGACTTGAATTCGCCAAGCAGTTCATTATATGGACCTGCGAAATCTACCACATTGCTCACTACCCTACCACGCATAGAGAGGATAAAAGGTTCCTCCGATGCATTGCTATAGAGGCATATCTGCTTGTGGAAGGTGCCCATCTGCTTCGCATCATACACCGCCTTGACCAAGAAGCTGTCGCCAGGAGCCACACTGTTCTTCGGATATACAACCTCTGTACATCCGCAACTCTTATACACCTGATGGATGATCAGCGGTCTGCTGCCCTCATTCTTCATCAGGAACTCAGCGGTCACCGGCTTGCGGAATACTACCTGTCCACAATCCACGATCTCGTTCTGAGTACTTATTTTCTGTGCCGACGCAGACACCGCCAACAGCGATGAAAGCATCAATATATTCATTCGTTTCATACTATTCTATTCGTAATTATCAATCCTTATATTAATTATTAACTGTCATCTTATATGCCTCCGTACGACCTCCAAACTCCGGACTGTAGGTACACTCTGCCGTGCAGGATCCCGACTGGTAGTCGCCCTTACGGTCGACATAATATTCCATTTCTACGAAATGCTTACCTTTAGATAAACGATCAAAATAGAAATTTGTTGTATTATCCTTAGGAGAAACATAACATTCCATACCCCACTGGTAACCGCTCAGCTGATTGACAGGTTCCAGACAGGCTGCCCGCTTGTCCACAATCTTCACGAAATCGTAGTCACGGTCGGCGGTGATGATGAGTGTTACCTTCACCTTCTCTCCCACCTTCGCCTGCGCCTTGCCCCTGCCCTGCGATTCAGCAGGAACGATGACACGGCGCACCTTGATGCCCGATTCGGCAGAGGCTATTTCGCTAAGCGGCTGCTTGAACTCTGCATACACGGCACCCCAACTGGTATAATCGCTTTTCTTGTTGATGCTCAGGGTAGATGCCTTACCCGCCTTTTCGGTCTTGACATAACCCAGCGTAGTAGAATCCTGCGGCATTGGGAGCAGCTTGCCATCCAGTTTCAGCACGGCATTCTCAGCCTTTCTGTTCCAGTTGCTCTCATTACCCTTCATAAAGGCATAGACGGCATCCACCGTGTTCACCGGCGTATCCCAAGACTGGGTGCGCTTCGACATCAGGAGCCAGCGCTGCAGTTCCTCGATGGTCTGCTTGTCGTTCGGCTTCAGCATCTGCATCGCCTCTATCACGGATACCTGGGTTGGGATCTTATAGTTTCTCCAGCTGTACAATGCCTTGCGGGTATCGTAGTAGCGGCCCATCTCCTCGCGATAAACGGCATATTCGTTCACGCTCTGCAGATATTCGCCTGCCTTTTCGCGGTAATCGGCATTCAGCTGGCTGTTCTTGGCGAGCACCACGGCAGCACGCGCCTTACCATAGATGGTGAAATCGCCGGTCATCTTCGACATCTTTTCCAGGAGATAAGTCTTGTCAGCCTCCTGATTCTGCTTCATCTTTCTGCCATCCATCGAGAGGATGTAGAGATAATGCAGCGCCTGCTCGCTAGGACTCACCTTGTGCTTTTTCTCCTCCTGTTTCTTCATTTCTCTCACTTCCTGAGCAGTCTGCCAGGAGAGATAATCAATGGCGGAAGTCAGCATCTTGGCGATGGATTTCTGAACACCGGCAACGGCATTCAGACGAACCATCATTTCGGCTACCGACGTTGTCATGTATCTGCTGCCCTTCATTCCCTTCCACCAGGAGAAGGAACCATCAGCATTCTGCAACTTCTTCAGTTTCTCCACCTGATTCTGCAAGCGGACGGTCTCCTGAGAGAGATTCTGCTCTGGCTGTTTTTCCAGCGAGAGATGCTTCTGGATATGGGTGGTGATGGTATTGGCGTAGATGGCAGACATCAGCGAGATGGCATCCTCCTCATCCGGATTGCTGATAGACGGCAGCGCCTTGACCATTAGCCAACTAGGATTGTTGGTATATTCCACGGTCACCTTTGCATTCTCTGCTCCCTTCGCCTGCTTACCCTCCTTGTTCAGGAAGAGCCTGCTCAGGTCGAAACTCTGCTCGCCCTGCTGATGCAGGGTGATAGGCAGGGTATTCACCACGAGTTCACGATTGCCCAAGACAGGCAGATAGTGCTGTTCACCATCGCTGTAGCCATTGCCGGCTGCCACCACCTTATTAATATATACGCCTTCTTTCAGTCCCTGGACATCAAAGGAGACGGTAGCAGAACCCTCGGCATCGATACGATAGCCCTGGGTCTTCTGCCAAACCACCTTCTGGGTTTCGGCATCCAGAATCTGCATGCGGGCATTGCCGTTCACCTTCTTGTCAGAAGTATTGAAGAGTTTTACCACGATGCAGCTCTTGTCGCCCTCACGCAGGAAGCGAGGCATGTTAGGCTGCACCATCACGGTCTTCTGAGCCACAGCCTCATCCACCAGCAAACCGTTGCGCATCTCCTTGTCATGAGCCAATCCCATGAACTTCCAGGTAGTCACGCTCTCTGGTAGGGTAAACCTGATGGCTACGTTGCCATTGGTGTCACTCTCCAAGGCAGGATAGAAGAAGGCGGTCTCGTTCATATTCTCACGCACCTGTACCTTGTCGAGGAACTGTCCTGCGTCTGAGCCAGAACCGCCAGCAAACTGCGGCATCTCCTCTACTACATCAAAAACCTTGTTGACAGATGGAGCAAAAGCACCGACACGAGCCATCTTAGAACCACGAATTCTCATGACTTTCGCTTCTTCTCGTACCAGCTCGTCTTTCTGTATACGAACAGACTCAACGGTTCCGCCAGAAGAACGTTCCAACTTGCTCAGTTCCACCGCTTGCATATAAGCAGAAAAGCTAAAGTATTTGCCATCAAACTGATCCACATCCAGCTCCTTTTCATCATAATACTTGGTAGGATAAGTACCCGACAATCCCATCTCATAATACTTCAGATTGCTCTTCCAATAGCAGTCTGGCAACCACTGGCTGAATCCCAGCGACATTTCCCAGGTATGTCCAGCCAACTGGTCGAGCGACTTATCATAAAGCACACTCATCAGCTGTGCCTTGGCTGGCTTGCCGTCAGGAGTCGTAATACGCAAGGTCCACTTCTCCTTCTGTCCCGGAGTGAGACGGTCACGGAAAGTCTTCCAGGTGATATTCAATTTCTTTTCCGGCAAAGGACGGGCGATGCTGATTTTTCTGGTATAGCATTCGCCGTTCTTCACGAAACTATAGTTGATCACCACACCCGAAGCATATTCCTCTCTGTAGGAGAATGGCAGGGTCACGATACTGTCGCCCAATTCCCAGGCGCCTTTCTCCAGCAGTTTGTTGCCGGCGATGATGGAATAAACAATGTGCGCTCCGTTTTCAGAAGAACCCACCTGCACATATACCGGCTTGCCATCACGAGGAAAGGTCTTCGCCGTCTGATAATACCATTCAGTGGTTGGCTCCATCGGATGGGTATCCTTCATGCTGAAAAGGGTGAATTTCTGCTGCAGGGTGTCCTGTCCGCAGATTGCCTCCAACTGATGAACGCCGGATTTCCAAACCTGGGCAGATGATGCTGAAGGTGTTGAAGAAGCTGCATATTCCTTGATGGCAACCGGCGCATTCGCCTCAGCCACCTTCCATTCACCACCATCAATACGATATTTCAAATTGCTGGCAATCGGCATTCCGCTGGCATTGCGGTAAGCGAAGGTCACCGTCTTCAGACTGTCTGCCTCGATACGCTTAGGAAGATTCACCGTGAGGATGGTTGGCTTGGTGCCCAGAGGCAGACTCATCACACCCTCGTGGCTCTCGCCGCTGATGTCGGTAACGATGGCTGAGACCTCGAAGTTGAAAAAACGGGCGATGCGCATGAAATCGCTCATATCAGCCTCGTCTTTTCCTGACAAGGAAGCCTCCAGCGGAATCTCTACGTCGAAGGTTCCGTCCTCACGAGTCACGCAACTGTCAGTCTTTACCAACTGTCCGGCAGAGCCTGCGCCCCACCACCAGAGCTGATTTCTGCGGGTCACCTGATACTCCACCTTGGCACCCTGTACAGGCACACCGGCATAGGTCTTTGCCGAAGCCTTCACCACTACGGTATCGCCCCAGGTATATTTTTCGTTCACCTTCGGGAAGGTAATCTCGAAGGTTGGACGCTTATACTCCTCTACTCTGATATATTCTGTTGCCGTACCGTTCACGGAGATGGAATACTGTCCAGTCTGTCCCTCCTTCGGCAATTCGAAATCTACGGAAGCCGTACCGTATTCATCGGTCGTAGCCTTCTGTTCAGCCACCTGCTTCCAGTTGGCGTCTCTCAGGATAAACTTCAGTTCCCTACTCTTGCCTGGCACACTGGCATCCAAGCCCTTCTTCACGATGTAGGAAACGGCAGAAGCATGCACCTTCTGTCCCGGGCGATAGATGGCACGGTCGGTAAACAGCTGATATTTCATTTCATCATCCTTCTTCTCGTAATAGCGGGCACGTGAGAGGTAGATATCCTTGGCAGGCGCAAACTTGTCATTGCTGGTGGAAATCAAGACGTTTCCATCCACATTCTTGAAGTAAGCCTCGCCGTTCTCATCGGTAGTCAAGCGGGCATGAACCAGTCTCTTCCACTTGCCCGTCTTCACATCATAATCCTTGTCATAGAGCATGATCTTCGCCCCGGCGATAGGCTGGCCATCTGTAGCATTCACCACCACATAGCGATGCCTGTCATCAGGCAACTGCTGAATCATCACCGCCAGATTGCTGACATAGAAGAGTTCTCGCTGCGGAGCAATGCCGGTATTATCCGAAGTCACCTCCATCAGATAGGCACCCAGCGGCAGATTGCCACCGATTTCGATGGAATCCTTCACCTCTTCGTAATCCGGACGACCATAGTAGTTGCGGCTGAAATCCTTCTGATGCAGCTTCGTGGTCTTCTTCAGGAGCATCTTATAGGTTGCCTCATTCTGGGCATCATATTCATTATCCGCTGTGATATTGAGACGGGAGATGCTGATTTTCAGGTTCTGGAGATTGCGCACATCCAGCTGCACCCAAGCCTTCTCTCCAGGTCGCAACACCTGCGGCATATCCTTCACCTGAAACATCGGTTCGGTGAGTCGCTTCTGTGCATTCCTCAGCACATTCATTCTCGACCATCCGCCCCATCTATTCAGTGCATAGTTGATATAGTTGAGCTTATCCAGCGGTTTGGCATCGGTAGCACCTTCCATGAAACGGAAGTGCTCCACGGCGAGTTCGCCTGCCTCCGGAATATCCTGATAGACGTGGATGAGAGAGTCGATGGTATTCAGATACTTCGACTTTCTGACCTCTCTTACGTCATCCTGGCGGTATTTCTCGATAAGCTTGTAGGCACAGAGACAGGCTGCACCCCGATTTTCCACCTTATTATAATAGGTGTACATCAGCAGATACGCCTCCTTGCTGTCAGCCTCGAAACCGATGAGATGCAGCAAATCGTTGTTGAAGGAACTGCCATCCACACCCTTCAGCGTCAGCGGCACATACCCGGTAGAAGCATTTCTGGCTAGAAGTTCAGGCTGCTCCAGGGCTTTCTTGAAGAACTCCTCGCTCTTCTTCCCATTCACCTCCCTATACACCTTGCCGAGCACGGCAAATCTCACAGCTTTCAGCACGGGGTCTTTCGCTTTCAGTGCTTCCGTTTCCATCCGCTTCACATTGGGCGTCAGCGAGTCGGGAGAAATCTCTCTCCAGAGTATCGCCTGCCTTATCTCAGCCGCCAGCAGCTGGCCGTAGTCTTTTGCCGCCGTAGCCTTGGAGATGATTTTCTTCATCACCCCTATCTCGCTCTTAGGCTGATCCTTCTGAGCGATGATATCAGCTTGTTTCCACAAGTTGTCGTAGGTTTGAGCCGTTGCTTGCAGCATGGCAAACACGGTTACAAGGAGTGTTATCATGTTTCTTTTCATACGTAAATTATTATCGTCCTACATTACTGTAGAACATATGTTTTACACT
>OKVK01000106.1_pt1 | contig 66132 bp, 93 predicted proteins | sample 1604771 | NCBI WGS metagenome assembly OKVK01 (sample SAMN01760906, study PRJEB22395) | human gut metagenome | reverse complement strand
ATTCCAAAGTATATATTTTTAAATAAAGTGTGACATATGATTGACTAATATACAAGCTTATATTGTTATTTTTGACTTAAAAGCTTGATTTTTATGGAATAATGTGGTACAATAAATATGTATTATGAAATTTAGCCATTAAAAATGGAGGAGATACATATGAATTTAAGAGAAAGATTAAGTCATTTTTGGAATGAAACTTTAGGTGTAGATTGTCCAGAAACAGAAAACATAGAACAAAGCAATTCGCCAGAATATGATGAATTAAAAGCTTCTTTAAGTAGAGTTCAAGCAATAGAAGAGAAATTTTCAAAACCATCTACAGGACCATCTACAGGTAAAAAAGGCGGAAAAGGCAGTATTGTACAGAATGTATCTGTTGATGAAAAAGCTGCTGCTGAAGTTGCTGAAGCAAAAAAAGGAAACAAAGAGCAAGCTAAAGAAATTGAAGGAAAATAATTAAATATTAAAAAGTTGAGCTAAGCTCAACTTTTTAATATATTTTTATTGACAAAATAAAAAAAGCATATTATAATGTAAATCGCGTTAGCAAATAACATATGGCGAGGTAGCTCAGTTGGCTAGAGCAACCGGTTCATACCCGGTAGGTCGTGAGTTCGAATCTCACCCTCGCTACCATACAAGGTGCCGAATCGGCATTTAATGAGAAGTTTACGACAAGTTCATTGTTGTGAACTTCTATTTTTTTAACCCATTTTTTGATAATTTCTTTAGAATGCGTATTCTTTGTCAAGTTCATTATATCACTTTTTAATAAGTTTTTAATATCTTCAACTTTTATTTCGTGCTTATTTATGTTTTTAGAAAATGACAATTTTTCTTGCAATAGTTCTCTTTGCTCTTCAAGTTCTATAAGCTTGTTTGACAATGATTTTGAAGAAACACCTTCGGCAATAACTGATGTTACATTTTCAATTTTAGCGTCTACATTGCTTATTTCATATTCTAGCTGTTTAATTATATCTAAACTCTCATCGTACATTTTTTGATATTCTTCTTGAACTTTAATAACTACATTATCAATATCAGCTGAATTTAATAGTTTGTCTGCTAATAATTTAATTATAAGATTTTCCAATTCAGCTTGTTTTAAAACTGGAGCATCACATTTGTCTAATTTGTTCCTAGCAGAGCATCTATAATATCCAGTTTCATATCTTTTCCCATTTTTGTTTTTTACACTTGTAGAACCTGTATAAGTTTTGCCACATTTTCCACAGACAATAAGTCCACTTAACAAATATAAGTGTTTTGAACTAAATTCACCTGAGTTTCTTTTTTTTCTTTTTTGCTGTACCATATTAAACTCCTCCTTCGATATGATTTCTGGTATAGCACCTTCATAGATAAAAGCATCATCTCTAAATATATGACTATTATGTTTATAAGCTTTATTATGAATATATGTACCAGTATATTTTATATTGCCTAAAATATCATAAACGGAATTTTTACCGAATTTTTTATTTTTTTTTGTTTTAAAATTTAAAGAATTTAGATATTCTGAAATATCAATCAAGCTATAACCTTCTAAATACTTTTTAAATATTGTTTGAACAATATTTGCTTCTTTCTCTTCGATTTCGTAATGTTTGTCTATAATTTTATAACCAAGAGGCGGAATACCGCCTTGAAATTCAAATTTCTGCGCTTTAGACTTTTGAGCTCGCTTTATATTAGACGCCAAATTTTGTGAATAATACTCATCTATTCCTGCAAGAAAAGTAGACATCAATTGCCCTTCTGGTGTACTATCGTCAATAGGTTGTGTTATAGAGATTAGCTTTGTTCCATTTTTTTTAAGTTTATTTCTATAGAATAAACTGTCTTGAGTATTTCTTGCAAAACGGTCAGTCTTCCAAACTAAGATACATTCTATATCTTTGTTTTTACAAGCATCCGAAATCATACATTGAAAATTCTCTCTATTGTCTTTAGTTCCAGATTTTGCCTCATCACAATAGAAATTAGTAATTGTTATGTTATTTCTTTGTGCATATTCATTTATTTCCATTTTTTGTTGTTCAATAGATTTTTCATCTTGCATTTCAGATGAATATCTACAATAACCATATCCCAACATAAAAAACATCCTTTCGTATACTAGGGTATAAATTAAATGCTAAATTATAGCATTTCTTCTTCAGTAATAATATATCCGTATTTTTCTAAATAAAATGCAATACAATTGCTCATAAATTGAGTTGTAACATCAAAATATTCAGCTAACGGTAAAATACTTGTCTTCCCAGATAAAACAGCTCTGCGTAAATCCTCGTAAGGAACAAGAACATTGTATGCCCACTTTTTAGCTTTTCGCTCTTGTTTTGATATAACCTGCAAATCTTGACAGTATAAAGAATAAGTAGCATCATAATAATAATGCCCAAGTTCCTCAGACAATACACACTTTTCTTCTATATAAGTACCGATGTTATCATAGTTAAGAGCGATAGCATTTATCTTATCTATATTGATATAAGCACCGTCAGCATCTTCAATATGCCAGTTATATACTTTTATTTTTTCTTTTTCAGTTATACTATATAAATAATTTAGATTCATAATTTATTTCTCCCAATATAAAAAAATAATCTTGCATAATTAATTTGTATTTAATATAATAATAATATATTAAATACAAAAGTGAGGTATAAAATGAGAAAAATCATAACATTTATTAAAAAATATTGTTACATTGTTATTCCAATAATTACTGTGTTTTTTTTAACAGCATTATATAGTTTTAAAATAGTAAATATTCAAAAAAATGATAGCTTCTTGTCAACAATAATAGGAATTTCTGGAACCCTAATTGGTTTTTTATTTACAGCAATGACTATATTTTTTAGTTTAAATAAAAATACTGAATATATGTTAAACTTTAGAAAATATAATCATCATGTAATATTTGGAAGACTTATAACATTTGGAATTATATTTTTGTGTATAAATATAATTTTTTGGCTGTTTAATTTTAATATATATACAACAATTATATCTTTTATTCTTGGATTAGAAGAAACTATTATGGCTGCATATTATACCTATAAATTATCTTTGAATAGCATTAAATAGTTCTAATTTTAATGTGTTTTCAATTGTAGAGTAATCTTGTTCATAATTATTGTTTAATTTAATAGGAATAGATTTAGTAAAAGTATTAGTTATTAAGTCGATATCTTCATTTAATGTTGATATTGACATTTTTTTTAAATTATTTTTATGTTTATTTCGAAAACACAATATTGTGTCAGAAAAATGAGGTTTAATTTCTTCTAGAGTGACAGAAAGTTTATAATCTTTAATTTTACATCCCAGATTTTCAAGATTTTTCATTTCTACAAAATTTTCCTCAAATGTATTCACATTTGCACAAGAGATAGTTAACTCTGTAATTATAGAATCTTTTATTTCTGCCTCTGTTTTTATTAAAGGAAAAAGCTTAACATTTAATATATTATTATTGTTGAGAAAGATTTCTAAAAAAGGATAAACATTCTTAATATGATTTGTTTTTATAAACGAAATAGCTTTTAAAGAAAAATCTATATAAAACAAAGTGTTATGTTCAAAATATATACTCTCTGGATCTATTTTTTCATTTGATCTATTATCCATAATGTCAGTTAAGACATCTTTATTATTAGAAATACGAGAAAATGTACCAAAAAAATGCTTATCATTACTGTTTAATCTAGTAAATACTAATTTTTCTTCTCTAGAAATAACCTTTCCTTGTTTTTCATCAAAAAAAGTGTCTATTATATACTCATCTGAATCAACAAACTTGTTTTTTAAATCCTTTTTTATTTCATCAATAAAATTATCATCATTAACTAAAAGAGAGGGCTCTATTAATGATAATTTTCCGAAATTAATAAATTTTTTATATTCTTTTTCTTTAGTGGTTTCAACAGTTTGTTTGTTAGAAACCAAATCGTTCATTATTTATCCTCCTTCTTATTATCTTTCAATATTACCTCAAGTAAACCTTTTATTTGCTCTCTTTGTACGTCTGTTGGAGGAACGTACTTGTCCATACTAAAGCCCACTTTCGCAAGTCCAAGAGGGTCAGATTGCTGTGGATTTCGTATGTCGGATTTACCGGCTATATATTCAATACAGCAACCAAATAACTCTGATAAAATTATATAACCATCTAAATCTAATTCATTTGTTCCATTTTCATATAAACTTATTTGTTGTTGTGTCTTATTTAATTTTTTTCCCAATTCAGTTTGAGAAATTTTAAATTCTTCTCTTAATTGTTTAATCCTATTCATATCAACACCTCTAACAATATTATACAAGCTAAATTTGTATGAGTAAATAAAAAACAAGAAAAAATTGTAAAAAGCTATTGACAACAAGTTTTGCTTGTGATAATATAATCGCAATAACAAGAAAAACTTGTAAAAAGAGGTGAATAGTATGAAAAACAATAAATGTAAAGAATTAAGAGGAAATAGACCACAAGTAGTCATAGCAAGGTTTTTAGGGATTACACAACAGCAATATTCGAACATTGAAAACTCTAACAAACCACCCAAGATAGGGATTTGCATAAAGTTGTCACAATTTTACAACAAACCTATAAATTATATATTTCCACAAATTTTTTTAGATGAAAATACAAGTAATACTTGTGAAATGAAATAAGAAGAAGTTTGAGTAAAGGAGGCAAAGTAATGCCGGAAGAATTTATAGAAGATATGGCTAAATGGATTGCAATGACAATACATGATAACAAACAAAAGAAAGGAGAAAAAACAAATGAAAAAGAAACTAAATAAAAAAACAAAGCAGAAGATTAAAGAATATATTTATTGCGCAATATTTGGATTGTTATGGGCTGTATTCTTTATAATAGGATTTTAGGAGAATAAAATGTTGAAAAAAATTATAGATAAGATAGATGAATTTATTGAATATGATAACGAACATCATTGTTTTAGACCATTTGTGTTAGGGTTTTGCACAGCAACAATAATAGTACAAATTGTTGTACTAATATGTTTAATAATTAAAAAGTTCTAACTAAAGAGATGATAGATATAACTATAGCGATAAAAGATAGGCATAGAGCCAATGTTTCAATGATATGTTCAGAAAGCCATTCGGAACGTCTTACGCGAGGGTATGTTTTACATTTATTAGTAGCTTGATAAGAACTATCACTGATCATTCTTAAATATTCATTAGAACGTAAATAGTGAAGTATTTCTAATATATCTTTAGGAAGTAATTCAGGAAATATTTTATTGATTGTACTAGCAGAATAAAATTCAGTAGAATGAGCATTGAAAAATTTTAAAACTTTATAACTATTTTTATCCATAATAATAACCTCACTTTGAGGATATTATACATTATTAAAATAAAAGATACAAGAAAGGAGATGAAGAGAATGACATTGTTTTTAGCATTAGTAGCACTAATTGTTTTATTAGGTTTTATTTACTATAAAGAAACATTACAAACAGAAATAGACGAGTCAAATTCAAGAAATGTTGAATTAGCAAGACAAGTTAGAGATTTAAGTTTTGAAAACAAACAATTAAAAGATCTAAGAAAACAAGAAGTACATAATAACACAATTTTAGTTAAAGAAAATACTAAACTACAAAAACTACTAAAAGATGTAGCAGATAGAACTATTGCTTGTCCAGTAGACAGCGAGAAAATAGTTTTAAACAAAATAAAAGAGCTAGTTCGCGACTACCAATCTCAAAACTAGCTAGATTTCAATAATAAATATATATGAACTCTATGCTTATTGTAGCATAGATAGAAAGGAAAGTCAATGAATCTACAAGACAGATACGACGAACTAGACAATTTAATAAGCTCACTTAATTCGTTAATGGACGAATTAACAGATAAGAATTATATTAAACAGCTAGAGCTTATTAAATTTGAAGCACAAAACGAATTTGAAGAAGTGTCAGAACAATTAAGTGCAGAACAAGAAAGAGAATATGCAGAAATAAATTATCAATACGAGAGGAGTGTAATTTAATGTTAAAAAGTTATGAAGAATTAAGAAAAGTTGATGTAAGTAAATGGGTAGAACAAAGAGATGGAGCAGACTATTTGAATTGGGCAAAAGTTGTTGATTTATTACACGAAAACGGAGCTGAAAAAGTTTATTTTGAACCCGTTGTAAATGAATTGACAGGAAGTAGCTTATATATGACAGATAAAGAATTTGAAGACAGCAAAGGAAATATAAATAGAGTGTACGAAACTGCAGTAAAAATTGTAATAGATGATTTAGAGTTTATTCAAAGAGGACCTGTTACAAACGGTTCAAATCCAGTAAAAGACAACTCTATGAGCCAACAAAGGTTATGGAATTGTCAAACTAGATTATTCGTTAAAGGAGTTGCTATAAGAACTGGTTTAGGATTTGATTTATGGTTAAAAGAAGAATTAAAAGACTCTAAAAATAACTGGGAGGATGATTTATCAAGACATGACATATTTAAGATAAAAGAAAGATGTCAACAAATTTATACTCAAAAACTAAAAGAAGGATTATCAGTAAAAGAAATTGCTGAAAAATTACACAAAACAGAAGACGAAGTAAAAGCATTATTTAGTTATTTTGATACTTTAAGTAATTTTGAGAGAGATTTAGCTAACATTGATACAAAATCAAGATAGAAGTGGTTACATAGGTGCATCAGATACAAGTATGGCTGTTGGAAATTGGAATACAAAAACATTTGAAAACTGGTGGTTAATTAAACTAGGACTTAGTAGAAACAATTTTTCAACAGAAGCTACTAAAGCAGGTAATAATTATGAACACAAAATATTACAAGCACTAAATATTCCAAATTTAGAGATGGACAAGCAAATAATAATAGATAGATTAAGGGTGAATTTGGACGGGAACACAGCTGATTGCATTTATGAGGTTAAAACTCACAACATTGACAAAGAATTTAAAGTATCAAAGCAATATTGGAGACAGGCACAGGTTGAAATGTATGCTTTTAATACAAGAAATTTATATATAGTTTCTTATGCATTAGAAGAAAAAGACTATAAGAATTATTTTAACGAAATAGATATTGATAGAGTGAAGTTTCACAAAGTAGATTATGATGAAGACTTTATAAGCAAAGAGTATTTACCAAGACTACAAATATTAAGTGAATGTTTGAAAAAAGGAGCTTTTCCATGCAAACTACAGGAATTATAAATGATATTAGTATAGATTTTGACACACGAAAACCAAAAATAAGCATAGTTTTAGATACGAATGAGATAAGTGCTGTCGAACAACTTAAAAACGAAAATAAGCTAAATATTGAGCTAAAGAAATGGTATAAAAAGAGGTCGTTAGATGCTAATTCGTATTGTTGGGTTCTATGCGATTTAATTGCAAAAAAATTAACAACACCAGGAACTGTAATAACAAAAGAAGATATATACAAAGATGCAATTTCAAATATTGGCACATTTCAAGCCATGATAATAGAAGAGAAAGCATTTGAAGATTTTAAAAGAATTTGGCAGAATCAAGGATTAGGTTTTTTAGTAAGAGAGATTTCGAGAAAAGACAAGTGCGTAAAAGTACAAGCTTACTATGGCTCTAGTACATACAACACAAAAGAAATGAGTTTATTGATTGAATTACTAATACAAGAATGTAAGCAATTAGAAATAGAAACTAAAACACCAGCTGAAATAAAGAGTTTGTTAGACAGTTGGAGTGGCACTAATAGATGAACAAAACCCCCCTTTTATTGTTATTGTTAGTGCCACGCGCCCTTTAAATAAGGAGGCAATATGAAATCGATATTACAAGAAGAAAAAAGATGTTATATATGTGGACTATATAGTCCAGTAGAAGAACATCATATATATTTTGGAAATCCGAACAGAAGAATATCAGAAGAAAATGGATTTAAAGTTTGGTTATGTGCTGAGCATCATAGAGGAACTATTGGAGTACATGGCAAACTAGGACATAGTTTAGATTTAAAGTTAAAAGAAACTTGCGAGAAAAAGTACATAAATTTGGGACATACAAAAGAAGAATTTATAAATTTAATAGGTAAAAATTATTTATAGGAGGATTTAAAATGAAATTTAAAATTGGAGATAAGGTAAAGGTAGTTAAATGTGAAAGTTCAGGAGAACGTTGTGGAAATATTAACAAAATTTCTACAATAACACAAGTAGAAAAGGATGTGCCTTATCCATATATATTAAAAGATTTAGATGAAGTTTTTAGCGAAGATGAAATAGAACTCGTACGAAAAGAACGATTTACAAAAGCTGATTTAAAAGATGGAGATAAATGTACATTAAAAAATGGACAAGTTATATTTGTTGACAAGACTTCAGATTATGGTTTTAGCAACATTAATGAACAATTAAAATATTTTAACGATGATGTAAGTATCATCAAGGTAGAAAGACCAGTAAAATATGAAACAATGTTTGAAAGAAAAGAAGAGATATTAGACGAGGTAGAGAAGAAGTATTTAGCAGATGTTGTTAGACCTTTTAGGAGTAAAGTTAGATCTGTTTATAAGATGGCTTCTATTTGTAGCAATAAAGAATTTATAAATATACAACTGAGAGATGAGAATTTTACTTTACCATACTTTAAAAAAGGAACAATGTACAAAGAAATGCAAACAGGTAAACGATACACATTAGAAAAATTAGGATTATAACAACAAGGGCTAGACAACAAAAACTAGCCCTTTATTTACGAAAGGAGAAGGCAAATGGATAAAAGCAGTTTCTTAATATATTTAGATTATGAAGAACAATTCAATTTACTAACAGACGAACAAGTAGGTCAGCTTATGAGAGCGATAATCAAATATGAGAGAACTAGAGAAATACCACAGTTAGATGGCGTAATAAAAATGGCTTTCTCTTTTATAAAAACACAACTAGATAGGGATAGAGAAAAATACGAAGCTAGATGTGAAAAGAATAGAGAGAACGCTAAAAAAGGTGGAAGACCTAAAAAGGCAAATGGTTTTGAAAAAACCGAACGGTTTTGAAGAAAACCAAATGGAAGCCAAAAAACCCGATATAGATAAAGAAGATGAAGAAGATAATGATAAAGATAATGATATTAAAAAGAAAGATAAAAAAAAGAAATTTCAAAAACCAACTGTTGAAGAAATACAAAAATATTGTTGCGAAAGGAAAAATAATATTAGTGCACAACAATTTTATGATTACTATGAAAGTAATGGGTGGAAAATTGGCAAAAATGCAATGAAAGATTGGCAAGCTACAATACGAACGTGGGAACAAAGAAATAAAAGTAGTACTAAAAAATCAGCAATAGAGGAGTGGTTAAATGAATAAACAAGAATTTGCAAAAGGTGTAAAATTACTAGAACTTACATACAATCAAAAATTTGATGAAGAAAAAAGAGATTTTTGGTTTAGACAATTACAAGATTTAAATGCAAGTAGATATTTTAACAATATTAAAAACATAATTAAAACAAGTACTTTTATGCCTAATATAGCACAGTTAAGAAACGAGCCAAGGAAACAATTTGCAGATTACGAACAGAGAGACTACTCAAATATAGATTTAAATCAATTTTATGCAAACAAAGGAGTGATTAACAAATGAAAATGTCTCAAAAAGATAGAATTATAAATTACATACGAGAATTTGGAAGTATATCTAGCTGGGAGGCATATAGTGATTTAGGTATAACACAGTTAGGAGCTAGAATAGACCAACTTAAAAAAGAAGGATACGAGTTTAAGACAGAGTGGGAAAGCAATACAAACAGATTTGGAGAAAAGACAGATTACAAGAGATATTATTTAGCAGATATGATTTCAGAGAATATGGAACATATAACGCAGATGTAGGAGGCAATTATGATAATAGTAAATCAAAACAAATGTACAATAGTAAACTTTAATAATATACAAAATATAAGAATTGAGCCTTATGGCACACACATAAAAAGTAAAAAGATATATAAAATATTTGCAGGAAATTTTGAGGGTTATGCGACAGAATTAGGTATTTACGATACAGAAGAAAGAGCAGAAGAAGTATTAATAAATATTGCACATTGGTATGAGATAGATGCTAAAGTGTACAATATGCCAGAGGACTAGCCTATGAAACAAATAGAAAAGAATACACTATGTTACTATTGTCTAGGCTGTAACAAACAAGCAGATACAGACTATAAGCCAGTAATGAGATGCAAAGATTTTGTAGCAGGAGTTGAAAACTGGCAAGAAAAATTACGAGAGGAGCTAAAGAAAAAATGCCTATAGAAGATTTAATGAACTATATGCTTAATTTATTCAACAATACAGCTAAAGAATTAAGTGAGGAATACGAAAAGCTGAGCCAAAAAGATATGGAATTATCAGATTTAGATCATTATATAGAAAGTCGCAATTTGAAAGCTCCTCAATTAGCAAAAGTAGGGAGACTAAGGAAAACATTGAGAGAAGAACGCAGACAAATTAAAAACAACATAGACACCATAGAGGTAATAAAGAAGTTTACAGACAAGTACAATAACAAGTTAATAACAGGAGATATAATACAAAATCTAAAAGAACAGGGTGTTTTAAAAAAACGACAAGAAAACCCAACATATAAGTATAGGACAAGTATATTAGACAGATTGGAGATAAAAGATGAACAAATATAAAAACACAAAAATAGTAGTAGACAATATAAAGTTTGAAAGTAATCTAGAAGCAACAAGATATAAAGAATTAAAGCTGTTGCAGAGAGCAAAACAGATAAGTAACTTGAGACTGCAAGTACCATTTCTATTACAAGAAGGATTCAAGAAAAATGGCAAGACACATAGAAAAATAGAATACATAGCAGATTTTGTTTACGAGGAAAATGGACAAACAATTGTAGAAGACACAAAAGGAATGAAAACAGAGACATTTAAGATTAAGCAGAAATTATTTGAGTATAAGTATCCAGAGCTAAGTATAAAAATTATTACAAGGGAGGAAATATGAAAGATATAGAAGTTGGAGAATATGTGAGAACTAAAGATGGAAAAATAGCTCAAATTAAAAGTATAGATTATGAAGCTGGAATATATAGATTTGACAGAATTATTTATATTAATGATTTTAGAATGAAAGAAGATGTGCTTTACAGTAATGAAATGTTTAAAAAGGTGATAGTAAAACACAGCAAACAACCAATAGACTTAATAGAAGTTGGAGATATAATAAATAAAGAATTAGTAACAGGTACAATTGATATAACAAATGATAAAGAAGAAAGAGTAGGCAGAAAATTAATAACACAATATAGGTCAGCACAATTTACAGGTTTAGATATTAGATATTATATATGTGCTGATGATATAAAAACAATTCTAACAAAAGAACAGTTTGATGTTAATTGCTATAAAGTAGGAGGAGAAGATGAATAAAGGAACAACTAGGCATCCAAAATATTTTTGTGATAAATGTGGAGTAGAAATAAGATATACATATAAAAAAGGATTTGTAGGACTATATACATATGCAAGTAGAGAAAAAAACTCAATATTTAAAAAGAAATTTGACTTATGTACTAATTGCGAAAAGAAACTTAGAATCTGGCTAAAAGAAAAAGAAATACCAACAACAGAGGAGATAATAAGTAAATTTCCTGTATATGTGGAAGGAAGAGGAGAAGATGAATAGAGAGATAAAGTTTAGAGGAAAACTTAAAGAAAAAAGTATGAAACCCGTATTTTTTGAAGGCTCTTTAATACACGTTACTAGCACATATAAAAGTGAAGAAGATGAACAAGAATGTAATGTATATCAAATTGTAAATGAAGATGGGGTAGCATTTTTTGTAGAAGAAGAAACAATACGGACAATACACAGGACTACACGATGAAAATGGAAAAGAAATATATGAAGGAGATATAATAGAGTTTTCTTATGATGTATTTACTGGAAACTTTGATACAAAAGTTGGAAGAGGAACAGTTGAATTTATAGATGGAGCTTTTTATATAAAACCTTTTGAAATTGAAGGCAAAAAAATAAAAGATATAGATAATGAAGAATGGTTTTTAATATATACAGTAAATATAGATACTTTAAAAGTAATAGGAAATGTACATGAAAATTTAGAGCTATTAGGAGGAGAATAGATATGTATAAATTAAAAGAAGGTACAAAATTAAGAAAATTACAAGATTTTGGTTATAAATATGTAGGTAATTACAATAGAGGCGACCAATGGTTAAAAGAAATAGATATAATTGTAGATGGTAAAAACTTAGGTGGAATCTTGATACAAGAATGGGGAGAAATAAGCTTTAGATTTCCATTTATTAAAAATATAAAATATCCTGATATAAAACCTTATATACAAGATTTAATCAAAGCGGGATTAGTAGTAAAGGAGTAAATATGAAACCTAGGACATACGATATGACATTTTGTGTGAGTAAGTGTAAAAATAAATGTGAAAGGCATTATAGCCAATATGAATTTGAAAAAGGAAGATTATACAGTATGGCAAGTTTTGATTGCGAAAACAAGGGAAAAGTAAAAAAATATAATTAAAGTAAAGGAGTAAACAAAATATGAACAAAATAGATAAATTAAAAATATTTTTACAAAAAAAGTAATAGGTAACGTTTTCGAGAATGGAGATATATTAAATGACAGTAAAAATACAGAAAAAAATGGAAAATAATATAATAAAGTGTGAAATTTGTGGTAAAGAAATGTTAAAAAAGAAAATTAATAAAGAAATAGAATATAATGGAAATAAAATAGAATTTAAAGACATAGAAGCATATGTATGTGATGAGTGTAATAATGTAATATTAGAAAGTAAAGAAGTTAAAATACTTGAAAATTTATCAAAATCGTTTAAGAAAAATGAAGATGAGTTAGAAGAATTTGATATTGATTGTGAGAGGGTTTACAAGCAATGATAAGTGATTTACAAGAATTGCTGGAAAGTGAGAAATAAATGAACGAAGAAGAAGAGAAAGCTATTAAAACTATAGAAGAATTTAGAGATTATTATGCTAGAGAAGATATACACAAAGAAGATTTTAATAATAATCAAAGTTATGAAAAAGCATTGAGTGAAATTAGGCAGCTAAGAAATAATTTTGATAAAGTTTTAAACCTTATAATTAAACTACAAAAAGAGAATGAAGAATTAAATGAAAAAATATTAGACAATGCAGGAATATATCAACTAGGATTTAAAGACGGAGAAGAAAGCTATATTAAAAAAGTAAAAGACAAGATTAGAAAAAATGAAGAAATTATAGATATTAGTAATGACGGAGACTTAATTCATGAATTATATCAAAAAAATAAAGTTTATGAAGAATTATTAGAAAGTGAGAAATAAAATGAACGAGGAAGAATTTGAAGAATTATTTGGAAATACGCCGTTTGAGAACATAAAGAAAACACAACAGTACATAAATAAAAACTATATTCCAATTCAAAAAGTAAGAGAAATGAGAGATGAATTAGATAGAACTAAAGCTGAATATATGAAATGGCAAAAACAAGAACTAGGACAAAAAGATAAAATAATAGATTTAATGGCAGAAGATATAGATGGCTTCCAGATGGAATGTAATAGATATTTTAAAGATAAAGAAGAAGTAAAACAATATTTTATAAATAAAGCGAAAGAAATCAGATAATCTGGAGGTACACGTAATGGATAAAATAGAAATGGTTATGATAAATGGAGATACAATAGTAAAAAAGCAGTTTGAGATATTAGATAAAGATGGAGTTATAAGTTTTGAGTTAGGCAAGTTAACATTAGCAGTCAGAAAAGAAGATCTAAAAAAATATTTGTAGGAGGTACAGAAGATGTCATATATTAAAGAAGATATTGAAAATATGTTAATAGAGCATCCTAAAAATGAAGCAAAATTAACAGAAGTAAAATTAAAATTAGAACAATATAATAAAAGATTGGACTATGCAGGAACTGTATATGAAGATACACCAGAAGAGATAATAGAAGCTATGCAACTAGCAGGGCATGGTTATGATACACTTCATAGCAATACGAATAAAGTATCTGATAAAGTCGCCAACACAGCAATGAATTATCACGAAGAAGAATACCATATAAACAAAGAAGATAGAGCTTTTTTAGAAAGAAAAGTAAGGGAATATCAAGATATTAAACTAGAACTAGATCAAAAAATAGTACGAGTCGAAAATATGCTAAATCAATTATCAGAAGACGAAGAATTTGTTATTAGAAAATACTATATGAAAAAATCAAAGTGGAATTATGTAGAGAAAGCATATTTTGATAACTTTGAAATACATAAATCAATAAAGCAATTACAAGTATACAGAGATAGTGCACTAGATAGCATGTTAGAAGTAATAAATGTGGGAGAAGGATGAGAACTTCACAAAAACTTCGCTAAAATTTCGCAAAAACTTCCTTTTAATTTCGCTTTTAAGGTGCTATAATTATAATTGTAAAAGAAGGAGTTAGAGAAATTTAGCACCTTAAAAAATAACAAAAAAATAATTTTATTGACAAGTTTCGACAGTATTTGCAAAATAAAAAATATATAATAGCTCTAAAAAGGAGGTATTATATATGAATGAAGAACTAAGAGAGATGCTAAAGAAAATGCAAGATTCTTTAGAAAATATTCAAAATAGAAACGAGGTTCCTTTTACAACTAATGATTTAGACACAGTTTGCAATAAACTGGATGAGATAATAGAGTTATTAAAAAAAGAAAGATAAAAGAAATCATAAAAAAAGAGGCATATTGTTAATATGCTTCTTTTTTATATTGAGAGACGGCTGAAAACGATTCACTATAATTTAGTATGCAGTGATAAAAAATAATATGTTTAGGTTTTAACGCAGGTAATGCTACGGTTTTATGGGTAACTGTTAAAGAACTTAACCCCACGGGGAGAGCATAGCTCCTACATATCATTGCATAGTGAATTATAAAAACACAAAAGAGGTATTTAGATGAAAGGTAGTATAATAGCGTCATACATCGATGAGGAATACAAGATAAGAAAAGCATATGCAAACAAGAAGAGGCAAAAGTGCGTCGTTGAAGGAGAAAAGCAATGTGAGAAGTGTGCGTATCTTGAAATTTGTGCAGATATGGAGGGGAAAAATGGCAAAAGGGAAGAAAACAGACAACGAAACTATATATAAGATAATGATAAGTATGTTTAGTACGAACAATTTTAGTGAAACTGGAAGACAGTTGGGTATTGCTACTACTACAGTAGAAAAAATATACAAAGATAACAAAGATAAACCAGAATTTGTAAAACTATGTAATCAAAAGAAAGAAGAATTTGTAGATAAAGCAAATACAATAATAGACAAAGCATTAAAAAGATTAGAAAAAGCTTTAGATGATGAAGAGGAGAAAATACCAGTTAATAATTTATCGACAGTAATAGGAACATTATATGATAAACGAGCATTAGCAAAAGGAGAAAGCACAATAAATAATAAATTTGAAGTAGATATAAAGGTTGTTGAGTAGTATGGAAGTTTCAATAACAAAAAAACAGCAAGCTTTTATAGATAGTAAAGCTTTTGAAACTTTATTTGGTGGAGCTGCAGGAGGAGGAAAAAGCCATGGACAGCTAGTTGATGGACTATTATATGCATTAAAATATCCTAAAAGTAAACAAATTATTTTTAGAAGTACATTTGCAGATCTAGAAAAGTCATTGATTAGAACAAGTATGGATTTGTATCCATTATCTATAGCAGATTATAACAGCTCTAAACATACTTGGAAATTTAAAAATGGGAGTATTGTAGACTTTGGCTATATACAATATGAAAAAGATGTATATCAGTATCAATCAGCAGAATATGATGTAATACGTTTTGACGAATTGACTCATTTTACAGAATTTATGTACACATATATGATATCTAGATGTCGTGGAGCTAATCCATATCCTAAATGTATAAAAAGCTCTACAAATCCAGGTGGAGTTGGACATAATTGGGTAAAAGAAAGATTTATAGATATAGGAGCACCAAATGTTATACATACTTGTAAATTAGAAACAGGAGAAACCACAACAAGAATATTTATTCCTAGTTTGGTACAAGATAATAAATTTATGCTAACATATGACCCAGATTATATAAAAAGATTAGATGCTTTACCGGAAAAGGAAAGAAGAGCTTTAAAGTATGGTGACTGGGACATTTTTGACGGTCAGTTTTTTACAGAATTTAAAAGAGATATACATGTAATAGAACCGTTTGAAATACCAAAAGACTGGTATATCTATTTTGTTATGGACTATGGACTAGACAAACTGGCTGGTTACTGGATAGCAGTAGACTATAACAATAATGCTTATGTGTTTAGAGAGGTCTACGAAAGTAATTTATTAGTATCACAAGCTAGAGATAAAATAAAAGAAATGACAAACGAACAGATATATTTGTATTTAGCGCCACCAGATTTGTGGAATAGGCACAAAGAAACAGGTAAGAGTACAGCAGATATATTTGAAGAAGAAGACATAACCTTGTATAAGACTAACAATGACAGAATACAAGGTTGGCTACAAATGAAAGAATGGCTAAAGCCATATAAAGACGAGCAAGGTTGTATGACAGCTAGATTAAAAATATTTAATACTTGTAAGAACTTAATAAGATGTTTGCCACAAGTACAACATGATGAGAAAAGAGTTGGAGATATAGCAAACGAACCACACGAGTTGACGCATTCTGTGGATGCAATAAGAGGTTTTTGTGTTTATTGGACACAAGAGCCTATTTTTATGCCAAAAAAACAAGAGTTACCTTTTGAATTACAAACAGAAGAGGAGGATGAAGATATATGGTATTAATAGCAGTAGTAGTAGGTTATGTGTTAGGAATAGCACCATTTATATACAAAACAATTGTTGAAAAAACAGACAAGAAAGAAGCAACAGAAAAACAAGCATCAGCAGAACAAATTTTTAATGAATGGCTAAACGGTCCAGAAAAAGCAAATCAAGAAACAAATATATATGACGAGTATATGACTGGAGAAGTGAAAGGAGAGTAACGATGACTAGAGAAGAATTAGCAAGTAAAATTTGGAACGACTGGGAACAAGGTTTAGCTTATCAAAAGAAATTGAGATTAAAAGAAACTTGTGAACAAAGTGTAGATTTCTTTGAAGGAAGGCAATGGCCACAAGCGACAGAAAAAACAAAGAATATGCCAAGACCAGTGATAAATATTATTAAGTATATAGTAAATGGTAAAAAAGCAAATATCCTATCGAGTAAAATATCAACAATATATAAACCATTAGTATATAGTCAAGATCAGTCAGACATAGCAACTAAGGGAGCTAGTGCTTTTACTAGTTTTGCTAATCATATCAGAAAAGAGATTAAACAAGAAGATTTAGACGATAGAGCAATATTAGACGGGCTTAAAAAAGGAACTTATGTGTTTCATTACTTCTGGGATAGAGAAAGCACAACTGGAATGGCAAAATTTGATGGTGGGCTAAATGGTCAAATAATAGACTGTTTAAACATCGTATTTGCTAATCCAAAGCAAAAAGACGAGCAAAAACAAAAGTGGATTATTATTCAAAGTCGAGAAAATGTGCAAACCCTTAAAAAGATAGCAGAGAAAAATGGAATAAGCAAAACAGAAATAGAACTGATAACAGCAGATGATGACAGCGAGAGAAATTACGATTATGAAGAGCAAGACGGAGAAGAATATGCGACAGTGCTTACACGATATTTCAGAAAGAATGGGGAAGTATATTATATTAAAAGTTGTAAAAATATGATAGTACAACCTGAAACACCATTAACGCCAGATGCGACAAAAGTTAAGTTAGATATAGATGAAGAAGATAAGACGAACGAAGACAACGAGGCAGTTGATATAGATAAACCAGAACATTCTCAATATAAGATGTCATTATATCCTATTGTGGTAGGAAACCACGAGGAAAGAGAAAAAAGCATTTATGGTATAGGAGAAGTAGAACAACTTATCCCTACGCAAAAAGCTATTAACTTTAACTATGCAATGATGCAAATGGCATCTCAAAATATGGGATTTCCGAAAGTTATATTACATCCAAGAGCGTTACAAGACAAAACGATAACAAATAAACCAGGAGAAGTAATAACAGATTATAGCCCAATGTTTAATGGAATTAAGTACTTAAATCCACCAGCGTTTAGTAGTATGCCTATAACCATATCAGACAAGCTATTGGAAGTAACAAGAGTTGTTACAGGAGCAACAGAAGTAGCAAATGGAGAAGTGTTAGGCAAGAATATGAGTGGTAGTGCTATAGTAGCACTACAAACACAAGCTAAAGTACCTATTGAAGATATTCAAAAGAGATTTTGGAGAGTGCACGAAAAGATAGCAAGAGTGTGGGAACAATTCTTTAAGGCTTATTATAATTTTGATACGGAGTATATGGTAGAAGAAGATAACAATGCAGAAACCAATGTGTTTAATGGAGCAATGTATAGAGATATAGACTTTGAAACAACTGTAGACGTTGGACCAGGAAGTGCATATAGTGAGAGTCTGTCAATCAATTTATTGGAACAAGCGTTACAAAGAGGGGATATAACATTTGATGATTATATAGATTTATATCCAGAAACAGCAATGCCATTTAAGGCTAAACTAAAAGAAATAAGAAAGAAACAATTATTACCACCTGAGATAAGTCAAAAAATAGCACAAAACCCACAAATATTACAGTATGTGATGCAAATAATTCAACAAGCTGAAACACCAATATCTGCAAATGCAGGGCAATAAACAACGATATAAACAGTAACTCTCTACAGAGTTATTTTTTTATATAAATTCGCAGTGAATAGCGTAAAAATCTCATAATAGAAAGGATACTTATGGAAGAAGAAGTAAATGAAAGCGTAAACAATCTTGAAGTCGCTGAACAAGAAGAAGTGGTTGAAAATACTGCTAATGAAACTGAAACTACTGAGCAAGTTTCTGAACAAGTTACAGAGCAAGTAGAAGAGGTAGAAGAGCAAGAAGAACAAGAGACAGAAAAGCAATCTAATGAAGAAAATGCAAAATATGCAAGTATTCGTAGAAAAGTTCAAGAAGATGCTAAAAAGCAGATTGAGCAAGCAAGAAAAGAAGCGTATGAGCAAGGCTTGAATCAAGGTAAGGTACAATCGTATATAGGAAGAAATAATCCTTATACAGGTCAAACCATTAAAGACGAATACGATGTACAAGAATACCTAGATATGTATGAATTAGATTCAAAAGGAGAAGACCCTATAACAGGCTATAGAGAACTTCAAAAGGACAAAGCTAGAAAAGAAGCTGAAGCAAAAATAAAAGCTGAAGAACAAAGCAAACAAGAGATCTGGTATCAAAATGATACTAAAGATTTTGTTGATAAATATTCAGTTGAGAAGCTACAAGAGCTTACTAAAGACGAGGACTTTAATAGTTTTGCAAATGGAAAGATAGGTGCTGTGCCACTAGCACAAATATATGAAGACTATCAAAAATTCATAAGCAAGTTTGAAAAGAAATCAGTTGATACAGCAAAGCAAATTGTAGCTAATAATTCGACTACACCAGGTGCAATTGAAGATACAGAAGTTCAAGACCTAGACTGGAACAGTATGTCGAATGAACAATTTGAGAAATATATTCAAAAAGCCAAAGACGGCGAGTTAAAATAGTTACTTACAAGATAAGTAGCTATTTTTTAATGCCAAAAAATTAAAAATAAGGGAGGAAATTAAAATGGCTACAAAAACACAAGTTATAACAAATGTAACAAACCAAAATCAATTATCAGCAGAGGATAAGACTTTTTATGAGAAAACACTATTAACAAGATTATTACCACAACTAAACTTTTATAAGGATGCAATGAAGAAAAAATTACCTAAAAATTCAGGCAGAACAATGAATTTTAGAAAATTTAATTCATTAACTGCACCAACATCTTCTTTAACAGAAGGTAAAACACCAGACGGAAACAACTTAAATATTACAACAGTAACAGCAACTGTTGCACAAGAAGGCGACTTCGTAGAATTTTCTGACTTAATTCAAATGACAGGTATTGACCCTGTTATTACTGAAACCTCAGAATTACTTGGAGAAGAAGCAGGAAATGTTGTCGATACTCGTATTCAAACAGCGATTGCTGGAGGCACAAATGTGTATTTTGCTGGAAGTGCAACAACAAGAGCAGGATTAGAATCTGCTACAACTAAAAATTTAACTGCAGAAGACATCAAAAAAATTGTAAGAAAATTAAAAAATGCAAATGCTAAAAGATTTGCAGATGGCTTCTATCACATGCAAGTTGACCCAGACATCGCTTATGATTTAATGAGTGATAGTTCATGGGTTGATGTTTCTAAATATGCAAAACCAGAACAAATGGTTAAAGGCGAACTTGGAAAAATGCATGGTATGAAATTCTTTGAGACAACTAACTTATCTGTTGTTAATAGTTCAGCAGAGAGCACAAAGATAGCTGTACATATTGCGTACGCATATGGAAAAGATGCTTATGCATGTGTTGACCTAGAAGGTGGAGCAGGAAAGCCTGAAATTATAGTAAAACCTAACGGTTCTGCAGGTACTTCAGATCCATTAAACCAAAGAGCAAGTGTTGGTTGGAAAAACTGTTTTACAGCTGTTATTACTCAACCTCTTGCTTTAGTAAGAGTTGAAACAGGTGTAAAAGCCTAACACAGGGGGCGTAAAAGCCCCTTCATTTTTATAAAACAGAAAAAGAGAATAAGAAAGGTGGAGAAAAAATGGCTACTAAAAAAATTGAACAAGAAATAAAGAAAACAGAAAAAGAGAATAAGAACGAAGAAACAATTAAAATATTGATTCCGATAGATAAATTAAACCCACAGGATAAAGAAATCATTGTAGGTATTAATGAAAAATATGCAAAAATAGTAAGAGGCGAAGAAACTGATGTAACAAGACCAGTTTTTGAGCAATTAAGAAATGCAGGGCTAGTATAATCTAGCCTAATATATCACTTTAAAAGGAATAAGCTAGTTCGATTCTAGCAGAAGTGGAGGAAAATATGACTTGGGGAGAAATACAAATAATATCACTACAAAAGATGTTCGCAAAAGATGAGCCTATAACTGTAAACAATTTGACAGAATTAAGAAATGATGATGACTGTAAATGGTACTTGAGTGCTATGCCAGCAGTCGCAAATGAAGCAATACAAAGAATAAAACCATATGTAATGAACTTGTACAAGTATGACGAAGAAAATAAAAAATATAATAAAACGAGTATTACAAAAATAGACAGTACAACAAAAGATGCTTACGAAATAGAACTACCAGAAGAAGCTTGTGTGCTAATTCCTTTATATATTGCTAGTCAATTATATAAAGATGATGATATATCACAGGCGACTGCATACAGAAATGAATTTGAAGTAGGATTACAAGATTTATATATCAATGTAGAAAATCAAGAAAGTATAGAAGAGGTATATTAGTATGGCAAACTTTAACGTTCCTTCAAGTCCAACAACATACGAAGCAAATTTAACAGGATTTTTGGGTGTAGATTTCAGCTCTTCAATATCAGATATAGATAAAAGAAGAAGTCCTAGAGGATATAATTTTATAAATAACAATGGAACAATAGAAAAGAGAAACGGATATAAAGTGTTAGCTTACTTGGGACAAAAAGCTAACATTAATGGAATATGGAATGTAGATACTGTGTCGGGAGAATTTTTTATTGTGCATTGTGGTACTAAACTATATGAAATGAAAACAGACTTCAGTAGCTATACAGAAATATTAACAGGATTAGCGAATACTATATCGCAAGGAGTTATAATTAACTCAAAATTGCTTATTTTAGATGGGAATAGAGCAGTAGTATATGATTTATTAGAAAGTACTAATAAAGTTAAATATTTAGATGAAATGGGATATATTCCTACAACACGAATAGCAAGAGCTCCTAATGGATTAGCAAGTCAAATTTATGAGCAAGTAAATTTAATGTCAGACAGTAGAATCAATTTATTTACAAGTACAGAAACTGATACAACATATCAATTAGACGATACAGATATAACATCTGTAGAATTAGTAGAAGTTTTGAATGAAAATGCTGAATGGGTTATAAAAAAAGTAAATGATGGAGATTATAGGGTAGATTTAAGTAAAGGACAAGTTATATTTAGTTCAGCAGTTGGAAAACCAGTAATAGATAATAAAGATAATGTAAGAATTAAATATAAAAAAATAATTGAGAGCAATAAAGCTCAAATTAACAAATGCAATATGATGTGTGTCTATGGATATGCAGGAGCCAACAATAGGGTATTTATGGCAGGAAACCCAGATTTGCCAAATATAATAAGTTATTCGCATATTAATAACATTACTTATATACCAGCAGACAATACAATTGTAGCAGGTTTAGAAGTTGTACCACTAACAGGATTAGTTAGATTGAACGATGGGAAAATGGCAGCATTAAAAGATGTATCAGATACAGATGCGACATTGTTTAGAATAGGATACGCAACATTTAATAGTGAAGAAAAGTTTAACATTGAAGGCAGTGTAAAAGGTGAGGGAAATATAAGCAATTACGCACATGATACATTAATAAATGAACCTTTGATACTAACATCTAATGGGGTATTTGCATTAAATACAGCAACTTTAACAGATGAAATATATGTATATCATAAGAGTTACTACATTGATACAAAATTGAAGCAAGAACCTAATTTAAAGAACGCAGTAGGAATATCAAATGATGGAAAATATTACTTAGCAATTAACGATCATGTTTATGTAGCAGATAGTAGATTCAAAACAACTAATAGTAATTCAAAATATAGTAATTATCAGTATGAGTGGTTTTATTGGACTAATTTACCAGTGAAGATATGGTTTGTATGGAATAATGAGTTGTATTTTGGAGATAAATATGGAAATATATGCAAGTTTAGAGATAATAATGATGAAAATAGGTTTAAAGATAATACAGATAATGTAGAAGCGGAATGGAACTCTGTTATATTAGATTTAAATAATATAGCCAACAAGAAGAATATAAAAAGGGTTGCTATATCAAGTAACCCTACAAATTCACAATTAGATATAGGATATAGATTAAAAAATGGAGATAAACAAGTTTTGTCTAAAGTTTATACTAATTCAACATATCCCAAAACAACAATTGTCAGAAAGAAAGCAAAAAAGCTTTCTTTCTTTTCTTTATATGTTGAAAACAAAGAAAATACTAATATGAACTTTAATTCTATATGTGTTGTTTATACAGTAGGAAGTTATTATAAAGGAGATTAAGATGGGAGAGCCTAAATACGATGAAGATTCAGTTAATCTAGGGTATCTAAATAAAAGACTATCAAGTGCCGAAAAGGAAATTAGTTCTCAATATGAAAATGTTAGCAGAAATTATGGCTCAAAACCAAATCCACCTTATTATAAGGGCGATACTTGGATAGATGGAAAAATAGTATATACCTGTATAAATACAAGAACAATAGGATTATATAATGACGAAGATTGGACAACAGAAAGTGGAGCAAAAGAAGAAGCAAAAACTAAGAATAAAACTTATCTAACAAAGCCAGAAAACTATAATGCAGGAGATATGTGGATTTTACAATCTGATACAGACCACCCGGAAGGAAAGAGAGGAGAGATATTAGTTACTACTGTTGGAAGAAAGGGCTACGAAGAAAGCGACTGGAAGAAGAAAGTATCATATAGCACTATTGATTATGTAGATTCTATGAAAGAAGAAATAGACAATAATTTCAATGATATAACGGAGAGGACGGTTGAAATATCCACAAATTTAGGACAAATATCTTCACAAGTAACTGAAACGACAACTAGACTAAACAATGACTATCTAACGGCCGAACAAATCGAAGCCGAAAACCAGACACTAAAAGACGATATAGATATTATAAAACAGCAACAAACGACTGTAACAACTACTGCACAAGGTTTGCAAGTGCAAATAGACCAAATAAACAATGAAGGCGTAAAGTCTGTAAAAAACACAACTGTTGATATAAACGAGGCTGGTGTTAGCGTAGGAAAGTCTGATAGTGAATTTAGCACAACTATGAACAATGCTGGTACTTATATGTATGCATACGGAAAACAGATAGCGAAATACGACAAAGATGGTATGGAAACAGCGGACTTAAAAGCAACAGGTGAAGTGGAAATGGGGTATTTAAAACTTATGAAAACAACTGTAAATAGTGAGAAAAGAACTCATATTCACTGGATAGGAGGATAGGATGGCAACAATTAGTTTCAATAGAGATATAGGAACTCCGTCAAAGGGATTTAATTTAAAAATAGATGTAACCTATTCACAGGACATAGCAACAAATAAAACAACTATTACTAGTGTCCAAGGTTATGTAAAAAGAAATAACAGCTCATATTATCCATATAACAGTACCTCAAGTGCTGTCTTTTCAATTAAGGAAACAAGTGGAAGTCATTTATATTCAATAACTAAAAATCCTAAGTATGATCTAGACTCGAATGGGTATAAAAAAGTATTGAATATAAATCCAAATGCAGAAATTTCGCATTCAGCAGACGGTAAAAAAACAATTGTTATAACATTTTCTTTCGATGGAAAATTGAGTAGTTATTACCCAAATGGTAGCATAAGCAAAACAATAGAGTTACCGACAATTCCAAGAACAAGCTCTGTAACTTGTGCAGATGGAAACATTGGAAGTGCAACTACAATAAATATTAACAGAGCAAGTTCAACATTTACTCATACTCTTACATACAGTTTTCAAGGATTAACAGGAACAATTGCTACTAAAACAGCTAACACAAGCATAGGATGGACAATTCCAACTTCTTTTTATAGTAAAATTCCAAATGCAAATTCAGGAAGTGGCACTATAGCTTGTAGCACATATTCTGGAGATACATTAATAGGAACGTCAACTTGTCCTTTTAATGCTTTTGTTATAAATAGCAATCCTTCAATTAGTGCAACAGTAGGAGATACAAACACATCAGCAATTCAAGCAACAGGCAATAAAAACAAGCTAATTAGATATATATCAAACGCAAAAGTAGTTATAACGGCAACAGCTAAGAATAGTGCGACAATTTCTTCTGTAAAAGTTGTAAATGGTAGTCAAACAAAAACAACAACAACGTCAACAATAAACTCGGTTGATAGTGACACATTTAATTTGAGTTGTATTGATAGTAGAGGTTTATCAGCAAGTGCTACGGTAGCTAGAACATTAGTAGAATATATAAAGCCAGTTATAACAGGTGTAGCACTGACTAGACCAAGCACTACTTCAAATACGATAAATGCAGAAATTCAAGGTTTGTGTTTCAACGGAAGTTTTGGCGCGAAAACTAATAGTTTCGAGTTAAAATGGAGATATAAAAAATCTACTGAAACAACTTGGAGCTCATACACCATAGTAACAGCAACAAGAACTGGCAACAACTTTACTTTTTCAGGAGAACTAGGAACAGATTTCAGCTATACAGAAGCATTTAATTTTGAATTTGTGTTAAGCGATTACTTTATGAGTAACACATATAGCACTACTGTTACAAGAGGTTTACCAATTATTGATATAGGTGAAAATGATGTAAATATAAATGGAGATATTTTATGTAGGGGACAAAAAATCCCTCTTATATATAAATATACAGCTAACTTAAGTACTTTAGACCAGAATACTTATTACCCTGTTGTTGGATATGGTTTACCTAAAGGTGGTATGAGTCATTTAAGACTTGCAGTAGAATTAAATTCTAGAACAAAACCATCTTGGAGTACACATAGTGAAGGATTTAGCTGTAATTTAGATTTATTAAATGAACCAGCTGGTTGGGGAACGACAAACGGACAGGGGATTATATTAGAAAATAATTTTAAATTCACTGATACTATGCCTGTAAGTTATCAACAATTAGGAAATAGTAGTAGACCTGTATTTTGGTGTAGAGGAGGAGGAAACTATTATATTTATACGGATTATGATGAAACTTGGACCGTATATACTTCAAGTGTTACATTTAGTCAACAAACTGTTGCACCTACAACAACACTCCCAGTTCTTCAGCTTCTGTCTTATTCGACAATTCGAGCCAATATACAATCTCCAGAAGCTATAAATGTTATAAGACCTGGAGCAGAAGCTGTATGTGGCGTGGGTATAAGTTGGGCAAATAGAATGTATATGTATGCCAACGCTGATAATAGAGGTATATATGATAGTGCCTTTGGTCTTGTATTTTCAGTATCAAGTAATTCAGACATAGGTAAGTTTTTTAACGGAATTGCTAACAGAGCCTACAATGATGAAGATGGAAATAAGATTAAACACACAGTTGCTTATTCAAATTCATCAGGTACTTCTGGGACAGTAACATTATCAGCAAGTGCAACAAATTATAAAAATATAAGAATATCTTATAAAAATGATGATGGGCAATACGGTTCAACTACTTTTTCGGGTGTTTCTAATGCTAATTGTACTACCTATGGAACTATTGTCAGAAAAAATAGTAGTGATTCATGGATAATGCTAAATTCTGCCTTGTTTGTAGTAAATAACACAACAATAACAATATCAAGAAATACACAGGCAAATGTTAAATTTGGTAGTGCAAATACTACTGACTCAAACAAATTATATATAACAAAAGTAGAAGTATGGAGTTAAGGAGGAAAATATATGGGATTAAAAAAAGAAATAACATTAGGTAATGGAGTAAGTGTGAATTATCATAGGATAGTTAGTATAAATAATATAACAAATGTATCTACTATAATTGAAGTAGCATCTTATACATCAGAGGAAAAAAGACAAGAAGAAAAAACAGCTATTGAAAATGCAGAACCTATGAATATATACATAGACACAGATTACATCAATAAAGAATATGAAGAAAATTTCAAAATAGAACAAGCATATGCCTACTTAAAGACAATTGATAAGTTTAAGGATTCGGAGGATATATAGATGGGAGAAATAAGCAATGTAATAATTCTAATAGCATCAATAATAACTGCTGTAACAACAATTATTGTAGCAATACAAAAAATATTAAAAAAGACCTTTGAACCGATAAATAAGAAAATTGACAATATTGATTTAGGACAAGCAAGAAATTATTTAGTTGATTTTTTAGCAGATATAGAGGCTGGAGTTAAAAAAGACGAATGCCAAATTGAAAGAGCATATGAGTTGTATGACCACTATACTAAAGATTTAGGTGGCAACAGTTACATACATTCTAAATGGGGAAAAATTATGAAAGAAAGAAAGGTGGATTAATATGTTAGAAAAGTTAGCAAAACTAATTAATGTAAAAAGCATAGTAACAATATTATTAACACTAGTAGTGTGTTATTTAGCAATTACTAAAGGCTTTGACATTAAAGAAATTTATTTAATGATAATAGCCTTTTATTTTGGCACTCAGCTAAAAGAAAACAAGGAGGAAAAATAAAATGGAAGATGAAGAAGTAATGAAACCTGTAGAAGAACCTATAGAGGAGATTTTTGAAGAAATAAAAGATGAAATCGAGGTGACAGAAGATGAGTAGAGTATTTAAAAATAAAGGCAATGTGATCACACAAGCGTTTAAAAAATGGGTACATAATGGTATTGATTTAGTTGGCACAGGCTATACCTTAGACTATATTACAGCACATTCAGAAGGAACAGTAGTAGCAGTTAGAAACAACTATAAAACTAACGATAGATATGGTTGCTCTTATGGAAATTACGTTAAAATAAAACACAATGGATATTATACTCTATATGCGCATATGAAATATAATAGTGTAACAGTTAAATTAGGACAAAAAGTATCAAAAGGACAAATTATTGGTCATATGGGAAACACTGGTCATAGCTTTGGAGCACATTTGCATTTTGAAGTAAGAGATAAAAATGACAATTTTATAAACCCAACAAAATATATAAATGCAAATTTACCTTCAAATGACAGTAAAAAATATAGTAAAGGCAGATACAAAGTAGATTGTGATGTTTTAACAGTAAGAACTGGACCAGGAACAAATTATGACTGGAAAAAATTTAATCAGCTAACATCAAACGCACAAGCTCAGATAAAAGGATTAGTAGGATATAAAGCAAATGGATTAGTAAGAAATTGTATCTGTGATGTATCAGAAGTAAAAGGTGAATGGGGAAAGATTCCATCTGGCTGGATTTGCTTAAAATATTGTAAAAAAGCATAAGAGCTAGGCTATATGCCTAGCTTATTTTTTAGGAGGGAAAGATGTCAACATATAAAATAAAAAGTGGAGATACATTAAGTGGAATAGCACAAAAATATAATACAAGTGTAAGTACTCTTATGGGACTAAACCCATATATAAAAAATGCTAACTTGATATATACGGGAAATACGTTAAAATTACCAGGACAAACAAATACAGTTAAAACTACTGGAACTACAGTTGCTACACAACCGACACAAATAACTCAGGCTCAGCCCACTCAACCTACAAAAACAACACAACAGTTAGCAGAAGCTTATGCAAATAAAGCTACATCAAATGTTGGAAATGATTCACAAGCATTACTAGCACAATACGAAAAAATAGCAGAAAGTAGAAAAAATGCATTAACAAACCAACAACAAATAGCAACAAATCAAATAAATGCACAAAAAGACGATGTGATGCAATCATACAATGATAATGCTAGACAAGCATACATTAATTCTATGCTAGCAAAAAAATCAATGGAACAACAATTGTCGCAAGCAGGTTTAGATAAAACAGGAACTGTGGGAAGTGCATATGCAAACATTGAGAATGCTTATGGCAATAATTTAGCTTCATTGCAAGCCAATAGAGATAAATCAATTCAAAATATAAATCAAGAATTAAATAATACACAATTACAATACATGGCAAAAGAAAACGAATTGCTAGCTGATATTGAAAATGCAAAACTAGAGTTACAAAAATATGGCAATCAATTAGCATATCAAAAATATCAAGATGCATTAAGCAATTATATGAATTTTGCAAATTATGATTATACAAAAACAATGAATGATAGAGATTATAATTATCAAGTAAGTAGAGATAAGGTTTCAGATAGTCAATGGCAAAAAGAATATGATTTAGCGTTAAAACAATATGAATTGTCAAAAAAAAAAGCTACTAGCTCGGGTAGTTCGAGAAGCACAAGAGGTTCGAGAAAAAGCAATAGTTCTAGTAGTTCAAAAACATTTGGAGACAGTACTAAAACAAATACTGAAACTACTCAAAATATTACTTTACAAGATATTATTAAGGGTTTGCAACATGTAGCTGGTCCAAGAGTTAGCCAAAAGATTTATGATAAATATTCCGGAAAATATTTCAGTTCTCCAGACGAAGTAATTAAATATTGGAGCAAGCAATAGGAGGGAATTATGGCAATAAAATTTAAATTGTCAGATGAAGAAAAGAAAAAAATAAATAAAATAGCAACTGCGATGGAAGAAGAAAAACAAGTAACAAGAGAAACTGAAGTATCACAAGATTTACCAACAGCAAAGTTATCAAGACTCTCAGAAAGAAATAATTCATATAGCAGTAGAACAAAATATCCATATACAAATAAATATGGCAAGGGAAATATAGACTTAACAAATAGACCTATTGTTAAGAATGATGATGGAAGCATTAGCACGGTTAGAAGTATGTCTTTTCAAGACGAAGAAGGAAAAGAGGTATTAGTTCCTACTGTGGTAAACGGCAAAATAGTTAGTGATAGTGAAGCTATTAACAACTACTACAGAACTGGAGAATATCTTGGCAAGTTTGATTCTGTGGAGGAAGCAAATGAATACGCAGAAAAATTACATAAACAGCAAGAAAAATTATATTCACAAAATAGTAGAGAAAGCTTAAAACTTCCATACGATTTACCTATGGCGAACCAGGCAACTGCTAATATGAGTGATGCAACGCCAGCAGAACTTGCTAAAAATAATGTTCCTGTAGTATCTTCTAAAGATTCGAGATTAGCTTTAGCAAGAAAAAAAGCATGGGAGTACAATACTGATGACTATAAAAATTTAACAGAATTAAACCAGGTAGCACAACAAAAACAAGCTGATGCAATAAATGAAATAGCTGAAGACCACCCAATAAAAGCAGGACTACTAAATACTGGTCTAAATCTAGCAGGTGGAATGCTACAAAGTGTTGGAGGATTTATAGACGCATCAAAAACTATTGAAGCAACAATGGCGAAAGGAACTGGAGCAGTTGCAGGATTTTTAGGCAATAAAGATATAGAAGAAAAATCTAAAAAAGCTTATGAAAAAGCAGTTGCTGAAGGCGGATATACAAATAGTTCTTTCAATACAATTGCAAGTGGAAATCAAGGAGTTGAAAATGGAGCGATAAAAACAATTGGAAGTGTAGCGAGTACAATGGGAAGACAGCTAATGGATGCACTACTTGGAGAAGCTATAGGAACTAGTGGCTCAACATTACAAGGAATAGGCGTCGCTGGAAGTTCATCTCAAGAAGTTTTAGCAGAAAATCCGGATAATATAGCACAAGCTGTAATTACAGGAACTACCAAAGGAATAGTTGCAAAAAAACTTGAAGATTTATTTGATGCCAATATTTTAACAATAAGAGGAAGCAAAAGTTCAGTTCAAAATCAAGTAACAAATTGGATTTCGAATACTTTTAGATCTAAAGTAGGAAAAGAAATTGCTAATAGAGTAACTGGTGTTGCGGGGGAGAATATTGAAGAGTTTTTAGAAGATAATATAGACAACATTATAGATAAATTAGTTAATAATAAAGATTTGCCAAGTTTTGAAGAGTGGTGGAACAACACAAAAGAAACAGCAAAGGTAACTACTATAAGTACTATAGCTATGAATTTGTTAGGATTAGGAGGAGAAAGTTTTGCTGAAAAAGAAGCAAAATTAGATTCAGAAACTAACTTTTGGATAAATGAGGCTCAAAAAGTAATAAAAGAAGATGGATATATAACACAAGAGCAACAAACAACAAATCAAGCAAACAACAATACAAATGTAGAGCGAAATTTGCCAACAGTAAACACAGAAAACACATATTCAAATCAATTGAAACAAATGGCAAGTAAAGAAATAACAAATAGTAATATATCAGAAGATTATAAAAGTATGATGTTAGATGTATTAAACAATATGAATGAAGTATCAGATGCGGATGTTGGTTCAATAAGGCAAAATATTAATTCTTTAGAAGAAGCAAATAGATTAGACACAAAAATAGATTCTAAAAATGATCAGACAAGAAGAAAGAAGTATATCCAGTATAAGAATGATACTAATACCTATGATTCAACAGAGGTAAATGAAGTATTAGATATGACACCTACTAACAGAAATGGAAGAAGAACTGTGAAGCAATGGTTGACTGTTGCAGACGAAATTGGCAAGAGAATAGCTAACAAAAGCAATGCAGAGATAGAGCAAATTGCATATAAAAGTTGGTTTGATATAGAGCCAAGTAAAAGTATAACACAATATGATAGTCAATCAAAAACATCAGTAGCTTTTCAAAAATTTACATCAGACGAGTGGGTAAATACAATAAATAATGCTGTAAATAAAACTAGAAGTAGTCAAAATATCCCAAATAGTATTGAAAAAAATAATATTAAAGAGTATAATAATTTACAATTAGGCGAAACTAAAAATATAAATACTAATGATTTGAGCCAATTGGCTAAAGATGGAGGACATAGAACAACCGAACAAATAGAAAGTTTAAGAGAAAGTATAAGACAGAATGGGATTGTAGAGCCAATTGAAATATACAGAAAAAATGACGGAACATTTGCTATTGAAAATGGAAATCACAGACTAAAGATTGCAAGTGAATTAGGAATAGAACAAGTTCCGGTAAAGTTAGTTGAAAGCTGGGAAAACCTAGGATTAGTTAAAGATAAAACTGAAACTAATATTTTAAATGAAGGGATTGATAGAAGTGATACAAGTAACAGAATTAGTGAAGCAAATATTGAAAATGATGAGGGAAGCGGGACTGGAAGAAGAAGCGTGTATGACATCAATGACAAATTTAAAAACGGAAGAACAGCAGAAAAAAATGTTGAAATTTCTGAAGGAACACCCAACAGCAACCAACAGACAAGTAATATTAAAAACGAAGGAAATAATAGAAAACAAGGAGTAGATAATTCTACTTCTTTTAATATGAATGAAAGTTCAAAAACACAAGATACCTCTAATGAATTAGAAACTGGCGAGTGGACTAAACAGAAGAAAGAGGGCGAAAAAAGAAGAAAGCATTATGAGTCAATAATAAAAAGTAACTATACAACTGATGAAGCAAAGGCAATTGCTAAAAGTTTAATGGGAACTGATACTTATGTTCCAGAATCCAACTCAAAACAATTAGAATTAGCTGATGACAGAGTATCAACAACTGGAGCTGATAGCGAATTAGCGTCTTTACTATCAAGAGCAACTACTGGAGGTACTATAAAAGCTGAAGATATAGCAATAGGAGAAAGGTTAATACAATATTATTCCAAAACTGGTAATAAAACAAAATTGCAGGACGCCATTCAAGCAACAGCAATGGCAGGAACAACAGCTGGTCAAACAGTACAAGCAATGTCTTTGTTGAATCATCAAACTCCAGAAGGTCAAGCAGTGTGGTTGCAAAGGTCAGTAGACAAAATGAACAAAGACTTAAAAAGAACAAGAGGAGAAGATGCGGAACAATTTAAATTGACACCAGAAATGTTAAACAAAATTACTAACTCTGAAAACGCTAAAGTACTAGAACAAAACTTAAATGAAGTATATAAAGAGTTAGGACAACAAGTAACAAAAACAACGGCACAAAAAATTGATGCCTGGAGATATTTCTCAATGTTGGCTAATCCTAGAACCCATATAAGAAACATTGTAGGAAATACAGCAATGGGGGGAGTACAAGGAATAAAGAATAAAGTTGCAGGAGGAATAGAAAGTGCGGTAAGCAAAATAAATCCATACATGGAAAGAAATCATACCGTAATTCCAGCTAGCAAAGAAGTAAAAGCATTTGCTAAGGCAGATATAGAAAATGTTGTTGACAGACTAGGCTTAAATGAAAATAAATATAATCCCAAAACTAGACTAGAAAATAATATGCGTACATTCAAAAGCGATGCAATGGAAAATACAATTGGAAAAGCGTTTGACTTAAATAATAAAGCACTAGAAGCAGAAGATGGTTGGGGATTAAAAGCAGGTTATGTAAAAGCTCTATCAGAATACATGAGTGCAAACAAATTAACTCCAGACACTATAACAGACCAACAGCTAGGAAAAGCAAGAAATTTTGCTATTGAACAGGCAAAGGAAGCTACATTTCATCAAGACAGCCAATTAGCTTCATTGATAAATCAATTATCTAATAAGAATAAATTCTCAAAGTTCGTATTAGATGCTACATTGCCATTCAAGAAGACACCTATAAATGTCGCAAAAGCTGGGCTAGAATATAGTCCAGTTGGTCTAGTAAAGAGTGCAGTATATGATACAGCTCAGTTAAGAAAAGGCAATATTACAGCTAATAAATATATAGACAACATTTCTAAAGGATTAACAGGAACAGGAATAGCATTAGTGGGATATGCTCTTGCAAACTGTGGAGTCTTAAAGGCAACTGGAAGCGATGATGAAGACAAGGAAAAATTTGAAGAAGGAAGAGGCAGTCAAAACTATGCAATAACAATTGGAAACAATACATATTCATTAGATTGGCTTGCTCCATCAGGTATTCCATTATTTATAGGAGCAGAATGTTATGAATTGATGAAAGCACAAAAAGAAAAGAAAACATCTTCTAGTGATGAGGATGAATACTATAACAAAGTAATTAATGCATCAATGAATATTCTAGATTCATTTACTAATGCAATGAACCCAATGACTGAAATGTCTATGCTTAGTGGTTTGACATCTGCACTTAAAAGCTATGATCAAGGAAGTTCAAAAATGTTGGCTGGTATAGGAACAAATTCAATTAAATCATACGTAAATCAATTTATACCAACAGCTTTAGGTCAAATTGCTAAAACAACTGATGAATATGAAAGAAATACTACTTCGACAAAAACAGGTGTATTACCAAAAGCAATAGATACAACAAGAACTCAAATAATGAATAAAATCCCTGGATTAAGACAAAAACTTCCAATAAAAACTGATATATGGGGACAAGAACAGAAACAATCAGATAACATTGCTTTAAGAGCATTGGAAAATGCAGTATTCCCATGGGCAAGAAAAGAATTAAATTCAAACAATGTAGACAAAGAGATTACTAAGGTGTATGAGAACACTGGAGAAAGTTCAGTATTCCCTGATACTATAAACAAGAATCTGACAATAGATAAAAAGAAATATGTTATGACATCAAAAGAATTTGCTAAATATAAAAAACAATTTGGAGAAACTTCATATGAATTATTAAAGAATTTAATAAATTCTGATGGATATAAAAAATTGTCCGATTCTCAAAAGCAATTAGCAATAGAAAAGGTATATAGTTATAGTACAGAACAAATAAAAATTGATTATGCTAGACAAAATTGCTTGAAGAATGAACAGAGTACATTATCACAAGTAACAAATGCTATTAAAAAAGCCGGTGGCAATACTAGCAATTATTTTGAATTTTTAGCTAACACTCAAGGATTAGACAAAGATTCAGAAAAATTAGAGGTTCTTGCCAATAGTAAATACAATGAAAAAACTAAAAAGGCAATATATGAAAATTCACTAGGAAAAAAGGATACAAAATATGATATAGTTAAAGAATCTTTTACAGGCTCGGGCTTAAATATGAGTAAGTACTTGCAATATAAAGCACAAGAATTTAAAGCAGATAAGAAAGACGATGGAACAGTTAATGGAAAGTCGATAACAGGAAGCAAGAAAGACAAAGTATTTGATTATATTGACTCAATAAAAGGAGCTACATACACTCAAAAACTTATTTTATATGCATTAGAATACAAACCAAGTAGTTCTTCAGATAGAGAAATAGTAGAAAATTATGTAAGAAATATGCCAAACAGGACAGTAAAAGAAAAACTAGAAATTATGAGTAAATTTGCAGGGGTAACTGTTTACAAAAATAATTCATATACTTATTAAAAAAAGAAGAAACCTAGACTATTTATTTAGTCTAGGCTCTTCTTTATTATTTATATTTTCTTTTTTAATAAGAGAAATTAAATAATTTATTAAAATTATCAATAGACCAACGCCAAATGTTAAAAAACTTTCTCCGCACATCAAAACTGTAAAATTATATAATGGATTTTTGTTGGCAATTGTTGCACCGATTGCTATAATTATTGCTAAGAGTATTGTAAATGGGTTATTACCGAATATAAACGTATCTATAAAATCGCCAATAATTATTCCTACTAAGCCTATTATCATACAAACAATATTATCATTAAAATATCCAATAATTCCGATAAGTGAAAATACAAATTCTATAATACTAAGCATACAATTATCTCCTTTTTAAGCTATATATTATATAATAACATACTTTATATAATATTATCAAGAACTTTTTGGAAAATTATGGATTAAAAAGAAATGTGAAAATAGACTTTGGTTTGCTAGGCACTGCTTAGCTCTTTTTGTCCAAAAAATACTATAAATCTTGCTATTTTGTTACAAATATGTTACACTTATGTTAAGTTTATATTACTTTTTGTGAAAAATATTTACAATTTGTATAAATTTGTATATAAAATATAGGGAAGTAGTTACATTTTTTTACAAACTTCTATAAATATATATGCTAATATATATTTACAGGAGGATGATAAAATGAAAAAAATAATAATTTTAGAAATTGATGAGAATGGAGATGTTAGTATTATGAATAAAAATAAGGTAAAACTAAGTAAAACTCTATTAAAAGAAATAGCGGATACTTATAAAAAGTTAGGCATATCAGAAGATGATGAAGATACTAACCAAGATTTTAGCGAAATATTTAGATATGATTACAGCAAAAAATCTTCATTTGATATTAATAGTTATGCTAATATATAAAGGAGTATTAAGATGGCAAATTGGAATGAAATAATGAATGAAATAAAACAGCAACAAAGTTTAGGGAGCCCGCTAGATATAGTAAGAAGAAAATATATAAAAGAATTAAATGAACTTACTGGAAGAAATGTTATTTGTTATTATTCTGGTTTTCTATCAATCTCCAATCATCCTGATGTGGGCATAAACGATAATGATATGACTGGTTTTATGACAGCTATTAACAAATTAGATAAAAGTAAAGGACTAGATTTAATAATGCATTCACCTGGAGGTGAAGTTACTGCTACAGAAGCTATAGGAAATTATTTAAGAGAAGTTTTTGGAAATGATATTAGAGTTATTGTACCACAACTAGCTATGTCTGGTGGAACTATGTTGTCTTGCATAGGAAAAGAAATAATAATGGGAAAACATTCAAATATTGGTCCTGTTGATCCTCAAATTGGAGGCACACCATGTTATGGAATAATTCAAGAGTTTGAAAAGGCTAAAAATGAAATTATGGAAAATCCAAAATCTATTCCGATATGGCAATTGATATTAACAAAATATCCTCCAGCATTTATAGAACAATGCTATAAAGCGATAGAATTATCTAAAGATTTGATTAAAGAATGGCTGGAAAATGGCGCAATGTTTAAAGATGACACTATGAAAACCGAAAAGATTAATAAGATAATTCAATACTTGAATAACAACGAAGATACTAAAATACATTCTAGACATATAAATGCAAAAAAGGCAAAAGAAATTGGATTAAAGATAATTGATCTAGAAGAAAATGATGAATTGCAAGATGCAGTTTTATCAATACATCATTGCTATATGCATACCTTTGCAAATTCAAATGCAGTTAAAATAATAGAAAATCATAATGGAACAGCAACAATTGCATTACAAAAATAGAATCAGAAAGTTTTATTGAAGAAAGACTAGCAATAGTCTTTTTTTGAGGCATATAACTTGTTGTCTCAAAAATAAAAACGCCTTAAAATCGATTCTGAAGCGTCGATTTTTCCTTAATTATACGCATTTTTTCGTTCGACACAGTTCGACACAAATATTTTACAAAATGTGCTATAATGAATTAAGGAGAGTGATATATATGAAAGAACTATATCAAAAATCTCTGCAAATGATAAAAGAATTATCGAAGATACTAACTGAGAAAGAATGGAATAAATATGCAGTTGAAAATAATTTACTTAGTTCGATAAGTTTGAAATACATAAGTGGAAAAAATTTCACAAGACTCTGCAAAGAAGTGAGAGCTAATTAAATGTTAGCTCTCTTTCATTTTGACGTTTATTAATAAATCTATAATCTGACTAACTTCTAATACCTCCTTGCTGTCTAACCCAAAAATCTCAATTCTATTGTGCATTTCTTCGCGTAACTTTTCTAGATCTAATTCACTATAAAATAGATCATCTACTTTAACGTCAAGAGCATTTGCTATCTTATATATAGTTTTAAGTGAAGGATTAAATTTTCTATTATTTTCTAGCTCTACCAAATATGTTCGAGAGATATTTGTTATTTTACTTAATCGATATATAGTTAAGGACTTTTTTAATCTAATATTTTTAATTACGAATACAAACATAAAATTACCTCTAAAATTATTATGCCCATATTTTAATATAATTATTTTATTATTTCTACGTGTCGCTACCAGCGAATTATCTAAAACAGAAAAATGTTGATACAAGCACACTTGTTTTTCGACAAATACTCTAAAAGGCTTGAAATCACTGCATTTTGTCGAAATATTTTTGTTGACAATATTAAAATTTGTTATATAATTTAATCAAATAAAAAAGAAACGCGTTTCTCTGTAAAAGGAGAAAAATATGGAAATAATAGAAATAGTAAAAGACAGAGTAAAATTAAATGAAAAATTATTTGGTGAGAAAGAGACAGAATTGATTTTAGAAAATATTGAAATATTTTCTAAAATTTATGTAATCGGATTGCTTGACAAAAAATAGAAGCCTCTTATAAATGCTTCTATTTTGAGCGGACTATATTTAATGATATTCGGCAGCTTATCACGATACCGTCCCTCGCTACCATAAACGGCTAGATATCTAGTCGTTTTTTTATTCTATTTTTCTTTCAGAACGTGAATTACACATTTTTTCATATTCTTTACATTTTATTTTATATTCAATCTGTTGAGTCATATATCTATAATACATATAAGCTTGCTCATATTGCATACATGGATTGAACATATTTGGATCTCCAATAATTGGATCACATCCAATATCGTAATTCATATATGCTGAGAAATTAGGGTCATTTTTATCCATAAAAATCTCCTTTCTAACTGTTTAAATAAATAAACCAAAACTAATAAAAAGATATGTGTAAAATGCTGCAAATATACCTTGTAATAATTTGCCTATAATATAAGATTTAATAGAAAGTCTGGCCTTACTAATAATACTAAGTACTTGTAATAATACTGAAAAACCACCAAAACCCAATAGAAAACTGGTGGTAATTATACTAATCGAAAGAGAATGAATATTAGAAGAGGCGTTAACACCATTTGTTAATTCTATAACTCCAATTAATAAAGAACTTAATAATTCACTTGGAAAACCCAAATAACATAGAATAGGAGATAACAATGTTGTGATAATACTTAGCACTCCACTTTGATTTAATATAGAAATAACTACAGAAAAAACAACTACAAAACCTCCAATTGTCAAAATAGAAGAGATTGAATTTGTAATAGATTTTCCAAGCAATTCTCCAAGATTACAAAGTGAAATAGTAGAATTTGATGAATTTGAATCAGAGCCATTAGTTAAAGTAAAATTAACATGGCGACTACTAAAACGTAAAAAAATACCGCCTGTTACACATGCAAATATATGAGTAATAAACAATAATATGCCAATATTAGTACTACCAAATAATGCTATTCCGACAGTTCCAATAATAAATAATGGACCAGAATTGTTAGTAAATGCAAGAAGTCTTTCTGCTTCATCTTTGGTAACTATATTTTGTTCAAAAAGTTTTACAACCACTTTAGCACCAACTGGATAACCACTAATAAGACCCATTAAAAACGCAAAAGCACCTTCACCTGGAACATTAAATAAAGGTCTCATTATTGGATTTAAGTATTTACCTAATGTTTTTACAATATTTGTATGACTAAGTAATTCTATTGAAATGAAAAATGGAAAAAGAGAAGGAACTACAGCAGTCGCCCATAAGACCAATCCATCTTTTGCAGCCTTGAGACTTGAATTAGAATATAAAATTAATCCAATACAAAACATACAAATAATAATTGATACTCCATTTTGTCTAATTGAACATACAAAAATTTTTATTTTGCTTTTTCGTTTATTTTCAATTGGAATAGATATTGATGTCATAAACAATTTCTCCTGATATTTAAAATATGTAATACTTTTAATATGTAATGCTTGTAATATGTAATGTTAAAATCGCTGGTCCTTGGTGTCGAGCTTCCTTCCCTTGGATGTCACAAAAACAAATAAATTTGTTTTTGGACACTATCGGATGGAACTCTCCAACCGTTACGCTTTGCTCCACCTTACGCGGACTGGCGCTTTCTTTTAACATTACATATTACAAATAACTATAATAGTTTAAAATTTATTTAGAATATCGAAATAGCGAAAACCAATTGAAAACTACATGCTCAATCATATTAAAAGCTGTATTTTTATCAACAGACTTTTCGGCCACAATATTTACTTTGCTAATTTCTGTACCATTTAAACTATATGTAATATTACCTAAAACTTGCCCAGCAGAAACAGGTGCATTAATGTTATCAGGGAGTTGTACAGTTTGAACAACATCTTTATTTTGCCCTTTTTGTATTAATACTCCACTATCATTTTCAAGTATTGCTTTAACACTATTTTCGATTCCTTTGCCAACTGAAATTTCTTTTATCAAATCATTTTTATTTGCAAGTTTTTTATACTCGAAATTATTAAATCCATAGTCTAGTAATTTTTGAGCTTCAGCAAAACGAATTGGTCCAGTTGGGGCTTTCATTACAACTGCTATCAGTGATAAATCATTTCTTGTTGCACTTGCAGAAAGATTATATAGAGCAATAGAAGTTGAACCAGTTTTTAGACCAGTAGCTCCTTTATAATTTCTGATCAGTTTATTTGTATTAACCAATGATGATTTTCCATCTCTTAAAGTATCCATATAGATTGTAGTGTATTTTGTAATTGATGGATGGTTAATTAGTAATTCTCGTGACATTAATGAAATGTCATAAGCAGAAGTTACATGACCATCCTCGTCAATACCATGACAGTTCTTGAAAGTAGTGTCATTCATACCAAGTTCTTTTGCTTTAGCATTCATTTGACTAACAAACGTTTCTTCAGAACCTGCTAAATATTCTGCCATAGCAACAGTACAATCATTAGCAGAAACTACACAAATTGCCTTTAACATTTCATCAACTGTTAATTCTTCTCTAACATCTAGCCATATTTGAGAACCACCCATACCAGCAGCCTTTTCACTACAAGGAATTTTATCAGTATATGAAATTCTACCAGAATCTATAGCCTCCATAATTAATAAAATAGTCATTACTTTGGTTACACTCGCTGGACGTAATTGCTGGTGCATGTTTTGCTCATATAAAACTTGACCAGATGATTGCTCAATTAAGATTGCGCTACCAACATTTAAATTTAATGTTGAAGAAGGAGTAGAACTTGTTTGAATTGATTCAGATAGCGACTTAACACTACTAGACCAAGTAAATATAGAATCACTTGCAATACACAAACTAGGAAACATAAAAATTAAACACAAAAGAATTATACCAATTTTTATATGTTTAGGCATAAATACAACCTCCATAATATTAATTACTAAATTGTATTTATATTTTAAAAAAATATGCTAAAAATATAAAGTTAACAAAAAATACTCTCTTAGAGAGTATTTTAAGTGTTATCAATTTTCATAACTTTTACGGTCACGCGAGTGTTGGTAGTGGAAGCATAAAGTTTAATATCATATCCACTATTATTTTTAAATTTTAAATCTAAACTATCATAAACAACAGTTGAATCTTTACCTTTTTCAATATATCCAAGTTCGACTCCATGTTCATGTCTTTCTGTAATTTTGATTCCGTCAATTTTACGTACAGCGTTATATATTGTAGTACTTACTTGACAATTACCTCCACCATATCCTTTTTCTAGTTCACCATTTACAATAATGCCAGCTTCTTTATAACCGCGGTCTGGAGTAGGATTTCCTGCTACTTTATTAAAAGAAAATTCTTCACCATTTTTTAAAATAAAATTATTTATTTTATTGCAAGTAATTTTCATATTAATATCACGATTATCATCTTTGTCTATTATTTTAGTAGTAAAATTTGATATTTCTTTTTCAGATTCTACTGAAGTTGTGGGATTATTGTTATTTAAATTTTCAGTTCCTAATTTTTGAGTATTGTAAGAAATTCTGTTATTAAAATCGAATTTATTAAAATAAAAATATGCAAGTAAAACTATAAAAGCAACAACTACTATTATGGGTAAAATATATTTTTTCATAATTAACTCCATTAAAAATAAAATTAAAATTTCATTTTTAGTATGCTTAAGTTTTAGAAAAATATGCAAAAAATGCGCTTTTTTATTGAGAAAAAAATAATTTTATGATATAGTAGGGAAAGAAAAATAATTTAAACAATAGAGGTAAAAATGAGTACTTTAACACAAATTATAAAAGAACATATTAGTTATAAAAATCAAATATTTAAACTTGCAAAAGCAGATTTAATAAAAACATATAGAGGTGCTGCACTAGGATGGATGTGGGCTATTATTAAACCAGCAGTAACAATACTAGTGTACTGGTTTGCTTTCACAATTGGATTAAGAGCTGGTAAAGCTGTTAATGGATTTCCATATTTTTTGTGGATAATAGCAGGAGTTGTACCATGGTTTTATATTAGTGAAATGATTACAGGTGGAACAGAATGTATTAGAAAATATAGTTACTTAGTAACCAAAATGAAATTCCCAGTTGCGACAATACCAACATTTATAAATATATCAAAATTCGCAATTCATGCAATGCTAATTGCAATTGTAATTATAATATTTATGGCATTTGGATATATGCCAGATGTATATTTATTACAATTACCAGTATACATGATATTAGCATTTCTATTTTTAAACTTTTGGGGATTATTTTCTTCACTATTAGGAGTAATTAGTAAAGATTATAGTAATTTAGTAAAATCTTTTATAACAGCTTTGTTCTGGTTATCAGGAATCATGTGGAACCCAGAAACTGTACATAATGCAACTGTAAAAAAACTTTTAAATTTAAATCCAGTTACATTTCTAGTTAATGGATTTAGAAATTGTTTTATAAACAAAGTATGGTTTTGGGAACAACCCAAAAGACTTATATATTTTTTAATAATTACAATTGTTTTATTAGTATTAGCTATAGCAACATATAAGAAACTAAGAAAAGACATACCAGATGTGTTATAAACTAGGAGGAGACAATGAGCGAAACAGTAATTGAGTTTAAAAACGTTACTAAAATATATAAATTATATAAAAGCGACAAACAAAGACTTAAAGCAGTAATTTGGAAAAGGACACCTTATAAAGAAAAAAGAGCAGTAAATAATGTGTCATTTAAAATTAAAAGAGGAGATTCAGTTGCGCTTTTTGGTAGAAATGGTGCAGGAAAATCAACAATATTAAAAATGATTACAGAGGTTGCATTTCCAACTACTGGAGAAATAATTGTAAAAGGCAGAGTAAGTGCACTTTTAGAACTTACTTCAGGCTTTGATCCAGAATTTACAGGTAGAGAAAATATTTACTTAAAAGGTCAGTTATTAGGTCTAGAAACTAATGAAATAAAAGAACTAGAGCCAACAATTATAGAATTTGCACAATTGGATGACTATATAGATCAACCTGTTAGAACATATTCAAGTGGTATGAAGGCAAGATTAGGCTTTTCTATAAATGTTAATATAAGACCTGAAATTTTAATTGTAGATGAAGCACTAAGTGTTGGAGATGAGTCATTTAAAAATAAATGTATAAAAAAAGTAAATGAAATTATAAACAATGAAAATGTTACACTATTATTTGTAACACATGCCACAAATGTTGCAAAAGAATTTTGCAAAAGAGGCATGGTAATGGAAAATGGTGTTATCAAATTTGATGGTGATATAACAGAGGCAATAGAAAAATATAATAGTTCAATAAAATAAGGAAGAGTAGATGAAAGAATTTGTTTTAAAGTGTAGTTTATATACTTTGAGAGGAATGATGAGTTTTATATATTTTTTTATAAAACTATTTCCTATAAAATCAAACAAGGTTCTTATGATAAGCAGACAATCCAATGAACCTAGTATTGATTTCAAAGTATTAAGAGATGAAATATTAAAAAGTAATCCAAATACCCAGGTAAAAATGCTATGTAAAAAAATTCCTAAAAAAATTTGGAAAAGAATAGGGTATTGCTTTTACATTATAAAATGTATGTACCATATATCTACTTCAAATGTATGCATAGTAGAAGGGTATGTAATTCCAGTAAGTGCATTAAAACACAAAAAAAGGTTAGTAATTGTACAAATATGGCATGCGCTTGGAGCAATAAAAAAATTCGGAAAACAAGTTGTGGACCAAAAAGAAGGAAGTAGTTCAATAGTTGCAAATATAATGAAAATGCACAAAAATTATACATTTGTTACATGTGCAAGCAAAGCAACAAGAGAATTTTATGCTGAAGCATTTGGAATAGAAAAAGAAAAAATACTTGTTCTGGGTATGCCTAGAATAGATTACTTATTAGAAAAAGATAATCAAATAAATAAAAAAGTTGAAAAATTACTAGAAGAATATCCAAAATTAAAAGAAAAACAAAATATATTATATGTTCCGACTTTTAGAAAAGGAGAAAGTACATTAGTAGAGAAAATTATTGATGAAATAGATGAAACAAAGTATAACTTAATTATTAGGCTACATCCACTAGACAAAACAGCAATAGATAGCAAATATATTGTTGATTCAAAATATAATACATTTGACTTAATTAAAATAGCTGATTATGTTATAACAGATTATTCAGCAATTGCTTTTGAAGCAGCTGTTGTAAATAGGCCAATATTTTTCTATGTATATGATTTGAACGAATATAAAGAAAATAGAGGACTTAATGTTAATTTAAATAAGGAAATGAAGCATGCTACATTTAACAATATAACAGATATAATTTCTATAATAGAAAAGAAAGAATATCCTTATGAAGAATATGAAAAATTTAAGTCTAAATATATAGAAACTTTGGATACAGAAAATTCTAAAAGAATTGTAGAAAATATAAAAAGAAGAGTAAAAGGAGTATAGAGTGAAAAAGGTAAGTATTATTGTACCAGTATATAATGTTGAGAAATATTTAAAAAGGTGCTTAAACTCATTAGTAAATCAAACTTTAACTGATATAGAAGTTATACTTGTAAATGATGGAAGCAAAGATAAATCACAGGAAATTATAAATGAATTTAAAGAAAAATATCCTGAAAAAATAAAAGCTTTTGAAACCGTAAATGGTGGAGCTGCAAAAGCAAGAAATTATGCATTAGAACATGTTACAGGAGAGTACATCGGCTTTGTAGACAGTGATGACTATGTTGAAGAAGATATGTATGAAAAACTATATAACAAAGCAATAGAAGAAAATGCTGAAATAGTTTGCTGTAATTATTATAGGGTACAAGAGGAAGTAAATAAGTTTAGTCCAAAAAGATTTGGAAATCAAAGAATCAATAAGGACAATGTTTTTAATAAAAGTATTTATGAAGAAAAATTGTTATTTGATGAAGTTCCATATTTGTGGAACAAAATATTTAAAGCAGATATTATTAAAAATAACAATATTAAATTTGAAAATGACTTAAGAATTTATGAGGATTTATTATTTACTTATAAAGCTTTTTCTAAAGCAAATAAAATTTCAAGAATTGAAGACAACATGTATTATTATATTGTTTCAAGAGAAGGATCTTTGACACAATACTTAACAGAAAAAAGATTTGATATATTTAAAGTTACTGAAAAATTAATAGAGTATTATACTGAAATTGGAAAATATGAAGAGCTTAAAGAAGCTATATTATATGTAATATTAAAACACATATATGTTATATTAGAAAAGAAGACATATTCAAGAGAGAAAAAATTGAAATTAAAATATATTAACCAAGCATTTACTTTTCTAAATAAAACCTTTCCTGATTGGAAAGAAAATATGTATTTTGAATTACAGAATAGAAACAAAAAAACATATACTTCAAAATTATATTGGAAGTTATGCACAATAATAGGATATAACATTACAGACATAAATAGAAAATTAAAAAAATTATTCGAATTTGCTATTTTTATAAGACCAGGAAATGTATATAAAAAACAATATACAAAACCAATTGATGCTAAAAAAATATTTATATATCCACAACAAGGAAATAACTTAAATGGAAATATGTTTTATATAGTAAAAGAACTAGCAACAAATGATTTATACAAAGATTATAAAATTTATATAGGATATAGTGAAAATAATAAAAATAAATTTATTAAATTATTAGAAAGCTATAATATTTTAAATAGAGTTAAATTTGTAAAAAGTAAAACAAGAAAATTTTCAAAGGTCTTAGCTAGATCTAAATATTTGTTTACAGATACAAGCATGCCAACATATTTTATAAAAAGAGAAGAACAAGTATATTTAAATACTTGGCATGGTACACCACTTAAAACTTTAGGCAAGAGTACAGAAAATGATTTCTTTGATATTGCAAATGTTCAAAAAAACTTTATTGAAGCAGACTATTTATTATATCCAAGTGAATATATGAAAGACATTATGATTAGAGACTATATGTTAAGCGGAATAGCAAAAAATAAAATTATGCTTTGTGGATATCCAAGGAATGAAGTATTTTTAAGAGATGATGCTGAAAAAGTAAAAGAACAATACCATCTAGAAGAAAAAACACTAATTGCGTATATGCCAACATGGAGAGGCTCTGTTAGAAGTATTGATATAGAAAATCAAATTAAAATAGCAGAAGAACATATAAAGGAAATAAGCGAGAAATTAACAGAAAATCAAATTTTATATATTAACATGCACCCATATATAGGAAACATGATAGATATAAGCAAATACTCTAATGTTAGGCTATTTCCTAAAGAAAAGGAAACTTATGACTTCTTAAGTATATGTGATATATTAATAACAGATTACTCAAGTGTATTCTTTGATTTTGCTGTAACAAATAAAAAAATTATTTTATTTGCTTATGACGAAAAAGAATATTTTGCGGACAGAGGAGTATACCTTCCATTCACAGAATTACCATTTCCAAAAGTTGAAAACGTAGATGACTTAATTAAAGAAATTAATTCTACAACTACTCAATATAATATATCTGAATTTCTAAATAAGTTTTGCCAATATGAAAGAAAAAATATGTCAAAATTGATTTGTGAAAAGGTTATATTAAATAAACAAAATGAAATTAAAATATTAGATATTCCAAAAGAAAATAAGGAAAATATTTTACTATATTCAGGCGATTTTAAACCAGATAGTAATACCAAAAATTTTGTGAAACTAGTTGAAAACAGTTTAGAATCAAATAAGTATAATTATTATATTTCTTATATAACCAAAAATTTAAGACAAAATAAAAACATATTTAAGAAAATTTCAAAAAAAGTTAAATTTTATGGACAACTAGGAGTTAATACAAACGCAAGTAAATTTGATATATTACTTGTTAAATTATTAGGTAAAAAGAAAAAGCTATATAATACTTTTAGAAAAAGATATGATCAAATTAACAAAACAGAAATTGCTAGAATATATGGTGGCATTAATTTAAAAGCAGTAATTTTTTATGGAGAAGTTGACTACAAAAAACTATATCAATTATCAGTATTTGAATGTAAAAAAATATTGTATGTAAAAAATAAAAATAGTTTTAATAAAAATATTAATGCTCAAGTATATAATAAACTAGACTGTGTAGCTGTTGAAAACCAAGAAACATTTGATATGATAAAAAAATATTGCGGACAAGACAATAATATAAGATTAGTAGACAAGATTGAAAAAGTAGAAGATTTCGATAAATTAATTTAAAAATTAAAATAGTAATAAATGTATTTTGGGAGGAAGTAAGTGAAGAAAAAAATCAAAGCTATATTAACAAATTTAGCAAAAAAGAATTTATTCTTTAGAAAAATTTCTAGAGGAGTGTTAAACACATATAAGCATATAAGATATAAGTTCAGAGGAATTGACAAGAAGATAGATGAAAATATGGTATTTTTCAGTAGTTTTAATGGAAAATATTATACTGACAGTCCAAAAGCTATATACTTATATATGAAGAATAATCCTGAATTTAAAAACTATAAATTTGTGTGGGCATTTTCAGAGCCAGAGAATCATAAAGATTTGGAATGTGAAGATACAATAATTGTTAAACAAGATTCAAAAAGCTATGAAAAGTATTTGACAATAGCAAAGTATTGGGTAACTAACCATAGAGTATATGATTATATATATCCAAAGAAAAACCAAGTATATGTGCAATGCTGGCATGGAACACCATTAAAAAGATTAGGATTTGACTTACAAAAAACAGATAATGCATTAAATACTTTAAAGGAAATGCAACATAAATACTTAATTGAAGCAAAAAAACTTAATTATATGGTTTCACCTTCTAAATTTACTTCAGAAAAATTGTGTTCAGCTTTTAATTTAAAAGAGGTACATAAAGAAAATTGTATAATAGAACAAGGATACCCTAGAAATGACTTTTTATATAATTACACAGAAGATGATGTAAAAAGAATAAAACAAAAGCTAGGAATTGATGGCATAAACAAAAAAATAATATTATATGCTCCAACATGGAGAGACAATCAACATCAAGCTGGAGTAGGATATACATACAAAACAGAAGTGGACTTTGATAAACTTCAAAAAGAACTTCAGGATGAATATATAATATTGTTTAGAGCACATTATTTTGTTTCAAATTCATTTGACTTTGAAAAATATAAAGGATTTATATATAATGTATCTAATTTAGATGATGTAAACGAAACTTATGTTGTCAGTGACATTTTAATTACTGATTATTCAAGTGTATTTTTTGATTATGCAAATTTAAAAAGACCTATGTTATTTTATATGTATGACTTTGAGGAATATAAAGATGAAATGAGAGGTTTTTACATTGACATTGATGAGTTACCAGGAGAAATAACAAAGACAGAAGATGAATTAATAAATGCAATAAGACATACCAAAAATTTTGAGTATAATGAAAAATATAAAAAATTTAATGATAAATTTAACTATTTAGATGATGGACAAGCAGCCAAAAGAACTGTAGAAAAGTTTATGAAAACTGTGTAGGAAGGAAAAAATATGGACAATAGAATAGAATACAACTTAACAGCGTATAAAAAATCTATCCAAGAAGGTAAAGAGAAAAAAGCTATATTGTTTATGGGCTTTGATTATAGATATACAGGAAATTCTAGATATTTATTTGAAGAATTATTGAAAAAGAGAACTGAAGATTTATACTTTGTTACAACTGATGAGAAAGTAGATAAAAAGTATAGAATTGAACCAGAGTCAAAAGAAATGTATGAAATATTTTATCAATCTAAAATAATTGTATTTGAAACTTGGACAGAAAAAACATGGATAAAATCAAAAGATACTGTTTGGATTCAATTATGGCATGGATCACCATTAAAAAGAATGCTACTTGATTCTGATGAAGCAGAAATTGCAAAAGTAAATCCATGGCACCAAATAGAAAAACTTATTGAAATAAATAAATGGGATTATTTTTTAATAGATAATGAAAACATTTATCCATATTTTAAATCATCATGTTTATTAGAAAAAGATAAAGTTTTAGACTATGGATATCCAAGAGTAAAATACTTAATAGAAAACAAGAACAATGAGCAGTTAAAACAAGAAATAAAGAAAAAAGCTGGAATACCAGAAGATAAAAAAGTAATATTATATCTTCCAACATGGAGAGATTATAATTATGGAAGAAGCGAAGAAGAAATAGATTATGATTATTTTCCAAACATGGATAAAATAAAAAGTACAGTTGGAAATGATTATGTTATTGTTTCAAAAAATCATGTGTTCTTAAATAACAAGAATAAAGATTCAATTACAAATGTAACTACAGAAACACAAGAGCTTTTACTAATAGGAGATTATTTAATTAGTGATTATTCATCAGTTATATTTGATGCTTTTGCAATTGATTTACCAGTTGTATTATTAGCAAATGATTTTGAAAAATATCAAAAATCAAGAGGCGTTTATGAATCTATATGGAAAGATTTATTACCATTTGTTAGTTATACAGAAGAAGAACTAGGAAAAGCAATATTAAATTATAATATAAATACTCAAGAATATAAAAATGTAAAAGAAAAATTTAGTTATTTAAATAATGGAGAGGACTTAGTCAACTTTATATTAAATATATAAAATAATTTTTAGGAGGAAATAAAAATGAAAAGAATTTTAACTTATGGAACATTCGATTTATTACATTATGGACATATTAGACTATTACAAAGAGCAAAAGCTTTAGGAGATTATTTAATAGTAGCACTTTCAACAGATGAATTTAATGCAGGTAAAGGAAAAAAAGCATATCACAACTATGAAACAAGAAAGAAAATGTTAGAAGCAATTAGATATGTAGATTTAGTTATACCAGAAGAAAACTGGGAACAAAAAATATCTGATGTACAAAAATATGATGTTGATATAGTAGTTATGGGAAGTGACTGGGCAGGTAGTGACAGATTTGACTATTTAAAAGATTATTGTGAAGTAGTTTATTTACCAAGAACAGAAGGCGTATCAACAACACAAATTAAACAAGATTTAGGATTACAAGAAGCAGTAAATGGTATTAATCAAATACCAGAACCAGAAAAAAAATAAAAGATTTTGGGACGAGGTGAAAAATTATTTATAAAAAATGATTTTTTACCTCATCCCAAAATATAAAAATAGTGGGGGAAATAATATGACAGTTTTTGAAGATTTAAAATGGAGAGGACTTATTAAAGATATTTCAAGTCCAGAACTAGAAGAAAAATTAAACAAAGGCGGAATGTCTTTTTATATAGGAACAGATCCAACAGCAGATAGCCTACATGTTGGACATTTATCAAGCTTTTTAATTTCAAAAAGATTAAAAGATGCAGGACATCACCCATACTTATTAGTAGGTGGAGGAACAGGACTAATTGGTGACCCAAGACCAACAAAAGAAAGAGCAATGATATCAAAAGAAGCAGTAAATAAAAACTTTGAAGGAATTAAAAATCAAGTACAAAGATTATTTGGCTTTGATGTTGTAAATAATTATGACTGGATTAAAGATATAAATACATTAGACTTCTTAAGAGATTACGGTAAATTCTTTAATGTTAATTACATGTTAGATAAAGACATAGTAAGAAGAAGATTAGATGCAGGTATTACATACACAGAATTTTCATACATGATACTACAAGCTTTAGATTTCAAATACTTACATGAACATAATAATGTAGATTTACAATGTGCTGGTTCAGACCAATGGGGAAATATTACAGCTGGTATAGACTTAATAAGAAAATCTACTGGTGATGAAGTATATGGATTTACAATGCCACTTGTAACAGATTCACAAGGTAATAAATTTGGAAAGAGCGAAGGAAATGCTTTATGGTTAGATAAAGAAAAAACTTCAAGTTATGAATTATACCAATTCTTTGTAAATGTTGAAGATGTAATGGTTATAGATTACCTAAAAATCTACACATTCTTATCAAAAGAAGAAATTGAGGAATTAGATAGAAAAAATAAAGAACATCCAGAATTAAGAGAAGCACATAAAGCTTTAGCAAGAGAAATAATTACTTTCTTACATGGAAAAGAAGAATATGAAAAAGCAGTAAATTTAGCAGATCATTTATTTAATAATAAATTTAATGACTTATCTAAAAAGGATATTGAAGAATTATTTAAAGGACAAGAAGTTAAAGAAGTTGAACTAAATACAAATATTATTGACTTTGTTGTAAATATGGGAATAGCATCAAGCAAAAGAGAAGCAAGAGAATTTATTTCATCAGGTGCAATTTCTATAAATGGTGAAAAAATAACAGACTTAGAAAAAACAATTGATCAAAATATGTTTATAGAAAATACTTATGTTGTAGCTAGAAGAGGAAAGAAGAATTATTACATTGGAAAAGCAAAATAATCTAAAGGAGAAAAATCATGGAATGGATGAATAGTAATTTAAAAGAAATTGAGCCAACTAATATTGCAAATCAAGAGCAAAAAGAGAAAATTGCAAAAAAAATTGCTCAAAAAGTAAAAGATGGAGATGTGATTGGATTTGGTTCAGGGTCTACATCATATTTAGCTATTAAAGAAATTGCTAAAAGAATTGAAGAAGAAGAATTGCATATTACTGCAATTCCTACTTCTTATGAAATGAGAGCATTATGTCATAGTTTAAATATTCCAACTGCAAGTATACTAGAAAAAAGACCAGATTGGGGATTTGATGGTGCAGATGAAGTTGACAAAAACAATAACTGGATTATAAAAGGTAGAGGAGCAGCTTTATTTAAAGAAAAGTTAAATATGGTAAATGCGGGAATTACATATATTTTAGTTGATGATTCAAAGCTAGTAGATGAATTAAATAAAGTAATGCCAATTCCAATTGAAGTTTATCCAGAAGCGGTTAGCAGCGTTAGAGAAGCTTTGTTAGATTTAGGAGCAACTGAATCTGTATTAAGAAAAGCGGAAAAGAAGGACGGACCAGTATTTACAGAAAATAATAATGTTATATTAGATACAAAATTTACAGAAATATATGAAACACTAGAAGAAGATATTAAATCAATTACAGGTGTTATAGAAAGTGGATTATTTATGGAATATCCAATTGAAGTAATACACTAAGCAAAAAAGGAGGACAAACTATGTGGGGAGATATAGCAATTGCTTTTTTGCTAGCGTTTATTACTGCTTATGTATTGACACCATATACAATGAGACTAGCTAAAAAAGTTGGAGCAATAGATATACCAAATGACAGAAGAGTAAATAAAAAGCCTATGCCAAGGCTTCGGGGGAATAGCAGTTATTTGTGGATTTATAGTATCTACAATATATTTGCTAATCGTAATGAGCTTTGAAAATTCAATTAATTTATTTGATGCAGAAAATAACTATTGGGTAAAATTATTAGGATTTTTTATAGGAATTATAATTTTAGGAATAACTTGTTTTATTGACGACTCAAAAGGAATACCAAGTTGGGTAAAACTAATTGCACAAGTTATATCAGCTACAATTGTTGTTATTTGTGGAACTAGAATAGGAAATATTAATTTACCATTTATAGATAGTAAAATATTTTTCTATGACTGGTTTTCATATATAATTACAATAGGATGGATCGTTGGTATAACAAATGCTATAAATTTAATAGATGGATTAGATGGATTGTCTTCAGGAATAACTCTAATTTCATGCTTCTCACTATTAATTATATTTACTTTAAATGCTTCTCCTTTAATAGCAATATTATTAATAACAGCACTAGCTGGTTCTATTGTAGGATTTTTACCATTTAATTTTAGCCCAGCAAGAACATTTATAGGAGATACTGGATCTAATTTTTTGGGATTTTCGTTGGCAGTAATATCAATCTTAGGAGTAGCAAAAACGTACACAGCATTAGTGCTTATAGCTCCAATTATAGTACTCGGTCTTCCTATATTTGATACAATATTTGCAATAATAAGAAGAATTATAAAAGGTAAATCTATAAAGGCTGTATTTAAGGCAGATAAAGGACATTTACATCATAGATTAATGAAAAAAGGTTATACTCAAAAACAAGCTGTTTTAATTCTATATGGACTTACAGCAACTCTTGGAATGTTTGCTATAATATTATTAGAAAGTGGAATATGGAAAGCTTTATCATTTGCACTGCTAATAATTGCGATTATGGCAATTGGATATAAAGATATTTTTAGAGTTAAACAAGAAGAAAATGATATTGGAACAATAGATGAAAAACACATTAGAACAGACAAGTAAAGAATTTTTAAATTTAACAATATTAAAAAGGTTTTATAATCAAGATGCAACAATATTAAAAACGCTTGTCCTTGGTGTCGAGCTTCCTTCCTTTGGATGTCACAAAAACAAATAAATTTGTTTTTGGACACTATCGGACGGAACTCTCCAACTGTTACGCTTCGCTCCACCTTACGCGGACTGGCGCTTTCTTTTAATATTGTTACATTTGTATAACAGTAACTTTTTAATATTGCTAATTTAAAAGGAAAATAAAAAGATAAGAGGAGAGCAAGATGGAAGAGGAAAGACTAATAAGTCCGGAATTAGAAGATATACAAGAAGAAAGAGTGGAAAATTCTTTAAGACCAAAGACCTTAGATGAATATATTGGTCAAGATAAAGTAAAAAATAATATGAAGATATATATAGAGGCTGCCAAAAAAAGAGGTGAGCCTCTTGATCACGTTTTATTATATGGTCCTCCAGGATTAGGAAAAACAACACTTGCTAACATAATATCAAATGAAATGAACTCAAACATAAAAATAACTTCAGGTCCAGCAATAGAAAAACCAGGAGATTTAGCAGCTTTATTAACAAATCTTTCAGAATTTGATGTTTTATTTATAGACGAGATTCATAGACTAAACAAAAGTGTTGAAGAAATACTATATCCAGCGTTAGAAGACTACACATTAGATATTATGATAGGAAAGGGTCCAAGTGCAAGGTCAATTAGACTTGACTTGCCAAAATTTACATTAATAGGTGCAACAACTAGAGCAGGAGCATTAGCAACACCTTTAAGAGATAGATTTGGAATTATACATCACTTAGAACTATATGAGACAAAAGACTTAACAACAATAGTAAAAAGATCAGCAAGTATATTAGACTTACAAATAGATGAAGAAGCAGCAATAGAAATTGCAAGAAGATCTAGAGGAACACCAAGAATTGCAAATAGATTATTAAGAAGAGTAAGAGACTATGCTGTAGTATTAGGTGATGGAAATATAACATTAAAAATAGCAAAAACAGCATTAGGAAAATTAGAAATAGATGAAGTAGGATTAGATGATATAGACAGAAAAATATTAGAAACAATGATTATAAAATATAATGGAAGACCGATAGGAATTGACACAATTGCAACAACAATTGGAGAAGAGCCAGAAACAGTAGAAGATGTATATGAACCATATTTAATTCAAATAGGCTTTATAGCAAGAACAGCAAGAGGCAGAATACCAATGCCAATAGCATATAAACATATAGGCGTATCTTATGAAGAAAAATAAATTTAAAAGGGGATTTGTTTTATGAATGATAAAATAGCAGTATTAATACCATGCTATAATGAAGAAAAAACAATAGAAAAAGTAATAAAAGATTTTAAAAAAGAATTACCGGAAGCCAAAATATATGTATATAACAATAATTCAAGTGATAAAACTTATGAAATTGCTAGTTCAATTGAGGGAGTAATTGTTAGAAATGAATATAACCAAGGTAAAGGTAATGTAGTAAGAAGAATGTTTAGAGAAGTAGATGCGGATATATATGTGATGGTAGATGGAGATGACACGTATCCTGCAGAATATGTTCATAAACTAATCGAACCAATTAAAGAAAAAAGAGCAGATATGACAGTAGGAGATAGACTATCAAATGGAACATATAAAAATGAAAATAAAAGAAAATTTCATCAATTTGGCAATAATTTAGTAAAAAATACTATTAATTTATTATTTAATAACAAACTAAAAGATATAATGAGTGGATATAGAGCTTTTAGTAAGATGTTTGTAAAAAATGTACCAATATTAAGTTCAAAATTTGAAATAGAAACAGAAATCACATTAGCAGCATTAGATAAAAAACTTAGAATAGAGGAAATACCTATAATATATAGAGATAGACCAGCAGGAAGTGTGTCTAAATTAAACACAATAAAAGATGGCTATAAAGTTACAAAAACAATATTAAAAATGTATAAAGACTATAAACCAAGACAATTTTTCTTTTTTATAGCATTTATACTACTTGTATGTGGCTTAATATTTGGAATTCCTGTGTTAGTAGAATTTGCAAAAACACATTATATAACCAAATTGCCATCAGCAGTATTAGCAACGGGATTTGTTATGATTTCAGCAATAGCATTACAATGCGGATTGATTTTAGACACAATTGTAAAAGCAAACAAAGAAAAATATGAATTAAATTTAATCAGATATGAGGAAAGAGAAAATGCTAAAAAAAATAATTAAATATATAAGTATTTATCTAGCAATTATAATTTTTTTTATTGTATCATTAGTAGCAGTATCAAGCTTTAAAAAAGAGTTTCTGACTGAAAACGTAAAAAAATCTGCAGAAGTATTACTAAGTGAAGGAAATAGAAAAGTTATTTATATACCATACAAAGATATGGATATGCAATTTGACAATTATACAGATGCATTAATGATAAATACTGCATATTCAATAGATTCTCAAAAACCATTATATTCTGCTTTTGTGGCAAGAAAAAACTATATACCTAACATAACTACTGAAATTTACGAAGATGTTCCAGGAGAATTAAAATCATCATCTAAATATAGTAGACATAATGAAGTAGGAGAATTAAATGACTTAGTAAATAATGAAAAAGCAGAAAGCTTTGAATATGCAAGATATTGGCATGGATACTTGATATTTTTAAGACCATTACTGATATTGTTTAATATAAATCAAATTAGAATTATGCTTACTATTATATTAATAATTTTAGCATGCATATTAGCATATTTAATATATAAAAAAATAAATATTATTATTTCAATAATATTCTTAACAAGTTTATTAGGAGTAGAATATTTTTATTTAGGATTTTCTATGCAAGGAGTATTTATATTCTTAATAACAATGATTTCATCAACAATTTTGGTTGAAAGATATGAAAAAATAAAAGACTTTGGAATGCTATTTTTTATAACAGGAATGTTAACAAACTTTTTTGACTTTTTAACTGTGCCAATGGTCACGTATGCAATTCCTTTAACATTATACTTCTTATTAAAGCGAAGAGAAAACAACGAATTAAATGCTAAGAAAATTATTATTGATATTATAAAATATGGCGCATTATGGGGAATTGGCTATGGTGCAACATGGTTTACAAAATGGGCATTAACAGACATATTATTTGGAAAAAATATAATATCAACAGCATTAATGCAAGTATCATATAGAAGCAATGGATATAAAACATATAATGTACTAAAAGTAATAGGAAGAAATATGATTTATATAATCTCTCAACTATTAGTGAATGTTATAATCACAATTTTATTAGCAAAATTATATGAAATTATTAAAATGAAAAAAGTTGAAAAAATTAGTATAACAAATAAGGAAATATTTATAGCAATATTACCATATATATTAATTTCTATTATGCCATTTATATGGTATGCGTTATTACAAAACCATTCATATTATCATGCTTTTTTTACATATAGAAATTTAATATTAACAAGTTTAGGTATTTGCTTATGTTTAGAAGAAACGTTAACACTACAATTCAAAACAAAGGGAGATATAGAAAAATGAAACTTTTAATGCACACTTGCTGTGCACCATGCAGTGTATATTGCATAGACAGTTTAAGAAGTGAGGGAATAGAACCAACAGTATATTGGTACAACCCTAATATACACCCATATATGGAATACAAAGCAAGAAGAGATTGTTTAAAAGAATATACACAAAGCATAGGAGTACAAGCAATATTTGAAGAAGAATATGGATTAGATAAATTTTGCAAAAACGTAATTGGAAACTTAAAAACAAGATGTACAGATTATTGCTATAGAGTTAGATTGGAGCAAACAGCTAAATATGCAAAAGAACACGGATTTGACACTATTACAACAACTTTATTTGTAAGTCCATATCAAAAACATGAAGAACTAAGACAAATAGCAGAAGAAATTGCTAAAAAATATGAATTAGATCTTTTATATAGAGACTTTAGAGTAGGATTTAGAGAAGGACAAGCAAAAGCACGAGAACTAGGACTATACATGCAAAAATACTGTGGTTGTGTTTTTTCAGAAGAAGATAGGTATGCAAAGCAAATTGAGAAAGACAAAGGATAAATAGTAAGTTGTCGTTTGAGATTAAAATTTATTATGAGGAGATGTATCTTATGAAAAAGAAAATATGTATTGGTATAGGAATAATTTTAATTATACTTATAGTTGCAGGAATTATTACAAATTATGCAGATAGTGGTAGAGTAACAACAGGACATGAGCCAAAGTATTGCATAAAAGTGGTTAGCTATGATGGAAGTAAAGTAAATTATTGGGGATTAGGTTATAAAGTAATTCGTTATGTTGGAGTATCTCCAAATGAACCTTATGAAAATAATATTGGTACAAAAATGGGTAGTTGGTTTATGAAATATGAATTGCCTGAATCCGATACTGTTGAAATTGAATATGAAGGAAAAACAATTACTATAACTGATATAAAAGATATAGGAACTATTGAAAACATATTAGTAAATTCAAAATATAACAATAAAATATGTAACGGAATAAATACTCACAAAATAATATTAGATAATGATGTTTATTATATTAAAGAATCTTGTAAAGAAATACAAAAAGGAAACAAACAAGCGATAATTTCAACAGAAGATTTAGAGACAATCAATAATATTATTTTTAACAAAATGGATAATGAACAAAGTCAAGAAGCACAATTCTTTTATGGGAGAGTAGTTGAAGCAACTGCTAGTTATATTATAGTAGAGCCAAATGAAGATGAAGAAGAAAGAAAATCAACAGATAAAATTAGTATAAGTTTAGGAGAGTACAATGATGCACTTTATGAAGTAGGGACAAATGTAAAGATAACATATAATGGTGAGATAATGGAAACATACCCAGCACAAGTTAAAGCAACAAAAATTGAATTAAAATCAGCTGAAAACTTTGAAATACTTTTCAAAAATAGGCAACCAATCGACAGCTATAATAAAGTTTATGCTATATTAGATAAATCAGAAACAAACAAATATGATTACACTATATATGCGTATGATGGAAGTGTAAATATTAGAATTGATGGTAAAGAATATTCTTTAAAAGAGGCTCTATCAGAAAATAAAATAACAATGGAAGAAATTATATCAAAAGCAAATAAAGATGAAAAAGATGGAAAAATAAAAGCAGATATGTATAAAGATGGTGGAAGTATGGAATATCACTATGAGAATTATACAATAATAAAATGTCATACTGTAGATGGAAATAGAGATGTATATATAGGAACTAAAGATTTAAAACTAACTGATGTTATATAAATCATCTCGAGAAATTACAAGTTATCGAAATGTTTAAAGAGTGATATTTAGAAAAATATTGCTCTTTTTTCTGTCCAATATATAAAAAAATAATTTGCACATTTTACTTTGGCGAATTGAAATAGTATAATGCTTTTCAAGGATGTAAAATATATGGAGGAATTATTTGATAAGCCTATTTTAGACCAAATGTATTGGTTCAGAAAGGAAGATTTCGAGCAGTATATTTATGATAAAAACAAAGAAATTCAGGAAATTGAAGGAAGAATTTGCGACAATGCAGAAGCATTATTACAATTCTTTAATGGCTTAATACAAGATGAAAAATTAGTTTAAAGAATTATTGCAAAATTATGAATTATCGTTTAGCAATGAAGTAGATTTCTGGTATTTAAGTTATTATAAATTGGGTATGAATGATATGCATAAATTAAAGCGAGAATTTAATCCAAATGATGAAACAACTGCTAAAGGAGAAACATTTATAGATTATATGGATAGGGAACTTGATGAACATCTGCAAGATAAAATAGGTTATGATACTCCAGCTTATAAAGCATATAAAGCTAAAAATAGAGAGATAAATAAAAAGTATCCAAGAGTAATAGAAGTGTTTGAAGATTCTACACCTATTTTACTTAATCAAAAAGTGTCTAACTTTTTGGGTTCAGTTCATTGTACTTCTCTTTTGTAATATTTAACAAAAATGTAATAAAAATTTAATATTTTTATATGGTCTGTATTGTTGTATTTTTTCTTCACTTATGATATATTATCATAAGTGAAACTAGATTAAGATGAAATAGCTGATATTTAATAAATTATATTAGTTAGGAGTAGAGAAATGTTAAAAATAAAATGGAAAACAAGGTGGGGGAAAAAGTTATATATCAAAGCATTTTGCAAAAAATAATCAAAATATGATTGCTTTTGATGGAAGTAACTTATCTTTACAATTAATGAATTTATATATAAGAACTCATAATATTGAGGATATTCGAAACGCATCTGTAACTTATAAGATTAATACTAAAAATATACTAGAAACTGTTGTTAATGGAGATTCAACATTAAAGCCAGCATCAACAAAAGATGAATTAAAAGTAAAAATGCAGGCATATTCATTAAGAGAAGACGAGATGGATGTTTGGGATGCTATTTTTGAAAAAACAAGAGATTTTATTCAAACTATTTCAGAAGAAAAGGATAGTATGTATGATGCTTTAATTGTAACAGGTAGAGATTTTGATGTTTTAATGCCAGATGCAGATATGAGATTTTATATTACTGCTGATACAGAAAAAAGACAAGCAAGAGCAAGTACAAGAGATGCAACAGAAAGAGATATAATTGAAAAAAGTGAAGAAATAGAAGAAGGAATATTTTCAAAAGGTGATGGAGAAATTGTTTTTGATACAACTCCATTTAATACAACTAAAGAAGTAGATGCTGCAATAGATCAACAAATTTTGCCTGCTATCAATGAAAGAATTGGACATAGACCTATTTCTATATTGTTAGTTGGTGTATCTAATGCTGGGAAGAGTACATTATTATCAGATTTTGGGAAAAAATATCCTGATATGATACAAGTTCCAGAAATGGCAGCTACATATATGAGAGAACATCAAATACATGTAAATCCAGAACAAATGACTCCAGAGGTATTTAATGACATATCTAGAACTCAAATTGAAGCTGTAAATCAAGCATCTCAAAGCGAACAAGAGATTATGTGTATAGATGGAAATCCATTAATTTTATATCTTAGTGGAAAAATCTTATTTTATCATGATAACCCTGAACTTTTGGAACTGGGAACTTAATTTACAAAAAGAGCTGATATTGTGGTTTGGTGTGATGAAAAAAATATAAAATTTGAAGCTACACATGATAATGGTATGGAAAGAGGACCTGAATGGTTAAATGATGCGATGAAAGAATAATATTTACAAATTTTAGCAGATAATGGCATTGAATATGATATTGTTTCAGGTAGTAGAGAAGATAGAGTTGAACAAGTTGGAAGAATTATTGGAAGATATATGAGTAAAAAACAAGTAAGAGAAAATCCTGGAAACATAACTTTAGGCAGTATAGAACATGCAATTGATGAAAACGAACAATCTAAAGGAACTACAATTGATGATTAATTAAATAGAATATATAATAAATCGAGAAAGGAAAAATCAAATGGCAAGTGGAGAAAATTTTGATGAAATTGTTTCTCAAACTGGATTAGTAGAAGGAGAATTAGTTTGGTATAGTCGTTCTAGACAAAGGTATTCAGAAGACGAATGGGAAAATGAAGATGTAGGATTGGTTAGAGTGAAAAAAGGGGAAAACGGAGATTTTTTGTTAGTAGATCCTTTTCAATTTCCTTCGTTCTCTGCGGATCAAGATGAATTGATTGAGGAATTGAGAAGATTATCAAAGGAAAGTGGAAATGCTCAACTAGAACATTATGGTAGAAGTGGATTTGCATCTAGAAATACAATTGTTGTGACACCAATAGAAAGAGCTACTCCTTATGATGTAAAAACACTAACAAGATTGATTCCTACAGAAGGAGAATCAAAATATGAAGTTGGAGAAAATAAGCAGGTTTTAAACTATAGTTCAGAAGATGTTGAAAATATTTCAATACTATATCAAAATGCTAAAGAGAATGTAGCCAATAATCGAAGAAAGAGATTTTTAGAAAAATTTGCAGCTAGTTCAAAGGATGGAATATTTGGTATGGTATCTGAAGGAGGGTATGAAGAAAAAGTTATAGTTCCAAGTGGTAAATTTGTTGAATTATACAGTGTTAGAACTGCAAATACTCAGGATGGAAGACAAAATAGAACCCATACATATGAGGTTGGCTATATAGATGTAGAAGCAGCAAAGAAAAGTGTTCAAGAAAATGGAGAATTACCAATAACTATACCAAAAAAAGTTATAAGATATCTGGATTCATATAGTATTGAAAGAGCAATTAGATATTTGGGAACAAATGGATTAGATATTTCAGATATGTCTTTGAAGCTGGATGGTGTAGATCCATCAGTAGAGCTTGAAGATGGAGAGTTAGTTTGGTTAGCAGGTGAAACAAAAACTTTAGCTAGAGTATCTAAAGGAGAAGATGGAAAAATAGAGCTAGAAAGCTTTTTGAGATTCCCATCATTTTCAGCAGACCAAGAAGAATTAATTTCGGAATTAAAGAAACGAGAAGATATAGAATTAAGTTATTCTGGAAGGAGTGGATTTGCATCAAGAAATACTGCTACTGTAAAAACAAAAGAAAAATCGGAAAATTATGATTTAAAAACTCTAATACGATATTATTCTAAAAATGGTACAAGATATGCAATTGATAATAATACACAAGATGTATATTATAGTTTGGAAGACGCTGAAAAGGCATATGAAGCATATACTCAAGCAAAAGAATCAATAAGAGCCCAAAGACTAGAAAGATTTATGAGTAAATTTAGAGAGAGAAGTTTAGATGGTGTGTTCTCGATTGTTGCTGAAGGTGGATATGAAGAAAAAGTTGAAATTCCAGAAGGAAGATTTTTAGAATGTTTTAGAATGAGAACTGCTAATACACAAGATCATAGGCAAAACAGAACTCATACTGATGATGTCGGATACATAGACATTGAAAAAGCAAAAAGTTTAGCTAGAAATGGAAAATTACATATAAATTTACCGGAAGAATATATGGGTAAAATGATTGGAGCTAAAGGAAGTAATATTAAAAGACTACAAGAAGTATTAGGACAAATTATTGGCGATGAAAGTGCATTAAGAATAATATTACATACTAAAACAAAAGAAGAAGTTGAAATAAAATTAGCACAGATACAAAAAGCAATTGATGAGCAAAAGGCTCAAACACATGAATAAAAGGAGAAAATAAAATGTTATCAAAAGCGAAAGCACTTTATCAAGTAAAATTAATTTTAGACTATTTACCAGAGGAGGAATACAAATTAATTCCAAAGGAAACAATTGAATACATTGAAAATAATTTTGAATATGATGAAAATTTTTCAATTAATCCTAATATTCCACTTGAAAAGCAAAAAATTGACGATAAGGCATATGAAATATTGGATAAAATTGTTAAAGCTACTGAAGTAACAAAAAATGAAAATAAGTTACATGATAAAGCTAAAATGAATGCGTATATACAGGAAGTTAAAGAATCTAATCAAAATTATAATGATAGAATTGAAAATATTAGACTTAAAAACCTAGTCGAAATGCTAAAAAAAGAAAATAGTAAAATTCTAAAAGCAAAAGACTTGATTTCTGATTATAAGGATGCATTAAAACAAAAAGAAGATGAAATTGAGAAACTTAAAAAGAATAATCAAGACTTATATAATTGTATTCAAGGCTTACCAAAGATTATAAAAAAATTATTTATAAAAGATTTGAATATAAAATTATTAAATAGTTAATAGGATTGGAGAAAGTTATGAATATTGTTGATATAAAAAATAATGAAGCTACTCAAAAAACTGTTGTTAAGTTTATAGAAGATTATGAATTATCTCATAGTGAAGAAGTATGGGAAAAAGAAGCAGAAAAGATATATTCTACAGGTGGGGAAACTTTATATCAATTTAGAGGAAAATATTATAGAGGAACAAGACCTTTCATAAGTAGAAAAAATAGTTCTGGAAGAGAATGTGGAAATTACGGAGAAGAAACAAGAACAGAAGTAACAGAGAAAGATGCACAAGCATTTATAGAAGAATATGAAAATACACACCCAGAAGAAATATGGAAAAAAGAGGCAGAAAAGATATATTCTACAGGAGGAGAAACTTTATATCAATTTAGAGGAAAATATTATAGAGGAACAAGACCTTTCATAAATAGAAAGAATAGCTCTGGAAGAGAATGTGGTAGTTACGGAGAAGAAACATTACAACTTATGAGAGATAGAGAAGAAAACAACATAACTTTATCAAATATAAGAAATGCAATAGAATATAGCAAGGACTTAACTATATGATTAAAAATGTGCAGAAGTATGTAGATTTCCTATTTGAAGAATTACATCTTACAAATGAGGTATTGGGAGTATTATTATATGGAAGTTATGTATTAAATGAAGAAGATGAATTTTCAGATTTAGACATTTTAATAATCGTTGAAGAAAATAATAAAAATATCTGTGGAAGAGGAAATATTATAAAAGATAGTATTCCTATAGAATATTTTATAAAAACAGAAAATGATATATATAAAGAACTGATTGATGAATTAGAAAATCTTGAGCCAGCAATGAGAATAGAATTACTGACAGGAACTATTATATATGAGAAATACAATACAATTATCAAATTAATAAAAAGGGCAAAAGAATTAAATTTAATGCCATACAAACCATTGAGCAATATTGAAATAGAAGGAATAACAATTACATTAAGAAATCAATTAAACGAGATAAATAGAAAAAACAAATTTAAAGAACCAGATTTATGTTTTTGCTATTATAATTATTTATATGAATTAATTAAGGCTTATTGTGATTATGAAAAAGTACCAATTAGGAAATATAAGTTTTATAAAACCTATACAAATGATGACTACAGAATCAAAAATATGCAATTAGAAATTAAAGATGAATATGTAAAAAGTGAATCTATTTATCTAATTAGCAATTTTGATGTTAATAAATTAAATGATTTAACAAAATACATATTAAATAAGATTAGCAATTTACCAAATGAGTATAGAATATACAGAAATAAAGATTTTTATTATGATTAGTTACAAATTTACTTTTACAAATATATTAAATAAAAGAAAGGATGGTTAAAGATGGAAAACAGATTATGGGTTACACCAAACAATGATTTAGAGGCAAAAACTATAGTTGAAATGCTTCAAAGAGAAGGAGAAGATTTTTTAGTTACTGGATAAGCTTGGGGGGAGCATCTAGGGAAAAACTTGAAGAAGAATTAAAAGCAAAAATTGAAGAGGCAAAAAGAGAACAAAAGACAGTATATGGGGTTGAATTACAAGGAGATTCAAATGGGGCAATAAATGTAGATCACCATAAATTATAGCAAATATAATAATGAGAGATAGAGAAATGCAAGGAGTTACTCCAGAACAAGAAGCACAAGCACAAGAGGCAGTAGAAAAACTAGGAGAAATTGCAGAAAAAAGAGAATATATTCAATTAGATTTACCACATTCAAAAACATCAACAGTTACAGATAGATTATATGGAAAATATGATAATTTATTGATAACAAGTGGAGATGGAGAAACAAACTTTTATGGAACAACTGAAATAATTCAAATGCTAAATGAAAGATTTCCAGGTGGATGGTCAGGAGGACAACTTGATCAAGGAAGTGGTTTCTGGGGAGGTTATGCTGACCAAAGTGCAATAAAAGCAGCAGTTCAAGCAGCATTACAAAAATCAATTGATTCTAAAGATAATAGAGAAGAAATATAATAAAGTGTTATAAGACATTTTTATAGAAAAATGCAAAGCCCCCCCGAAAGCAGTTTGCTATTCGGGGGGGTAACGGGGTTTGTTGGACTGTAAACTCATTTCAGTTTACAGATCCATGTAACAGAGCGCAGCCGCTCTGCTGTCGAAGAGGGGATTGTGTGTGCCGCCGGGTTCAGGCTGCGGGACATTGATACCATGGTCAGCGTTGTAGGTATCGACCGACGTGCAGTCGAAACCTGCCTGCTTTAGACATCCAGCGATATCCAACCAAGGATATGCTCCATCCCAGTTGCCGATGAAGCCTTTGTCGTGCATATCGAGGATAACACGAGCTTCAACTGGTACTCCCATGTGGAAGATGACATCAGCGTCTGCCTTATTCACCATAAAGAACTCAGCAAATGCCTTCAGCATCTCATCATAGGAATTGTGGGTTTCTACCATATCTACCATCTGAGGCAGTACATTGGCTTCCACCCAAGAATCGACCTGTCCTTCAATGGGGCATCTGGCGTAGAAAGTTTTCACTTCCCGACCATCCTCATAGATGACAGCACCGATTGCAAATGCCTGTCCCCAAAGACCGTTAGTTTCGCAGTCCCAAGAAAATACCTTTGCCATTGTTTTTTCCTCCTGTAATATAAAATAGATTTTTTGGGATTCGCTACACTTAGTAGCTATCAATTATTATTATACCATATTATGTCAATTTTGTCAAATAAACTAAGCAGTTTCAATGATTATTATAAATTGCAATAATAAGTGTCGCACTTTTTTATAAATAATTCATAAAATTTT
>OKVK01000104.1_pt1 | contig 66337 bp, 96 predicted proteins | sample 1604771 | NCBI WGS metagenome assembly OKVK01 (sample SAMN01760906, study PRJEB22395) | human gut metagenome | reverse complement strand
AGGGCTTCAAGTAAGAAATCCATACGGTGTCAACCTCCTTTCCGCCGCCCCCGCAGAGCTGCGGGAGCGGCAAGGATTTCATGCAGGAACGCTTAGACAGAGAACAGCCCGGAGAGCAGAGGTACAAGAACCATACCAACAACGGCTACACCAGCACCGGCCATGAGCTGTGTTATACCATGTTTGTTGGAAATATAAGGGTGTGCAAGGTAGGTAGAATGTTACCTACCTGCACGTAGAAGTTTATAGAATTGTCTTACATAGCCTTGGCAACAGAATTTGCTTCGGCATAGTCCGATAGATTGTAAGTCTTAGATTCATCAGTTGGGCGGAAGTTATAGTGTATCTCCATTGAGATATTTCTATCTCCGTCCGCAGTAATTTCTTCGTGAACAACAATTTGCTTAATCAAGCGGTTTAGGGTATCGGCATCAAGCTCCGTGATATCGGCATAGTCCTTGATAAGGTCAATCCACTTTCTGGCATTGCCGTCATGCTTGCTGTTCTTAGCCAATCGTCTTTCATCATGAGCAATCTGCTTCATGAGGTCTTCGGATTCTTTCTTGGTGCGCTCCACAAGGGAATTGAACATTTTTGAGCAGTCGAGCCTTGTCATTAACAAAGGATTCAATGCTTGCAGAAGTCTTGGCAATGAAATCAATGAGCCCTCTGATTTCCATAACCTTGCGGTTATAATCTCCACGCTCTGTATGAATGCCTTTCTTCTCCAGAGCGTTGGCTTTACTTCCAAGGTGAATGGTAGGTGGTGCATCAATTCCAAGTTTTTTAAATGACCTATGTTCCCAATGAGCATCTATCTTAAGTGCTTCATTAGTTTCATTGATAAGGTCGGCAAGATTCTTTCTCCAGATTCTTCCCCACTTCCTATCATTCCAATCTGTGACTTGCTCGGTCTTGCATTTATAATTTTTGCCTTGGCGGATTTTATTTCCGTTCTCATCAAGGATATAGATTTTCCTCTGCTTCGGCATCCACTTACCATTTTCATCAATCGCCCTGAGAGTGAGCAAACAATGGAAGTGAAGGTTGCGCTGTCCTTTCTCGTTAACCGCATCATGGATTGCCCAATTTGCACACATACCTTTGGAAACAAAGTTATCCATAACATACTTACGAACTACTTCCTCAGCAACTTCATAAGTCCACTCATTTGGCAGACTCATTTTCATCATACGGCAGAGCTGAGCCTTTGGACTTTTCTCTATCATCTCAACTGAGTTCCAAAGTGTTGCGCTGTCCTTAAATTCCTCGGGTGCATTCTCTGGAAGATTAACTTCCTTATGCACCAAGTCCTCTTTAGCATCTGGCTTATAATGATGCCAGTCATACTCGCAATCACGCTCTTCCCTTTCGATGTAGCCGTTCGCATCAATAGCAGAACGACATTTTCCCTTAGAACGGCTAACAATCGAAATGCGGGTGCTTAGAAACTTCTGCATCTTCTCACCACCTTTCGGCTAGGCACACGCAAAAACCTCAGATCAGAATTGCCACGCTTTTTAGTGGTAAGTCTGTTCTGAGGTTGCACAAAGGGGTAGGTGCGTTTTTTGCACCGAAGGGGAAGTGTAAGTTCCCCTTTTGACCCGAGCCTTATAGGGGCAATGCCGTCTGCAAGACTCCCCGAAGGGCGCACAATACCATCGAAGATGGTATATCTGTGCGCACCCAACAAGTTGGGTGGAAAAACATTAGTAGCTTTCGGTACGGTTCTGCTCATCGTTATTCACCTTACTTTCGACAGGACGGGACAAGACTTGACCATTAGCTCTAGCCTTGATGTTTGAAATAGTTTTCTGGACTTCGGAAGTCTTGAATGCTACCTTGATGATTTCATTCATTTCATCCTCTTCAAAGCAGTAGCACTCTGGAAAGTATTTGTGGACTACACCGCCCATCATATACTTGTGACGGTTCTCTGCTTTTCTGCGTTCCTCGTTGGCTTTCTTCTTCTCCATAGCCACACGATTCTTCGCTTGTTCAAGAGCCTTCTGGGCACTCTCCATTCCCTTGGTTGTTGTGATTTCGTTGTTAATCATTTGGTATCCTCCTTTGAAAAATTGATATAAAAAAAGCACCTTAGACTTTTTCAAATCTAAAGTGCTTTATGTAACTATTTATCGTATACTAAGCCATTAGTGTGACGTATTGTCTGTGGACTTATTGTCTACATTTCCATATATTTTTTATGAGGTGAAACAAATGAATTTAATGCATATTTTTGCCACAAACGTCAAGAAATATCGTATCGAAAAAGGTCTAAGCCAAGAAGCTCTCGCAGAATTAGCTGGCTTACATCGAACTTACGTTAGCGCTGTTGAAAGAGAACGAAGAAACATTTCAATAGATAATATTGAAAATATTGCTAACGCATTAAATATCGATGCATACCTTTTATTTATTTCCGACAACTAAAAATCCCCATAAGGAGACATGCCATGTTAAGTAGAGCTTATTTAAGAGATGTTCCTCTACCAGAAGATTTAACAAAAGAACAAATACTTGAAGCCCTTGAGTCAACACAAGATTTTTTCAGACTGATTCGAACTAGCTCTGGAATTATCCTCAGTGAAATTATTCAAGCAAACAATTTTAGTGGAGTTGTATCTAATGTCTTCACTAAAAAGCTTAATGATGTTAGTCCTTATAAGTCATACCATGACCAAAGATATCCTGACCTTATGCACGAAACAAGAAATATTGGCCTTGAAGTTAAGGCTTCAAACAAACCTCTAAAAGGTGGCGAAGGTCATAATGGTCATAGTGGTTGGCATATTGTAGTTTGCTACCAAATTTTAGATAACGGCGACATTGAGTTCGTTCACGTTGAAATTGCAGACTTAGTTGGATATGAATTACCTAACGCTGATTGGAAATACCAAGGAAGCAAACGTAACGAAAACAATTCTCAGCGTACTGAAACATATATAACTACAAATGTTGGTACTGCAAAGCTCAGAGATGGGTCTGTTTATTTAAACCCAGAATATGTTAACATTACTACTTCGCTAAAAAGGAATCGGGAGAGTATAGAAAACGAGCTTCCTATACCTCCTTTTTCTCCTTTTAAAGACTAAGCCGTAATTGTTCTGGATATAAATCTGCTAACTTAGGAATTGCTGATTGAGCTAATTTATAATACTCCAAATCCTTTTCAATTCCGATACATTCATATCCATAATGAACTGCCGCTGCAAGTGTCGAACCACTACCTGCAAATGGGTCTAATATTACGCCTTCACCCGTAGGTAATGATGCGTAAACAATTTTTCTAATAAATGCCTGAGGTTTTAAACTTGGATGGGGAGCTATTTCACGTTCACTTGATGGTGTCTTTTTGCTTTCAATCATATCGCAAAATGGTGAATTTACATCTTCCCTTCTGAGTGCCCCAGCATTCCATTTCCTAATATTTTCTGCAACTGTCTTTTCTGAAATAGGCTTGCGATATAATCCCCATGGTTCCCATACTCCTCGTGGTATGACAGACATATCTGAGAATTCTTTTTCTGCACCTTTAGGTCTATCACCACCACGCAATGTAGAAACAGTCCGGATTATTTCTCCCCTTCTTTCAAAACCTGCATCACGCATAGCTCGTCCTAAAATATCTGAAAGTAAAGGCGTTGATGCTATAAAAACATGTCCTCCTGGCACAAGAATTCTCAATGCTTCTTTGCCCCAATCATAAAAGAAATTATAAACATTATCTCTTTCTTTTGGGTCATCATTAATTACAGAAAATCTTGGAACTGCTTGACGTACATGCCCATCAAATGAAGGTGGTATTCTCCATATTCCGCCTTTTCCAGAACGCTGTTTTTCAATTTCCTCATCTGTATACTCTTTTACTCCATATGGCGGATCAGTAACAATCGCTGTTATACTATTTTCCTCACGTTGTCTCATCCAATCAAAACAATTATCGTTAACAAGCGTATAACTCATACTTTTATTTTTCCTCCGTATATACTATGACGCTTGAAACATCACAATTTAGATGATGACATATCCTATCAATCACTTCCATCGAAACATATTCTCCTCGGTACATTTTATCAAGCGTAGATTTTGAAATTCCCGTTAATTCCATAAGCGACTTTTTGCTCATATCTCGGTCTATCAACAATTTCCATAATGGTTTGTATGAAAAAGCCATTTTTTTGCCCTCCTATGTGTTTTAATATTAGCACATAAGTATTGACTTCTCAATACTTTAATTATGATATATCAGCACTTTCGTTCTCTATCATTTATATATTTCATCATCTCTCTTCTACGCTCTATCAGTTCCTTGGATATTCGTCTCGGCTTACGATATTTAACGTACTTTTTCGGCATAACATAGGTCTTGTCGATATCTGTTTCAGCGATACATCTATAAACCTCTGGGCACTCGTTAACTAACACATCAAGTTTCCTCATTACGGTCTTATCACAGGTGTAGACTACAGCATCAGATTCGGCAACATTGAAATTGATAATGGTTTCTTGTTCATACTTGGTTAATACTCCCATTTGGGAACATTTATTGATGAGACAAAACAGGAATTAAAGACACTGGGATTCAAAGAGTTTTGTACTTTTGATAAAATGAAACCCATTTATCATCAGTTATAATGAATCTGATTAAGCAGCCTGTATGTGACAAAGTATACAGGCTGCTTGTGGTTTATAATTCTGATGAATCTTCCGCATCTACCCACATCTGTAAATTTCCATCAAGATATAATTTTGCATATTCCAGCGGTTTATCAATGGCAAGTGCGTTCAATGCACAGTCTGATCCGGGTGTGGTTTTTAAATCCTTCGCAGCTTCCCAACAGTCAATACGGAGCATATAGCCAGCACTGGTATATACATCAATGCTGTTGCGTTGTGGATTGTATTTTGCAAATATTGTTCTCATCGTATCCCATCTCCTTATGATTCAATCGATCATTAATTGTAAAAATTAAGAAGCATTCCAATCAGTTCACCATGTCAGTTTTATTTTGTGTTATACTATTTTATATAATTGAAACAAACTATCCAGCATTTACAGTACCTAGAGGGTTCAAATGTAGGAATAATCGAGAAATAAACGACACCCACACGAACTTAACTACCTCTATCTACTGTTCAAAACCATCTTCAATCACATCGCCCGTAGAATCCAAAAGAACCGAGTTGCGGGCTTTGCGATAGATGATTTGTCCCTGAATTGTTTTACCGGAACTGTCTTTGATTGGGTTTCCGCTTGAGTCCTCGATGTTGTCTAAGAATACGAACTCATTAGGATATCCTGCGAAAGCCGTTCCGGTAATAATTGTACCATCTGCTTTGTGTGCTGTATAGCCCTTTAACAAAGCTTCTTCCGTAACAGTATCGCCGGTAAGGTCGATCAAAACTTTATTGCCGAATACGACTTTATTCGCAGCCATTCAACGAGACCTCCTTATCCGATCGTAACGGTCTTTCCTCCGGCTGAGTTGTCGGTTTCTACATACGGGATTGCCTTAACTGTAACCTGAGATAAGCAGTTGTACTCTTCATCCGGCATGATCGTCTGAGCTTCTTTGGACGGTGTTACCTCCTTGCTCTGCGGCTTCATATCCTCAGAACCAGACATAGCACCTTCAACGCCAAGAATTGTCACACCCTCACGAATGTTAGTAGCAATAAGCTTTGCCTGTTCGGTGGCGTCAATAGACACCTTGCCAGAGCCATCATGATAGCCTTGCGGTACTGTATATTCTCCAGCCACAGTTGAGATGATACCCTTGACAGCGCCGTTGTTCTTCATAGTACCTGTAAGCTTACTTCCACGGGCGTGCGCAGTCTTTCCTACGAGAATCTCAGCGACAGCCGCAGTATCTTCGGAAGTATCGCTGTCGAATGTACAGGTACCCGTGATCTTTGCACCACTCTTATCATGAGCAGTAATACCTTTGAGGACCTTATCTGCACTGACGGAATCGCCAGTAAGATCGATAAGGACATCCCCCCCGTAAATGACTTTGTTTACATTCATATTTGCCATAATGTTTAGTCCTCCATGACACTTTCATTATTTTTCTTTATCAGCAGTCTTGTTGTACTGGGATGTACTGATTCCAAGGATAACACCAAGGAAAGTATCAACCGCAGTGATGGTTCCGACTACCTGCTCTCCATACGGGAGACCCCAGATTCCAGCCAGTGCAAAATATAATGTACCAGCAGCCGGAAGCAGATACATAGCAATCCACTTAAGGATGTCATATGTCTTGTTACTCATGCTCATTGTGCTCTTCCTCCTTCTCTATAAATTTATGAATCGGGAGTTTGTCCACCTCCTGCATAATTCGCTTTGCTGAACCATTCCCGCCCATACGTTCGTAGGGTTCATAGAGATACACTCTCAGATTCTCATATTCATCCTGGGTTACACACCCACGGTCAATATACGACATTCCAAGATACATGATCCTGTCATGTGCCAATCCAATAAGCATCTCTGTTTTTACATCTTTTTGCTCGCTTTTCTTTTGCAAATAGGCCCACAGCCCAGAAGATGCAAGAACTTAGCTAAAGATCGTAAGTACAACCTGAAACCATGGTTCCATCGTTTTCCTCCTTCTTTATGTGCAATCATGCAGACCTATCAGAAACAATCAGCTTCTTGTTGACTATTGTGATTTCCTTACTAAATAGGTCTTCGTAAAGCTGTATTAAATTCTTTCGTTGTTCTCTGGATAAGAGTTTATAATGTCCTCCCATCCAACCGCGAAACATATTTTCGACATTGTCGTAATCCGCTTCTTCATTTTCAACCTTAACGGCAAGTTTCTTGAGTTTTCTACGCATTGCGGTAACTCGATCCGGGTTTATTCGTTTGATGACTTTACCTGTATCCGTAAGTGTGTACTTGATTTGCAAGAATTTGTATTTGCTCGAAATCTTAACGATTCTGGTTTTCTTACGATTGATATGGATTCCAAGTTCGGCTGCTATTTTACAGACGTTTTCGAGCAAGTTTTCAAGCTCTTCTTTACTGGGATTCATGATGTACCAATCGTCCATATACCTTCCATAAAATTTCTGCTGACGCACATACTTGACGTAATTGTCAATCGGATATGGATAATAAATTCCAATGACTTGTGAAAGTTGATCCCCAATATTGACGGACTTCTCCATCCACTTTTCGCCAGTGAGCTTCTCTTTTGGAATATTCCGATACTCCAGTTTATTGAAAGTATCGATCATACAGGTCTCGTATTCCTCGTCAGACATATACGAAACATCGATCTGGAAACCCTTAAATATCAACGTTAAAAGCCAGTCAATAAACTCATCGTCATTGAACAGCTTCAACAATTCTCGTTTAGCAATCTCATGGATAATATTGTCATAGAACTTTGAAAAGTCACCGAATAGAATATAACCGTCATTTCCGTATAATTGGTAGTATTTGTGGAGATGGATTTCGAATCGTTTTCTCTGTTGTGAAATTCCGCGCCCCTTGATAGATGCGCAGTTATCATAAATGATATGTTTTCTAACTTCTGGAAGTAAAACCTCATCGCACAGAGAATGTCGGACAATGCGATCGCGGATTTGAATGCTTGTAATAGGTCTTATTCGGCCTCTTTCGTGCAGCTCGAATTCCTGTGTCGGTCCATTTTGAAGTGTCCGATTTATTAGATCGTCTTGGATTTCAAATATATACCGCAGGAAATTCATCATGAATTTTTGCGTTGATTCTTTCCACTTGCTGCTTTTCACAGAGACCTTATAAGCCCTATACAAGTTATTGGCGTCACAGACAATCTCCTCGTAGCTCATAACCTATTCACCGTTATAACAATACTTACCGTAGTAAATTGTATTAGGCTTTATTATTTATCCTTGCGGAACGGATAGCATCTCCTTCTTCGTTGGTTAATCGAAGAATCCGGACGAACTCCATTAGAGTTCGAAGCGTTGTTGTAGTTCGTATTGCCATTGTTGTTCACATTGGCAAAGTTAGCCGAAGAAACGACGCAATTTTTTAGATGTTACCCTTTTTCTAACCGCGACTTAATCGCCATGTCTCTTTGACGCCACCTTTTTATCAATCCGATTTCTCGGTCGATAGCTTTAACATACCGGTTGTACACATTCAGATCTACATCGAATATTTCAACAACCCGCTGCAACTCGTTGATGAGCTGCTCGCAATTTACAATGGCCGCATTCTGGTAATCTCTCCTGGTCTCGTACTCGTGCATTGTCCGTGGGTAAATGGTGTTTGCCGCTCTAACATTGCTCGTTATCAGGGAAGCACACTGGTTTACTTTCGATTTGAAACTCCGCATCAGTTCCCTGTACTTAGCAAAGTTTTCTTCCGAAATTTCTCCATACGCATACTTCTTCCGAACAAAGCCGTCCACATCCTTAACACCAAATCCCCTCTGCATAAGGAGTATCAGCATATCATGCAACTCGATCGAGTACGTAATCGCTTCGAATTTTGACTCTTTTCTGTCGCCTAACAGAACGCTCATTCGTAATCTTTACCGGTGATCTCAGCGAACTCCTCTTTGGTGATCCAGCCCATCTTCACCGCATTACGAACTCTGGTCTCATTCCACATTTTCATGCTGTACCAAAGCTTTACTTTACTGTAATTCTTGCTATGTTCCATGGTGATCCTCCTTCTTAAAGCTCTACATTGGACATCATCGCAATGTAGGCGATGTCAGACTGCATTTTGATTCTGGCAAACTCCTCCTCAGAAATATCTCTAAGGACAAACCAGTATTCGCCAGGAACCTGCTCAACGATCTGAACCAGCTCCATGTTCGGATGAACAGTCTCGGTTGTTCCGTCGCTGATAGTAACCGGAGAGCAGTTATCTGCAAATACAGATTCCTCGATTTTTTCTGTAGAAATGAAATTGTTTCCGTTCAGCTTAAGATTGGAAATCTCAGTTCCATCACCGAGAATAATTTTATAGATTTTCTCTTCCATGATTAGAAGCTCCTTTCAAAAATATAAACGGGGCACAAGGCCCCGCGATTTTAATTAACCAACCGGGAAGACCGGACGAACTCCAAATGAGTACGAAGCGCCGTAGCAGTTCGCATTGCCACGGAGGAGCACATAGGCAAAGTAAGCCGAAGAAACGACGTCTCTTAACCACTGGTTGTAAGATCTGTTTACGATGAATCTCGGACATACCATGAACAGCGCCAGCTGAGTCTTGCTGATTGTGTAGATACTCGGAACTGTTGAACCATCAGAAGTTGGACTGAAATGAGGATGGCCATACATCATAGGTTCGTTCGGGAGCTCAATGCTGGAATCGAACCATGCTCCACCTGACGGTCTTCCATTTGCAACCGCATTGCACAGGTATTCTCTGTGAGTAAGAACAGACCCCTGGAAAGCCGCATTTACGATTGTTTTGGCGTTTGCCAAGTTACTCTTGTACATCGCAGAGCCCACATATCCACCGGTCGTAACATTGGTAGTATTCATCTGCGCATTGTAAAGCGCCTCATCCGGCATGATAACGAGATGATGGCTGGTAAATGCAGTATCACCGCAGTTGTACCAGTAATCCATATCAACGATACGCCAAATACGACCTCCGATACTCCAATAGTCGCCAAGGAACATTCCTTTAAAGGAACCGTCCTTAATAGCAGCTTTCTGTACTGCGGTCAGCGCTGTACCAAGATTCTTGCCTCTGAAGAGTACCCGGCGAAGCTCCACCGGAGCAAAGCCATCAAGCATAGCAAAGAGTGCATCTTCAGCAGCAATAGCCTTGTTTCCGTCCGTAGTCCCGACGAGTAATTTGTTACCGGTTACCAGCTCGTTGATCTGGGTGAGTTCGGAAAGATTTACTCCTCCGATAAAATCTTTGGAACTTAAAAGACCGATTAACGCCTTTGCTAAAGCATCCGCTGCGATGGTCTTTGTTCCGTTAGGTCCATCAAGCAGGAAAATATTACTTGCTGCTAATGCCTGAACCTTTTCGTAGTCTGTGATTTTCATTTAATGAATCCTCCTTTATTTGATGACAAAAATAGCCCGACCTTCGATAACATCGCCATTACTGTCACGGAGAAGATCACTGGAATATGTACGTCCAATAACCGTATCCAAATTGCTATCAGTAATGGATGCGTCCGAAGAATCGAGCACGTCTCCGTAAGTACGGTATCCATTGTCGTAAAGCTTCTGATATACCGTGTATTCATTTTCAAGGTTGGAACTGAACTGGTTAAGAATATCTACCTGCTCCTGCAATTCCAGCAGCTTCTTAGCAAGGCTTGCCGCCGTATTGCCATCTAACAGTGCCTGTAACTGATCAAACCATTCTCGAAATTCTGTTTCTGACTTCTGTTTCCAGTCAGCCATTTCCGCAGTATTGATGCTTGTGTATTCGTTGAACCACGCCTCCCATTTTTCTTTCCAATAGGTACTTGTGGCTTCCATATCTGCTGTATGCTCCGAGTACCAAAGGTTCCACTGAGCTTCCCATGTCAAATATGCAGACTGAATCTCCTCAGTCTGTGCCAGAAACCAGGTAGACCACTGCTCTTTCCAAAACTTATTTGTTTCTTCCATATCAGTAGTCTGCTTTTCGTAGAACTCTTTCCACTGGTCCTGCCATTGAGCAATCAAATCATCGATTTCGACCTTGTCCAATGGAGCCGTTACGAATGGACACTCTGAAGTTCCAACGCAGTTCGTGATGTTTGCCTGTCGAATAGAAGTAACTCCGGCGCCGACATAAATATACGCCAGCGGATATTGCCAGCGATCATTTGTCTTCACCATCATAGGTTTCGTTGGATTCGATGCTGGGGTTCCTTTAATGATTTTGATGTCATTTGCTCTGACGGCCTCTCTCGAATCCACTTCAAGCACAACTGCATCATATCGGTTCAGCAGAATCTCGGACTGTGGAACTACTAACGGTAACAGAGCGTCATTCAGCGTCCAAGTGTGATTGAACCAGGCTCGTCCGACACCAACGTTGATAATCATTGCTTCCGATTCTTTTACAACCATTGCAGTTCCGACATGCTGCAATATTCCGTCCTGAATGATTCCATCGAAAATGCTGGACATCTGAATAGCATCGTAGCGCCGATCTCCTTCTTTTGAATTATAAAATCCAAATGTTACACTCACTTCTTTATCACGCTCCTTCCTGTTCTATAGTCTTAAAAGTCGGATAGACGGAATAACCGTCCTTATCTTCTGAACGAACAATTTCAAGAATACGAGCTTTTGTCTCGTGTCCGTATTCGTTCGCAATCTGTACAATGTCCCCGTTAAAGAAATCTTTTCCATACTGGAACATGATAGTTGTTTCTGTTTCTCCCTCGAATGAGGTAATGCTCACATTTTCAGCAAGCTTTTCTTTTCCTCTTTGCTGCAACTGTGCCATATACTCGGCATCGGTCAACGCATCATCGCTTCCAACATTTGAAGAAATGTCACGAGCGTCCGTAAACAATTCTCTGCGATTCAAACCAGAGCCACCACCAACCGTAGTATATCTTCGATCGGCGCCCTCACCTTCTCCACCAACCAAGGTCACTGTCTTCAACGAAGCTTTAGATTCGATGTAGTTACTATTGATGATGTTCTCGAATTTCGGTGAAAATATAACGTAGGGATTCTCCGTCTGATCGTATGATCTATCTGAACCGGCATACAACTCAAATACGAACTGCTTTTCATCATTCAGAGTGATCTTGAAACCGATACCCTGCTCCTCGCAAATTTTCTGGATGACATCATACAGGTTATCTCCCGTGTACTGAGCTTCCAGTTTCAACTTTGTAATTGCTGGATCGGTTGATTCTTTGAAAATAAAGTTTGGAATTTTTCGATTGCTGTCTGACGGAGAAATTACATTCTCGTTGAGCAGTGTTTTTATTCCATTTTGAAGATTTCCGCTTAATAGTTTCTGTCCCCAGACGATTCGCCTGTCGAGGATAGATTCTAATGAACGCCCAGTAACCGTTACATGGTTACCGTCTTCGGTATCTGAAGTAATCTGGATTTTCTCCACGATCATCACATGTTCAGATTCCTTGCTCTGCAAATAGTAATCCTGTTTGATGTAGTCAAGAAGACCCTCTCGCATTGCTTCATACAGTTCAAAGTCACCGTAAGCGTAATACCGATCTGTCCAGATGAAGGACTCGTACGTATCCACAATAGAGACAACATCTAGGTTGGTGTTTAAAATTGTCACATCCATAGTGCTTATACCCCCTCGTAGACTATACGGTTCTCAATCTTAAACTGTAAATTTGTACTTCCGTACTCAGCCGTATAAGCAAAGATGTTGTCGCCCTTCGCAAGCTGGAACCAATCAGCGTTTTTATCCAGGCAGTTCAAGATGTTTGTAGTCTTTCCGTTCCTAAGAAGCGTAATCGACTTGTTTCCTTTTACGGTGCAGATAATGATTTCATCACCTGCTATAATTCCAGAGCCAGTGAATTTCTCCAATTTATCGGTATCGATCCGCATCACTTCACGAGTACCGGTATTGTAGATCGTAATATTGCTGGCTTCACCGATTGCATGAATCGTAATAGTCACTCCGATTTCAGCGTCGCCATTATATACAACCACCTGCTCTGTTTCATTTTTGATTTCTCCCATTTCTAGTAACGGGTCCTTAAGAGATTCATTACTGAAAGGAAACTCAAACAGTGCCTCTACGCCATAGAAGATGGTCGTATTGAGTCCGTCCTTTCCGGCAGAATAAAAGAAAGGATTCGGACACACGATTGAGATATCCGAACCCTCATCTTTACTAAATATTGTTGGATCGTTTGATTCGACGTATCCTTCAATCTCCGCCTGCCTGTTATCGGTTTCGATAAGCATGGTAAGTTTCTTTTTAATAGGAAAATACTTGTATGAAAGCTGTCTTACGTCTTCAATGGAATCCTTCCACATATACGCAAGAGAAATAACAATGTTTCGGCTCGGCATCCTTGAAGAATTGAACAGACTTCCATCGTTTGTAGCGATTTCCGTCGTATTGATGTTCACTTTTCCTGGTCCCAAGCCAGTTACAGACTTGATGATGAAACCGGATTCCTCCGGTCTCGCCAAATCAAGTCGGATACTATCGCCAAGATAGTTCGTAAACGTGACTGCTCGAATCAAGTTTCCACCATCCTTTCCATCGCCGAGAACTGATTCTTCGTCTGCCGATAAATCTCTGTTCTCGACAGTGCCTTAGGCGAATAGTTATTCTGTGTAAAGTTATAAGAGTTACCTGTATTCGGATTAGTATCTTCATTTTGAAGATTCCGTCCACGAGCTGCTGCAATTCCTGTGCTGACGGTTAAAGCCTGCGATCTACTGAACAGCGTATTCAGTCGATGACTCTTCTCTTCAACGTCTGACAGATCCAGAATCGGTAGAATCGTAGGCTGACCATCAACACCGTTGTCGATCATATCCTTAACCTTTGCGATTGCATTTCCGAGACCTGTTTTTGCCGAATCAGCCATTTCAGCACTGGCATTATATGCCTTCACCGCATAAGTTCCGATGGCATTAACGAATCCCAATCCAAAGAAATCACCGATGTGGTATCCTACTCTGGAAGGTGAATGCTCGTCCAGTTCGTCTTCTGCTGCTTCTGCCGCAGCCCTTGCCATTGCTCTGGCTTTAGCTTCCGCGCGGTACGTATTCTCACTGATTCCATCAGCAAATCCCTCCACCAAGTAAGTACCAGCCTGTTTAAACTGATCATGATAATCCCGGATAGCTGTTACAGAAGCATTAAGATTGCCAGTGAAAGCGGTTTTTACTTCTTCGGCTTTTTCCTTAACACCAGCGATGAACTTAATCATGCACTGCATTCCTGCATTTTGAAATTCCGGATACTTGTTCGCGATAGCTGTAAGGCATGAACTTAAGATGTTTACAAACGCATTTCTGGTTTCGTAATCTTTCGATTTAACTCCAGCAATAAGCTTGATCATGAGGTTCGCACCCGCAGTATTGAACTGGGTTTGCTTATTATTGATTGCAGTGATGCAACCGCTAATAATGTTGGTAATTGCAGTTTTGGTATTTCCGTCCTGAGATTTAATTCCGCTGATAAATTTTGTCATCAACGTAGAGCCAGCAGTATTGAACTGGGTTTGATAGTTCGTAAGAGTCGTAAGTACAGCCTGCATCATGGTCGTAAACGTAGATGTCAGATTACCTTTCTGAGCATTAGCCGCATTGATGAATGTCGTCAGCATAGAGGTCGCGGCGGATGTCACTCTTCCGCTCGCATCTGTAAACGCATTGATGAAACCGTCGATACCGTTGTTTCCAAGCTGAATCAGTGCTGTGCTAAAACCACTCATACCACTCGTATCTAATTCCGCCATTCCTTTAGCCATTTCAACAAGTCGATTCACCTGGGTAATCACACTCGACATGATTCCGGTATCAATTCCAGAAATAGAATCCGAATAACTCTTAATTCCACTTCCGAACTGAACCAGACTGTCACCGAAACCGCCAAGATCGTTGTCGCCGGTAAACCAGCTTACAAGTCCTCCGGTATTCGGGATTGTATTGGCAAGTTCTACAAGAGCTTTACCAGCTGTTGCCGAATTCGTAACAGCCGCAGAATCCATACCCATAATAGCTTCGGAATATGCCTTCATAGCCTCACCAAATGGTACAAGCTTTTCGCCGAAAGTATTAACATCGTTGTTTCCGGTAAAGAATGCTACGACGCCACCAGTATTCGGAACCGTATCAGCAAGCTCGACCAAAGCCTTACCTGCTGTTGCAGAATTGACGATTGCATCGGCTTCCAGTCCACGAACTGCATCGCCAAATGCTTTCATTGCTTCGCCGAATGGTACGAGCTGTTTTCCGAACTCGCCCATATCGTTTTCGCCAGCAAAGAATCCTACAACACCACCTGAATTCGGAATGGTTGTTGCCATCTCTGCCATTGCCTTACCGGCGATTGCTGCCTCAGTGACCGCATTTGCATCAAGTCCGGTAATTGCGTCTCCGAACTGTTTCATAGCTTCACCGAACGGTACAAGCTGCTTTCCAAAGGCAGTCATGTCATTTTCTCCTGCGAAGAACGACACTAATCCGCCTGTATTTGGAATTGTGGCTGCCATTTCAGCTAATGCTTTACCAGCCGTCGCTGCATTTGCCACGATTTCTCCGTCCATATTTCCGATAGCTAGCGAGAAATCTCGCATAGCTTCGCCAAACGGTACAAGTTCCTCTCCGAACTTAGATAAAGATGATCCTCCTGTAAGCCAAGAAGTCAATCCCTGTAAAATATCAGCCGCCGTCAGAATAAGCACTGTCTCGGCCAATGCATTTACTCCGTCCATCATAGATGGCTGAATCTGACTTGCTCCCTGTAAGAACGGCTGAACATTATTCATAAAAGCGGATAAATCAGCTCCAATCTGTGGGAACTGACTTGACACGCCGCTCATAAATCCGCCGACAATTCCGCCAACGAACTGACCGATTGCTGTTCCGATTCCCTGTAAAAGCTTTCCGCCTTCTCCGATGAGCCAAGAAAGTCCTGGAAGTTTTGACAAGAGTCCGACAGCTGCAAGCACTAATGCCATCTCAGCAACAACTGCTCCCATTCCAAGAATTCCAACCATTGCCCCAGGAACAAGTGCCGCTGTTGCACTAAGAGCAAGCATAATAGCCGATAACAGACCGATTCCGGCAATTCCTTTCAGTAAAGCCCCAGTATCAATTCCGCTTAATACATCGACAACACCGGTAAAGAACGCCATAAGAACATCAATCCCAGCTTTAATCAGTGATGGCAGATTACTAGCAATACCCTCTAAAATTCCAATAAGGAACTTGAAGGCTAGATCTACGATTTGAGGCGTGTAAGTAGCAAGTGCTGCTAATACACCGACTACTAATTGTAAAGCTCCGTCTGCCAACTGAGGTACACAAGATACAAAGACATCGATCAGAGTTAAAATGACTGCTTTTACGGCTTCGCCAATAGCCGGAGCTCCAGCAGCAATAACTTTGCAGATTGCTATAAGCCCTTCTCCAACTTTTGTAAGGACAGCCGGAATTAAGCTAGCGATACCAGTCACGATAACCGTCAGTGCTGCTACGATTGCTGTTGCTCCAGCGGCACCGGCAGTTGCCAGCGCTGTGAATCCGATAGCGAGCGCTGAAAGTCCCGTACCGGCCGCAAGTAAACCAGCTCCGATTGTAAGAACCCCAACGCCAATCAACGCAAATGCTCCTGATAACGCCAGAATGGTCGGAACCAACGGTGTAAGAACTGCGCCTGCTACGCCGATAATCGTGAATGCTCCTGCAATAGAAATAAGTCCTTTCGCAATCGCTTCCCACGATAATGCTCCCAATATACTGAGCACCGGTGCAAGAACAGCTAGGGCTGCGGATGCAACCAACAATGCTGCTGATCCGCCAAGTGTACCCTTCATAAAGTTGAGGCTGATAGCTAACTCAGCTAAAGCCCCGCCCATAACAGTAAGACCTCTACCGATTTCTTCCCACTGCATACCTCCGAATTTACTCATACAGTTTGCAATGATTTCAAGTGCGCCGCCGACGATAACGAGCCCAGTTCCAATACCGATCATGTTCTTCGGCATCAGATTAACAGCAATAGCTACCTCTGCAAGTGCGCCGCCCATAGCAGTTAAACCTCTGCCGATTTCATCCCACTGTAATTGACCAAAATCTTTTACAGCGGAAGCAAAGATTTTCATTGCAGCGCCAATAGCAATTAAGGCTACGCCAGTAGACATTACGTGTTTTGCATTTCCAGCCAAATTCGTAAAGACAGCAAGTTCGGCAAGTAATCCACCGATTCCAGCTAATCCTTTTCCAATCTCGCTCCACTCCATCTGACCAAAGTCTTTGCAAGCGGACGCCAAAACCTTCATTGCTGCCGACAGAATAACGATTCCAGTTGCAGTGCTGATCATTTTCCCGTTGAATTTTGCAACTCTAAGGAATACAGCAATCTCAGCAAATAATACTCCTACTCCTGTTAATCCACGTCCGAGTTCATCCCACTGTAATTTCGATAAATCCTCACATGCTGAAGCCAGAATTTTGATAGCCGCTCCAAATATAATTAAGCTGGTAGCGCCTTTCATAACCTGCTTCTGACTGCTTGCCATGGCTTTAGATGATGCAACAACAATAGTCGTAAGACCAGCAATTCCAACCAACCCTCTTGCAAGTTCACCCCAATCAAGGTCTGAAACCTTCTTCAAAGCTCCTGCCAAAATGGATACTGCAACTGACATAGCAATCATTGCGGTACATGCTTTAGATACTTTTCCCGTATCACTACTGATTTTATTGAAAATCGCCATCGCTCCAAGTAAATTAGCAAAGAGTACAGTAATTGCTCCAAGAGAAGCTGATAGTTTATCACTATCGATCAGGGAAATTGCAACGATAGAACCTGCAAGCAAAGCGATTGCTGCTCCAATTTTAAGTAGCGTTCCAGCTTTAAGATTTGTCTGATATGCCTCAAAGCAGCCTCTGACCCTCTCAAGAGGTTCGGTTACACTCTTTAAGAATTTAGAAACTGATAAAGCAATTCCACTGACAGCAATGCTGTTAAGAATGTCAAGAACTCCGCTGAAATCTGCATTTCCAAGTTTCTCGGCAAGTGTTCCCATCATAGTCCCGACTGCATCGGCAATACCGCCAGCAATTACCTTTACAGCTGTCCACAATGCTTCCATGACTTTGAGAAATTTACATTTTTCCAGTGCTTCTCCCATCATCTCAAAAGCAACAATGACTCCGCTCTTCATTTTTCCAGCACCATCACCAATCTGAGCCATGCGATCATGTACTCGTTCAAGGAATGAGTGGAATAATTCAAATCCAGGAAAATCGAACTTCTCCCCGGCAGCTTTTCCAAATTCTTTTACTTTTTCTCCGGCAGTTTTAACAAACGTAATAGCTGTATTTACGATATCAACGACAGTCGAAACTGCTTTGCCAAAGACGTCTGTCTTCTTTACAGTTTCATCAAGCTTAACAAGATACTCACCGAAACTTCCAGTAAGTGATAACACTCCGTTTCCAGCCGGTATGAAAAGACCGATCAATTCGCCGACACCACCGGCAACAGCTTTGAAAGCTTGTCCGACGATATCAAGCACTGCAAATACGCCTTTAAACGTATTCTTCAAATTCTTTGAACTTTCTTCCCCCATTTTGAATTTTGCTGTCAGATCACGGATACGCTCTGTGATTTCGGCTAACTGTTTTCCAGTCATTGGCGGAAAGATTTCGTTAAATGCCTCCCGAACAGGCTTAGCAACGCTAACCAGTCCCTCGAAAACATTCTTTACTGCTTCGATCATCATGGTTCGACCACCAAGGTCTTTCCAATCCTGAAGCATTTTATTTCTTGCATCGGCAGAAGCATTGATTACGGCACTGAACGTATCACTCACTTCGGTAAGTAATTCCTTCGCCTCCTCAAAGTCACCGACTATAATTTCCCAGCTTTGTGTCCATCCGGACTGGGCGGCCTCTTTCAACGTGTCGAACAGCTGAGTAAAAGTCTTTACTTTTGTCGCTGCATCGTTCGCCGTTTTACCCATCTCCATAATAGATTTGATCTGGTCATCGGCATACCCCATAGTCCGAAGCTGGTCTTCGTTGAGGTCACCTGTAAATTTTGCCAAAGTTTCAGTCAAGATGTCAGATGTAAGCCATCCTTTACTCAGAGTCTCTCTAAATGAGCCCTCATCTTTGATCATCTCATCAATGGCAATTCCATGAACTTTAGCCGTTTCCTTCAGCGCATCCTGGAATACCTGACCACCCATACCAGCGTTTACCACAGAGTTCCAGTCCTGCAATTTTACAGTTCCTGCCGCCAGTGCCTGTGAAAGCTGATACATAGCGGTGCTCGCCTGCTGAGAATTGGAACCAGAAACAGCTGCAAGGTTTGCAATACCCTTAATAGCTGCTACAGATGTATCCAGATCAACGCCAGCCGCAGTGAATGTACCAATATTACGAGTCATCTCCGTAAAATTGTAGATAGTCATATCTGCGTAATGGTTCAACTCGTCCAACGCATTATTGACCTGGTCGAGAGTTGTTCCTTTTGAAGAGGTATTCGCGAGGATTGTCTGAACAGCATTGATCTGGGTCTCATACTCCTCAAATCCGGACTTAATCGGATCTACCGTGAACGCAGAAACAAGATTTTTTCCGGCGGCAAGTGCAGAGTTGGTAATGTTCTGCAAAGCCGTAATTGCCATCACTTCTAATGCGGAAAATCGCACTCGTACAGTCTCGACAGCATTTGTGAGCGGTGACATATTGCATTTCTGTGCGGCATCGTTTACGGTTTCTAAGCCTTTTGCTGCGCCTTCGAGATTAAGGCTTCTCTTTAACTTGTCGATGCTCGATAAACTGGTCTGAATATTTTGTTCAAACTGCTTGTTATCGAACCGCATTTCGACGACACGTTCGTCAACGGTTGTACTCATAGCTTAGTAACCTCCTTCCATGCCGCATCTGCAATTTTGTCAAAAATAGGCTGGATAGCAGGATTGATGTAATCTCGCCCCTGTACCCAGCCGCCGTTTCTTGTTGCGTGTCCATACTGCAAAATAACTGCAATAGGAACTCCATTTTGAATATTTGTGTTGTAAAAGCTGATCGATACGGAACCTTGCTTCTGTTCAATCTTGTAGTGCCACGAATTCGCCGTCCGTCCTGTATCAACTGGCGTTGCAGACGCAAGGGCGGCTACACCCTCTCGACCATACTTATCGAGGTCACCGAGACGAACCGATTCCTTTGCTCGCTCTAAGAATCGAGTCAGCTTAGAAAAATCACCCTTTTGTCTGAACGTGATCATATGAATCTCCTACTTTGCTAAGTAAGCACTGGATGAAAAGCCTGTATACTGAACCCCATCAAGTACAAACTGGATATACAGCCACTTAACTCCGTTTGCCATTGTGTAGTAGCCATAGCATTTAACCTTAGTGCCAGCCGGGATTTTACAAAAAGCTTTCTTATTTGTTCCGGCATCATTACGACAATAAAGAACCGCTGTTGTTTTGTATTCACCAGCATAGGCCTTGTTAAACTGCTTGGCAGAGCAGGTAGCCACCACTTTCTTTGAAACTGACTGGTTCTGATCCTGTTTGGTGTTGGACGGCGTTACCGCTGATCCATTCAGAATCTGATTTACCATGTTCTGAACTTCCGAGTAGTTGTATCCGTACTCAGTAAGCAGCTTCTTACGATTCTCACCGCTTCCCCACAACCCAACGATCACCTCATGAGCGATGGTTTTAGTATCTTTTCCCTTGCTTAATCCAGGAGCGGAAACTGTATTGTCATCGTACTTTGGCGTGATGAAGCCGCGGATAAATTTTCCGTTAATAGACAGAGTTCTCTTCTTAACGGCATTACTGTAGTTGCCCTCTTCAACAACCATGTAACCGGATTCCTTATGCACCTCGATTACCGTACCGACATGATCCGGATTGCCTGTGTTGTCGCCGATTCCGTTATCCTGCCAATCGTACAAAATTGCATCGCCAGGACTAGGTACATAAGCATCGTTCTCCTGCCAACACCCCATTTTCTTTGCTGCCTCAATGAGGTAATAGCAGGAAATTTCCATAGGCATAATGCTCTCATATCGAAGAGCTGCCGCTAACGCAGACCAGGTGCACGCACACCAAGCCCAGTCATAACGCATACGAATACCACGAGGAAATTTGCCAGCACAGATTTCCTCAAAGAAGTCGTTATATAAATCGATAATGCTTTTGTGTGAGCCGTTCGATTCTTTCTTTCCATCCCAGGATTTGACAAGATTAACGACGGCCTGTCTTGATTTCGCCATTTTTATCACTATCCTTTCGAATTAAATTTCTTTCTGTTTGCGGCATTTACTTCCGCATGATGTCTGTATAAATCTCGTTTGCTCCGCTTCTTCGGGGGCTTGTTTTCCGCATTGCAAATCCGGATAAGCATTAACAAACGATTCAAATGCCATTTCTGACACTCAAATGGAATGTGATACGCAGTCATCCAGTAATAAATAAGTTCACTGGTTATCTGCTGCCTATTTATTGGACCACCTTTTTCTTCTTTAACAGTCGAAGCCGTCATTGGTGCTTCAATATAGGTGTTTACCGCATCAATGTGAGAATTGGTAATACATTGATAGACCAGCGGATCAACATTCTGTGTGAGGGTCATACAGCGTATATAGTCAATGGTTTCTTCATAGGTCTTTTGCTCTTTAGATAAGAAGACTTTGCACCATTTACTTTCCCATTTTGAAAGTGAAACGAGCGAATGCTCCAAACGCAACTTCTGTTCCTTTACAGGGATAAATCGCTGATTCCGCTCATCCCACAGATCAGTTTTTGGTATCGTAAGTTCAAGCATTCGAGCTCACCTCTTTAGTTCATGGTGGCAACCACAGGAGCAATCTCCGGATTTTCTGAATGCTTCTTGATATCTACAACTTTCGGAATTACATGGTTTACGAATTCAGCGGCTTTGCTGTCATCTGTAGCAAGTTCCATAAACAGAAGATTGTAGAACTGAGTGCAGGCAAACTTTCTGGAAATCTCTTCGGACTTCTCGAAATATGTGCCGTCAGCACTCTTCTCTCCGTATGCCTTTAAGATAAATTCCTTAAAGAACTTGATAATGGTCGGCTGATCTTTTGCATCTACGATGCGCTGAAGCATCTCAGCAACTCCACCAGCTGTGCCCAATTCCATCTCCATAACCTCTGTTTCGGTAAGGTTGAAGAGCTTTGTTTCGGTGCGCTCAACACCATTAAAATCTTTATAAGTCTTTGTTACTGCATACATAATTTTGTTCTCCTTTCAAATAAAAAGGAGTCGCCAGCTTTCCTGAATACGACTCCATCTGTGGTTTGTGTATTATTTTTTTCTTAACCTTCTGCGGTCATAATCTTAATTACTTCATCCGGAAGCGGAAGTCTCGGTTCAACACCATCGTCTGCTTCGGCAGAAGAAGGATCTTTACCATACAGGATCTCTTCAAGAGCAGCCAGTTTCTTAGCATCGACCTTGGTAGAATCGAAGGTGAGAATAGAAGTAGGCTTCAGCTTCTTTCCATCGATTAAGGTTGCAATCTCGACTGGTGTGGTGCTGAACTCCCAGGATAAGGTAATAGCTTCCGGGCTGTCATTTACAGTGGAATAACCCTTCTCAGAAGGAGAAGCTAAGCAACCATAAACGAGATGAAGCTTATAGCCGTAATCATTGGAATCAACATCGTTACCGAGAAGTGTCTTGTAAGATAAGCCGAACATCTTACGGTTCTGCTGTCCTGCAAACACTCCAGGGGCGATTTCTTTGGAACCATCGCACTCTGCGAACTCATCCGGTGCCATATAAGCTTCGATTGTGCCACCAAATTCCTCTGCAGACATAAGGTTCAGATACTTGATGTTGTCTGCATAAATTGCAGTAGGTTCTGCTCCAGACGGGCTCTCTGTTACGGTGCTAAGACCGTTCCATGCGGTACCAGAGTTATATACGCCACCGGTCTGAATCGGGTAAAGGACGCCCTGGCTGACACCGGTCTCATACAGGCGCTCGCCAGTCTTGTCCCAAACGAGTTTCTTTTTCATAGAATTTGTCCTCCTTAAAAGAATATTTCAAAGACATCATGGTTTAAGTTGTCTTTCGTATAATGCCGATTGAATCGACTTGTCGGCATAGATGCTACTTTGCCAACGAGAGAACTATCCGGATCGCTGTCGATGACTGTTACTGAATACTTTCTCGCAGACAAATAAACCCCGTCATTCGCAAACGTATTCTCGATATCGTCGAGAGCGTAAACGATGGCGGGGTATTTCATTTTTACCGATGACGGTGGTTGAAAATAAGCACGACACTCTGGTCCTTTGTTTGGACACGAGAGGATGTCGCATAAAGCATTATGCAGTTTCAGTCGTCTGCTCATTGTAAACACCTCCAACGGTCAATATTAAACGGGGATACTGAACTTCAACATTTGAAATTTTCCATTTAGCCCCCATATACTCGATAAATCTCATCGAATGAAAATTCGCATAAGCAAACGGATCGGCTACGATGCTGAACTCATTCGACACATTGAGATTGTCGTTGAGGTTATCCGAACTCTGATACTGTCGAGTATTCCGAATAACGTCTCCGTAGTAGTCACGAACTGTAATCTTCTCTCCCCAGACACCAGGTCGAATTTCCTCTGTTACGGAATAGCCGATTGCTCCGTAAAATTTACTCATTTTGAATTTTCTCCTTTAAGACTTTAGACTGTGTGATCCTCGGAACCGGAAGAAGCAGTTGTTACATCCTCTTCGATTGCGATTGCAGAGTATACACGAGTAAGAGCACCAGAGCATCTGGTCTCAAGCAGGGATTTCTCCTGGTTAAAGTCGATATCGAACTGAGTGAAGTGAGTAACCTCTCCACCCTTGGTTGCACCGAGGGAGTAATCAGCCAGATTTGCGATAATGGCAACCAGCTTCTTCTTTTTGCTGTCGGAAGTGGCTCTGGTCTTACCCTCAAACTGCTCCGCAGTATTGATACTGCCAACATTCAGTGCAGTGGCAAGTTCGGTCTTGGAAGAGTAAATACGTCTTCCGTTGATGTCTCTTGCCAGGAGCATCTGATTCAGCATATGAGGAGTAATGAACAGATCCGGGGTACCGGTGCCCTTATAATCCTCTCTTGCATACAGAACGGTATTGATCATGGCCTCTGCGATGATGTAGTTCTCACCAAAGTTAGCCGCGGTATTGGTTCCCTGAAGTTCTTTCTTAGCAGCTGCGACATCGAGATCAACGTGAATGGTGTACAGATCATCATCCAGCCAAATCGGTCTGATGTGATCCGGAGAAATCTTGCCTTCATCTCCGTCGTCTCTGCCATCACCCAGCATGATTGCAGTTGCCAGCTCTTCATTGAGCATCAGGCGGTCGATGTTGTACAGGTATGCCACATAGTCGAAATCGGTGATGTCGATGATATCATCTCTATGCAGCGCACTCTTTACGTACACAGTCTGAGGGTCGGTAGTTCTGCGAACCAGCTTGAAGTTGCCAGTCTGCTTCTTCTGTTTTCCCTTAGTATAGCCTTTAGCCTTAAGAGCATCGATGTTACGGATATCTACCTGGCTAGTTCTGATTCTGGAAATCGGACTCTTATGAACTTTGTTCATTACAGTTGTGATCCAACCCTGGTCGTTAGTAATCAGCTCCGGTGCACCAGGACGTACATCCTTGTATTCCGGGAACAGAAGTGTTACATTGCCATCTCCTGTCTGAGCAAATCCGCTTGCAAGAGCATCATGCTGAAGTGCATTCTCATTAGCATAGATCTCCAGTGCGGTCTGGAATGTTCCCACCTGGCTTGTCTTTGCCAGCTTAAGGATTTCCTCCTGGTCTGCGTGAGACAGAAAGCTCTTATCATCGCGCTTGTCAGTGTCAAAAACGTTGTGTTTCATATTGTCATCTCCTCCTTTAGATTCATCATCCTCTTTTTTAGGATTTTCTTTGTCTACGAATTCAGCCATCATGGCGAAAACGGCTGTCTGCTGTTTCGCGTTCATGGATTTAAAAATGTCTTCGATAGTCTCAACCTTATCGTCTTTTTTCTCTCCATTATCTGATTTGTCATTAGGCTCGATTTTTTCTTCTTCCTTCTTTTTATCCAGCTCATCTGCGGAATGCTCCAACCGACCCATGATCATTTCATTATAGCCAATGACAATACCGGTTTCCCCATCGCCATGCATCACTACATCATCGATAAATGCTCCTGGATTTGCACCGGCTAATACCAGACTTACTTCTCTGATAATGCCATGAACAACATCGTGTCCGGCCTGTTTAAGCTGATTGGCAAAGATAGAAAGAGACTGTACGTCGCCATGTTTTACAAGTTCCCGTGCAGTCTTTCCTGATTCTGTATCATTAAATTCACAGAACGCATAAACTCCTTCATCTCTATTTTCGAGATGAGCTAATCCAAGCACATTCGCCGGATCAGCATGATTATGCATCCATACTAACGGGACAGTCTGCCCGTTCTGTCCTTTGAAAGCGTCTTTTTTAATGACTCTTCCATCGGCACACTGAAGATCATTTCTAGTGGCCCAGCCACCAAAGTCATACTTCATTTTGATTTTCCTCCTATTTTCTGATATAGTACGATAACGGATGCGATGTCTTCTTTGATGAGCTGGAAGACTTTTTCTTTGATTTCTTGACCTTCTTGTACTCTGACTGAATCTTGTCAAATTCATCCTGATAGGTTTGTTCATATGACGAATCAAGGTCAGCTTTAGCCGCTTTGTAAGCTTCTCTAACTGACTTAACCGCTGCTTTAAGCTCGGAGCTAACTTTTGCTCTTTCACTTTTAGCATTAGCCTGGTTCTCAGCTTTTTCTTCCTTGGTATCGGACGATACTTTCACTTTCTTGTTTGTCGCATCTGTTCGAACACTAGCCTTGTCCGTTTTGGCATCGCTACTGATTTTTGCTTTATCTGATTTTGCATCGTTTCTAAGCTTTGCAATCTTTGCGGTTCTTTCAGCAACACGCTTAGATCTCTCAGCCTTAGATAATCCTGATGGAATTTCTATTGCCATCAAACGCTCGATTTCGGCATCCTTTTTATTATCGATTCGTTCCTTCTGGCTAGATGATTCCTTTTCAATTTCTTCCAAATCAGAATCTTTATCAGTATCGATGCTTTTCTTCCTATCGGAAGCATTTTGGGTTAAGGCCTCATTCAGTTCTTTCAAACGAGAAGATATCTGTTCCTTCGTTGCTTCTGCTTTTTCACGAAGTTCCGTAATTTTCTGATCTCGCTTTTCCTGCTCTTCTTTGACCTTTGCTGCCTTTTCAGATTTGATATTATTTTTTGTATAAGACCAAATCTTCTTTCCCTCATCATTCAGCGATGTGGTAGAACGGCCTTTTAACTCTCTGGTACGCATATAGTATTCATGCGCTTTCTGAGGATCGTAATAGGGCGATGCATAATGTCTAAGAACCGCAACTTTAGGTTCATCCATTAAGAATCATCTCCCTCCTTATCATCGCCAGACGTATAATTGCCGATGATGTCATCGATTTGTGCAGAAATGCTGTCAAGAACTTCATTAACCAGAGCATCGTAATCACTGGTATCGCTGGATTCTGTTTCTTCACCGCTCGTCGTAGCATCTGTTACGGAACTACCACCAGGCTCACTTAAATTGCTGTTTCTCAATTCATCAGCCTTAGGATCAGCGGATGGCTTCCAACCAATTACCTGTCTGATTTCGTTTGATGTAGCAATTTCATTTCTGGTAAACTTATCAGAAATTTCAGCAAGATCAGCTACCGGAACAAGCTTGAATGGATCTCTAAAGAACATGATTGACTTGTTTTGGGCTCTGGCAGTCTTCGTTAAGAATTTTCTCTTCATTTCATCAACGATTGCGGAAATGATCGGTTCGATTGTCCGGTTGTAATAATTCAGCATAGTCTTCTCGTCTGCGGTACCATCTAAGATGCTCTGAGTGATTCCTAACTGGCTGTAAAGCATACTCGTTAAGTATTCAATCTGCTTCATTAGATTGTTTTCCAACGAACGATTCAACTGTGTGATTCGCTCTGTTCCGTCAGTATAAGCAATGCCATACTTAGAACCGGACAACTGCTGCTCGATATCTTTACGCCGCTTCTCTGCCTGCTGACGCCTTGCCTCTGATTTAATTACATAAGGTAGCTGAATGATCAAATCCAACTTGCCGGAGCTGCTCTGTTCATCGACAGCATCTAACAAATTCAATTTTCGAATAAGCCTCTGCATCGTCGAATTCGGTTCGTTAATTACCGCATACAGTGGATTTTCTACGATAGCAACCGTATCTTTCGGAACAACAATTTCTTGTTTTCGCCCAGTATTTTCGTTATATACCTCAACACGGACGTGACGAGGATACCAGTCACGAATTCGACCAACTCGCATCGAAAGAATCTGATATCCTTTTGTGTCATCTGGATCATCATCGGTATCCACAGGAATGATTGCTACACAGCCTTCATCCATCATGGACATAACAACATCTTGGATAAATGCCCTACCAGTCTGATCAAGATTGGCTTCCAACGACAAACATTCGTTTAAACCGCTTTTTATAACATTTAAAAACCGCCCTTCATCATCCAACTGAACGTGCTGAATGTTGATGGCGGCTACGTCTAAAGCGATTCTATTGTATACGGACGTGACTATCGATCTTTCGTTTCCTCTGGTAAGGCGAAAACGATCAGGACGATATGAATAACCCGAACCGATATTCTGTGACATCATGGTAGGGGCTCTATTGCGAAAAGCATTCCAGGCATTTTTAAACCTGGAACTTAATGATAAATCCATTTTGAATTCTCACCTCCTAAAAATAGGCAAAAAAAAAGACCCCTTTTCTTAAGAAGTCTCCAGTAATTTTACACCGGTATTTTGTTCAGTATAGATTCGCATATGATTCCGTTACTATCGGGATTATAATGCTCGTCTAAACACTTCAGTGTCAGGAAATTCCCAACCTTTTCTTCTATGTCTGCCCAATATTCATCGGTCTCAGATAAACCGTTAAAATTGCAGTCCAATCCGAGTGACTGCATAAGGTTTATTTCTTCTTCACTGAACATATGCTCATCCTTTCTTTAAATATTTACGCTTTGTTCTACTTCCTGTACACCAAGTGGTTGTTATGGTTCCATTTTCAGGATTCACTGCTACTGTCGCAGATTTCCCTATAAACTGCTGACTTGGTCGTCCAAGGTTATCGGTTTTTGTTTTAATGCTACCATGATTCAACGGATTTTTCAATGCATCCAAAATTCCTTCAACGGTTACCGGTCTTGATTCTGTTTGTGTCCTATCAAGGGCATGATCTGAAAAGCGTGTAACCAATATTCCGTTTGAAGCTTTTACAGGTGTTCGCAACTTACTATTCATTCTTGCCTGGATAGAGCTTCTATCATGAGCTAATTGTTCTTTCGTTCTCCGAACTCCCCATTTCATACCTTTTATTCCATAATGCATCAAATTATCATTTGATTCGATACGAGCTACTTTTCTGATGGTGTAGGGTCGTAATACAGAAGAGCAATCAATTAACTTTGCTATTAGCATCTTTATACCCCCTACTCGAATGCTTCCCGATTCGCCTTGAATGCGATGTACGCATCCATCATTGCGGCGACGGCATCGATTTTTTGCTCATACCGCTTTTTCAGCAATTTACGGTTCCCGTTAGTATCTTCCAGAGTAATACAGTTTCCCATAGCAAATGTCATCAAATCCTCATCAAACAGGAGCATTCGCTCTTCTGAAAGTTTCTTCAATTCGCCAAGTGGGACAGATTCTGTCTTTGCACCCTGGATAACTTTTTCTATTCCGAATGGTCCATTTTCACTTGCCCAACGTTCAACAAATTCCTTTGCATTGTATGGGTCATAACCAAAGCATCGTACATCATAACCGCATTCAATAATATGGTTATCCAAATCCTCATATACTTCCATCATGTCAAGAACCGTCCCTTCCAACACAATAAGACTTCCCTCTTTCATAAACTGATCGTATTTAATTCTCATTGCTGCTGGGAGTTTCATCAGAGTCGATGAGGAAATGTAGTTTCTGGTTTTGATGCCGAATGATCCGTTCGACAATGGGAATAAAAATGTGAATGCACAGAAATCGTCGCCTTGTGATAAATCAGCTCCCAAAGAACATGGCATCTGCCAATAATCTCGATGGCGATGTGGGAGAGTTTCTTCATATGTAAAGTAATATGTGTATCCCTCCATAGGAAGTCCGAAGCGCTTAGCCAAAATATCGTTTCGAGCTGCCGGAGCCTTTTCTGCTCTCTCAACGTCCAGCTGATAGGTTTCATAAGAAACAGTCTTTCCAAGGTTCGGATTTGCTTTCAACCATTTATCCGGATCGGCAACCTCATCGATAGAATCCAGCTTATACCACCAGATCGATACGTGCGGATTGATATAATCCCCTTTTAGAATATCCATCAATTCCATTTTGATTGTATCGCCAGCACCGTTACGGACAGTACCCTCTGAACTGATCGCAACGATAAGGTAGTCGTTGACCTTCGATGCACCCTGTTCGATTGCTCCGATTACATCTTCTCGAATATCACCAGAAAGCCACTCGTCAACCGTCGCCACTTTAAGCTGAAGTCCCTGAAGTTTGTCGATTCTCATTGGACGAATTTCAAGAAGCGATCCAGTAAGGAAGTTTTCAATTCCTTTCTTAGTGGATGCCAATTTCATTCTATTCGCCTTTGATCCGGTTGTGTTCTGCAACGATCCTTCTGTAAGGAACTTATAGAAAGGTCCTCTTGATCTGGTAATAGCGGTTCGAATCGGGGACAACACCTCTTCTGCCTGCTTCATCGTCGGGGCTGTGGTTATCTGATGTGTCGTTGTGACATCAACATTTAAGAAGAAATTCTGCAAGCATGAACCATACATTGACTTTGCAGCACCTCTGGCCACTATGAGATATTGCTTATTAACTAATCTTTTTCGGATAGACTTGGTGACATAATGTCCGCCATGACCATCTTCATAAGGTTCGTATACACTTCTCTCAACAAAATAGTACCAGCCGAAAATCTGCTCAGCCCAAACTTTAAATGTGTCAAGCAGTTTCAAATCTGAACCGTCAGTTAAAGTAAGCTCATTCTCGCAATAACTGATAAACCCCTCTACTGCTTGATCGTCGTAATAAATTCCAGGATTTGCAATGAGATCATCGATTCGGTTCATCTCCATCTCGATTTCTCGGCATACCGGAATTTCGCCACGAATTACGGCATCACGAAACATGCCGTAGTATTTCGGGACGGCAGTGTTCGATAACGCCATTATTTTCTTCTCCTACTTCTTCTTATTCGGGTTTGCAGCGATGTACTGTGCGGCCTCTTTAAGATTGAATTCTTTTGTCATTGCAGTCTTTACGGCATAGGTCATTGCTCCAGCCGCAGCCACAGTCAACGCTTTCTTTCCGGATGCAGAAAGAATTTCTGACACATACTTTCTACCAGGTGCGATGTCGTCTTCTGTAAGATTCTTAAACTCGCGTTCTAATTTAAGTCTCTCAATCTTTTTCTTCAGATCGGCATCGGACATTGTTCGCCGATTCTTAACAGCAGCTTTACGTGCTGATACCTCATTCTTATCATCTGAAGATTTGGAAGAATGTCCTCTGGCTCTTGCAAGCTGTGCTTCTGATCTTCGAACTCCCCATTTCATTCCAAGAATTCCATGGTGTGCTAAATAGGTGTTATTCATTTTGAATCTCCCTCCTTTGCGATGTAACTGGTAACACCTCCGCTGGCATTGGATGTCTGATAATATGGAACTTCATGAATCACAAGGTCTTCGCTAAGCACCTTTCCAGATGTATCCAAAGTTTGAGTCTGATGCGCCTTTGGCGTAACTTCGTACGATCCAGAATAATGCTCAGGCTCGTCCGGATCGGTGTCATCGTTTTCCGCAGCAACATTTAGACGCCATTCGTACTCACTGATTTGTGTTTTATAACACTCCAGCACGGCCGAACTAAGCGGCGGATCGAAAAGAAGTTTGACCTTCAAATGCATATAAGATTTGACAAGCATGTATTTGGATTCATCAGAAATGAAATCTTTCCACGTTGCACTCTTATCTTCGATCATGAAACCTTTGGATGGACCGACACCAAGCTGTGTAAGAATTGAGAACACAGAATTGATGTGCATGATCAAATCTGCATCGAAATGTTCATACTCCTCTGCGATACCGAGTAATTTCTTGATTGATGTCAGTACACTATCTGTAATATTCATGATCGCACCTCCATCTAACAGAGTTTTATAAACTCACTCATGCAATACCCGCTGATACCATCCACAGTCTTTACTTTATAAAAACCGGAAACAGACTCATCGTTGCATACCTTCACAACTGTATCCGAACCGATGATTCCTAATGATCTGGATGCCTGCGTCGGGTCTTTGCGAATGTTTAAATTCATACAATTTACCACAACACCCATAAGTGGCTTCTTGTTTCCTTCCATAATTTTCCTCCTAATGCCTCCATGGGCATGTATCATTTTTTCGTCGTTCATTTGGAACTGTTAAAAGTAGTTTCTCATCTCCATAATGTATAGCATTGTGGGTCGATAAAGTTGTTGCAATTAGATACTCTGGATTCAGAACCAAATCAGTCCGCAACAGTATATCCTGCTGCCTTATTGGGTTCATGTGATGAATAAGAATCTTTCCACGAATCTCGTAACCATCCAATCCAAGATCGCATCCATTATCACGAATAATAATTTTTCTCCGAATGTCCTTCCATTCTTGAGAATTGTAAAATATCTGATTAAGGTATCTATCGAATCCGAATGTCTCTTCGCCAACTACTCCATCCAAACGAAGATACTCGTATCGTTCCTTAAAGGTTGGAATCTGCAAGAGTTCTGAATAGCATCTAAGCATCATCCACCTCATCTCCATGACCGCTATAACCACGAAATGCTTTTAATGCATCCGCATACAGTTTCTCAGAATTTTCAATAGATTTCAGATTCTGTGTCTTTGCCTCTATCAGTTCCTTCTGTTTTTCCAAAATCTCTTTTTCGATTCTTTCTTTCGTTGAACCGAGCTTTAAATAGTGAGTAATTACCTGAGATGAAGCTGTTCCCTCTCGTAACTGCTTTTCAGCCAAGTCAACCGCCAATGAAACAAGCTGATTTTCTCTCGCTTCTGGCGTTAATGCTGGACGCATCATCCTAGAAGACTCGGATTGCTTTGCTTTCCTCAAAGTTGATGCCTCCTTCCATTTAGTTGTTCGTTACTTCTGTGATAGTTCTCACATACTTTTCCAGTATTTAAAAGGACCTACAAATCATGACAATGCTACTCAACGAAAGGAGAACTAACTTTGAGCCGATCCCACAGAAACCGTTGTCAAATATCATGAGTTATAGACCCTTGTAAACACTGGAACAGCTGAAAAGGCTCCCTAAAAATACCCTCCGGGGAAATTTTAAAGACCGCCGCGATATGGGTGGGGGTATGTTTTTTAGACACCCCCCTATGCCCCTTTTAGTCATGTACTAGCGGTTTCGGCTTTTGATATGCCGACGAAATCACTTTTTAGGAAGCTTTTTCTTTATGTTCATTTGTTTCTGATTTACTTGTAACCTTTCGATAGATGTTCTGGAAATCATAACGGATTATCTCATCAATAGCTCGCTCTACTTCCTTGTTGTTCTCTTCATCCGACAACTGATCCGATGTTCGAGCGATTCGACCAAGGTAAGCAGTTGTATGATAGCCTTTTTCCTCATCGAACATGAACCATTGAGTGAACTGTTCAAACGGATCATAAGGATTATCAAAAGTTGTAAGCGCGAATCTCATCTTACTTAGTTCACTCCTTTCCATTCAAATACTTAGAAACTGTTGAAGAAGAAACCCCAAGAGCTTCCGCAATCTCTGAAGTGCTGTAGCCAGATGCGCTAAGCGCAGCGATACGATTCTGCTTAGCTGTACTCAGAGCAGTGCTTGCACGAGGGGTCGCTCTCTGACGAATAGTATCAGTATTCGTGTTGTTCAGAATTTGCGTAAGCTTATTCTCAGAAATTGCTCCGGCCTGAATGGCTTCCCACTCTTTATCCGTAATTTCGATGTTAGATCTCTTAGCCCCTACAGAACTTCTTGCCTGTGCCAGGGCCTGCTGACTTGCCTTCTTAACTTCGGCTTTGGTCATATCCGGATTGTCTTTTCTCTTGGCTGCAACAGTCGCATTCGCCATTGTCTGAGCCTGTCTCTCTCTAGGAGCATTCGCTAAAGCTAAATCCAGCTTTGCATTTAAAGACTTTACTTCTTCAGAATAAGTTGCCTTAGCAGAAGCTGAGTAAGCAATTTTGCCTGTACTCATCATCTCCCTACGAGCCTGGTTAGCTAAAGATTTCATAGAATTTGCATAGTCGGCATAAGCTTCTTCCTGGGGGGTACCTGAAGAAAGAGTACGGGCATCTTTTGTTTCAGCCATCTTCGTACTCTTCTGAGTTCTCACCTGAATTTTTCCATTCTTATCGACATACTCTTCCTTAACAGACTTGTATGACAGAGAACCATCTTCATTGATTGTCGGGGAACCTTTTCTCTTAAGAACCTGTGTCTCAGATTTTGCTCTTGAAATGAGGGTAGATGCACCTTCATGGTAACGACCTTCTGAATCCACATTTCCCTGATACTTCTTCTTAAGAGAAGCGATACCGTTATCGATTTCACTCTGCTTATAATCCAGTTTGTGTTTCTCGGCATCAATTACAACCATACTGTGACGAACCGCTCTCGCTAATTCATCCTGTGTGGCTCCCTTCAGAGTCATATCAGTAATCAGATTCGATACTTTACCCATTTCTGTCTGAGTATTTCTCATAATCTTATACTCTTTACCATTACGATAATAATGATCTACACCATCGGCATCCTTCTTAACGATTCCACCATAAGCATCCTTGGTATCGAAACCTTCCAAACCTTTTAATGGAGAAGTGGAAGTAATCTTTACCTTACTTTTTGTGGAGTTACAAGGAATTACCATTACGGTATCGCCATCAAAGTCAGCTCCCGATAAACGGTCTGCATTCTTCTTATTGATACCGATTGCATCTGCTGGTGTGTTTCCAAGGACACTCTTTCCTTCAGCCAATTTATTATTGACTTTCAGAATAGGAATCTCAAAGGTTCCGCCATGCGGGTATCGGATCAGAGCAACTGTTTCTCCATCTTTGTAGTTTGGAGCATACACCTCATTATCTTTGATTGTTGTTAATGGGAGAATTACCTGATACTTCTGTCGAGGTAACGCCGCTGCCTGTAAATGTACGGCGGCCGCATCACAATCATCAGCAAATGATTTCAACAGAGCCTTCTTAACAGTAGGATTTGTCAGTGAACAGATTTCATCATATTCCGCCTGCTTATCGGCTTTTGCCAAACCTAACTGTTTTTTGATAAGCGTCAAACTCTGTTTAGAAAGAAACTGTGACGGAAGTGTCTTACTCCATTCTCCCCAATCACCCTCTTCTGCTCTCTTATTGATAAGAGAAAGGGACTGTTTCTTTCCAGTTACAGGATCTGTATACTTCCCCTTTGGATCATCGTAGTAGCTCTGACCACCATGCTCTTTGATCAAGGAACCAAATGGATTATCCGGATCATCCTTAATCTTCTTAAGAACATCTTTGGTCGGTGTGCCAGATTTTTTGTTAGTATTGAAAATCACATCAACACCATCTGGCATATTGTCGGAATAAACGGCCATACCTTTAAGGTAGTGGGTTCCATCTACCATAATACGAACCTGTGCATAATGAGAATCGCCTAAAGACAGATCTTTCACACCTCTACGGAGTTCAATTACGCCATCCTTATCAACGCCACCTTGATCGGCATAGCGGATCTGCAAGCGCTTTGAATCCATGCTGGCCGGGTACTCAAAAGATTTTCTGAAAGACTCTCCATTATCATAGGAAATGTAGTCTCTTACAGAATGGACATTTTCAAAATCGTAAATATCTTTATGCTCGGTACCAGGCGGACAGATAACCTTGATATTGGTCTGTTTGCCAGGATTCGTAACCTGAGGAACGCCACCTCCATAAATTGGGTAACCTTCCAGTTCCAACATATAAAGAGCCTGGTTAAGTTTTTCTTTTGATACGCCAAGTTCTCTTTCAACGCCAGTTCCGACGTCGATCATTCCCTTTTCTTCAATGAGTTTTCGCAGAACATCCGCGGTGGCCTTAGCCTGGTTCATTCTGTTTTCAGAAGTTTCGTTCAATAAAGAGCGGACAGATGAGTCGTTGGCGAACCCCATCTTATCGGCAATTTCATTTAAACTGTAACCTTTCTCACGAAGACCCTTTGCAGTTGCTACCTGAAGAGCACGACGCTCATCCTTAGCAAGACTCATCTGAGTACGGAGCTGTGTGGTGGTCAAACCCATATTCTTAGCAATGTCTGTTTCGCTCATTCCGGTTTTTTTTAATTCCTGAACACGACTAAGAAAATCACCGCTATGCTGATATGGATTCTCTCCAGAACCATAAGGGTAACGCCCAGAACGCCGTGGCATACCATAATGCATTAAAATATCTTCCACAATGGAATTCATAGCTTACCCCTCCTGTTCTCTGATTTTCTTAATCACCTTATCAAAAGTAATAATTCGGTCCATGATTGGAACAATATCTTCAGCCGTTGGGTTATGATACAGAATTTCATTGTTCTGATAGATTCTCAATTCCATTTCAATATCCCCAGGCTTCACTTTATATTCCAAACAAAAAAGAGCGGCATATATTTCAAGCTGCTCCATGTGCGCCGGAATCTTTCCGGTCTTCAAATCGTGAATTCTTAAGAAGTTATTCCGAAACAAAATCGCATCGGCTGTACCAAAACAATTATCGGAATAGTAAAGGATCTGCTCCGGTGTCATCTTAAAGCCGATGGCATCATTCACATACATATTTAATGTCTGCTTCGATTTTGGTAATTTCTGATTGAGCATGATGCACTGTGCTGCAAATGCATGTAATACAGTTCCTTTTTGTGTGGCAAGGAAATTTCGATATGCTTCCGCAACTTTATCCTCACCATAATTTATCCAGTGATATTTACTGGCACCAAGAAAGGCGTGTTGTCCTTCAAGGTTCGAATGATTGTTGAAGTTCATCCAGTACCTCCTCTTTATTCTCTGGACATATAAATCTTGAAAACGACATCTGATTCATACGATCCACATAATATTCCTGATTCGGCTGCTTCTTTGCGCCAGCGCTTTTTTTACATTCTAAGGAAGCCCATTTGTCTTTGTGAAGAACCAGCAAATCTGGAATGCCCTGAATGTAGGTCGGGTCATTTTTCATCACGATACAACCCGGAAATCTTTCTTTCAGTTCCTTGATCAAATTTGCCTGGAACTTATTTTCCAACATAATGGAGTCTCCTTTCAATTTTCTAAAAACTCAAAAGAGGATGTGGTATTTAATAAAAATGCCTATTTATCCTCTCTCTTCATAAAAGGGCATGTTTTTTTCGCGCGCAAAAAAGAGCATAAAAAAAAAGACAGAGACACGATTAAGCATCTCTGTCCAAATATGTAGTTGTCAGCTGTTATTTCTTAAATACCGGATCAGTATCCAAATCAACCATAAGCCACCGGTACACAATGTAAGAATCACATCAAGGATTAACCCAGCCGTGCTACGCTTTTTCTTTCCGCCTTTACTCATCTATCGTTTCTCCTTTCTCAGCTTCTATAGCTTTTCGATCTTTCTTAAATATCTTTCCTAAACCACTCTTAGCAGAATCCATAGTTTCAGAAACACTTTCTTTCAAACGTTCTTTCTTCTCCTGCTTCTCAGCGGCCTTCTGTTCTTTAGCCTCCTGTTTAATACGAACGTCATCATCAAATATCTTTTGGCTCTCCTCGATAACTTCAGCCGTTATGTATCTCAGACAAACAGTTGTACCGACTTTCACCTTAGCGCCCTGCTTAGGATTTGAGTCTATGACTTGGGTATCCTCGTAATCTCGATACTTTGGATCTGCTTCTTTCATACGAAGCTTACTCTTTGAAACTTTCAAGCCACGTTCGGTTAATAATTCTTCAGCCTGTTCCAGGTCTATCGGAAATCCCTTACGATATAATTCTGGAATGATAACTTTCGTATCTATTTTTTCAGTCGGTTTATTCTGTGCGTTATCTATTGCTTTTTCGACCAAAGGTGTAACCGCAGTAATCAAACCGCCAACAGCTCCGATTGCTCCTATGACACCCGAAATATTCTTATTCGATTTCGTTCCCATACAATCACCCTTTCCATACTTAAGTAGGAATTTAGGGCAAATAAAAAGTGCGCCCCAATTTGAGAGACGCACCGAAAAAGCACATCTCTTATTGTTGCCACACAATCCTCTTCGCCGTTCAAGGGTACGAGTAAAAGAGAATACACTTTTTACCAAAGTTATTCCCTCGAACGCGATTTCATTATTAGATTGTGTGGCTCTTATAGTATAGCATGAAGCACACAAAATGGAAAGTGGATTCTGTAGCAGGATCCTATGCCACAAGCATCTTAGCACGCTTTGCCATATCATCGTAAATAACCTTGGTTCCATCTTCCAAATATACGACAATGCTCATGTAGTTGTACGGACGGTAATCCTGGGCTTCTTTCGATAACCGCGGATACACCGATTTGAAATTATTGAAAATATCTTTCCATGTTACCTTTCTCTTTACATTCACGGCAAACCTCCTATCGGATACAATCCACCAAATGGATATCCACAATACGAAGCTCCGACACCTGAATAAAAATCCCTAGGAATGGTATAACCGAACATCACATCTTCAAAAGATTGATACGGCGGATTATCAACCCATAGCCATTCTTGTGATATGGCGATTTCATTTTTCATCGTCACATGTGCACCATTCGGAATATCTTTATTCACTCGTAAATGATACGGAAAATGTTCGCACAACCAATCCTCGACCAATTTCTTATCGTAAGTCATAAAATCACCTCTTTCTTGCTTCTGGTCAAAAACCCACTTTTATTCGCCTATTACTATATATTTTTAAACTTTCTATCATAATAGTTTAGTATTAAAAGTGGGAAAGTGGGCAGAAAGCCCGCAAACCCGCATAAATACTGGGTTTTTGCTGGTCAAATCCGGGTTTTTGAAAGTGGGCAAAACCGGTCAAATGGCCAGAAATTTGACCAAAATTCATAAATTTTCTCCAAATTGACACCGATTTTTCAGTTCTGGTCAAAAATATCCGGGATTTGGTCAAATCCTAAAACCAAAAAGTGGGCAGAAAAATGACCTGTTACTGCAAAGATTTTTAACCTAGATTAGCTGAAATCGGTCAGAAATTCCGTCTCTGATAGGGCAAATTGCGCTTCACAACAGGCTTATAATTGTACGTAGACATCTTAGAATCCGGCACACGCCTTACAGATTTAAGCTTCCGACCGGTGCGAATTTTACGATTCTCTTCCTCAGAAGCATACATACGTCCGAAGGCTTCGCTCAAAGCTTTAGCAAATTTCTCCATCGGCTCCAAAGCTTTGTTCCACGCCTCTGTCAAAGTTTCACACGCTTTCTGTAATTCTTCCATACTCGTCATCGCACCTACCTCCAAACCTTTCCCGTTCTCTTGTCTTTAAGTACAACTCGACCCTCGATATGGAAATCCGCCAATTCGCAAAGTGAAAACAGCATGTTCAGTAACTGATGAAATCTCACATCATCCTTGTCCTGTTCCTGCTCCACATTTTTAATCGCATTGTAAGCTGTCGGATCATTATAACCCTCTGCATTTTTTCTGTTGTCCTTAGCTGTCATCTTTACCTCCCCATCTCATGGAATCGTCCATCCATATTGCAGCATTTATAACGGACAGAACTATATATCCACCGAAAATAAGAATAGCTGCCAGGATGATAATTCCTAAAATTAAATATCCCATTTACTTACCCTCCACTTCTTCTAATCGAACACCGCCGTATACCCACAGATCCTCTTTGAGCTTGTCCATATCCAACTCATCGTTTTGCCACTTTTCATAATATTCGAGAACATGCTCTGTAAACTCCGGAATCCGCTTTGCATATGACTTCGGCCAATAATGATCCATCAACACTTCAAGCGGCAGAGTAAGCAGAAGAATCATCGCCTGATTGATAGCATCATTTGTAGCCTCCTTCTTAACTCTATCCAGTTCACCAGATATCTTTTCTCGAACCAGGGCATCTAACTGAGCTCTCGTCAGATTGTATGTAGCGGTTTTAGATTTCTGCTCGCACTTCTGTGCTCTTCTCCTTTCAGCCCGGCTCATATAGCCGCCTCCTTAATTCATAATGCAATTTTCTCTTGATACAAATAATAAAACGCCCAACATTAAGGTAAATAAAAAGAACGTTGCATCCCATTCGATCGGGATTGTCAACGCTCCAAGTACGATAAATATGATTCCATATATCTTGTTCTTAATTAAATCCTTTCTCAGCATTGTCTTTCTCCTCTTTTGACTTCGCGATGCCAGATGCTACATCATCCATTTTTGTCATTACTCCGGCTTCTCTGAATCGTCCGTATGCTCTGGCTGTGGCACAGTGTTCAATACACTTCATAACCCTGTCGATTAGAGAGTACAGGCATACATACCCGATAAGAAACATGATGATAATTTGAATAACTGTAAAATGCATAAATTTAATCCTCCATTTTTTCAAATAATAAAATGCCCATCATTACGTAAATGTCACAAATCAATACACTCTCGTTTCTGATAAAAGACAGTATGGAACCACATATCGTGACAATTAAGATGCATAAAATGTATTTACGCCATTTTTTCATTAGTACCTCCAGTAATCAATTCCGAATACGGAAGATCTTCAATCCATTTGCAGAAACTCCGCCACTCGTCAAGCTTGTGATCTTTGCGAGATTTATAAATATTTGTCAGAACTTCATAGTTCAGCATGACGTTACGAGTCTGGTTATAGCTACTCGGAAGAAGCTGGATCATCTGCCACCAGTATTTCTTTTTCTGTGCTGTTACATGCTTTATTTCGGTTTCCGTAAGATCTGTACGTTTTAATTTTTCAGCTGCTGCATTATACAGTCTTCGAGCGAAGTTAAGTTCATGAATAGTGTAAGTAATTTCGAATCGATGTTTGTAATATGGAGCATCCTCACCTAATAAAGCAATATCTTCTCCAGTAATCTCGCAAAGCTGATCTGTCGAGAAATCATCCATCGTAAATTCCTTAGCCTGGATTTTATGCATGGTACTACAGCTGTTAGCAACAGTTCCGACTTTATATGTATCGAACTCTTTCCACCAATATAAAGGCGCTGTAATCCGTACATACACCGGCAACATTCTCATAAATTTTCTATGATCTGTACCTGCGTTTGATAAGCGCTGCATTAAACCATGGTCCGCCTCTCCAAGATCGAATCCAACAACGTCGTATCCAGCCGTTTCAAGTTCGCTATCACTCTTCTCCCATGAATTCATCGGGTTTCTCATCCCTTCGATAATAAATTTCACCTGCTCAGGGCTTGCCAGAACCACATTTTCTAATTTAATCATCTGCGCCCTCCTTAGAAATTTCTATTTTAACTTTGATTTTCTGACCATTCATGTCACTAATTTTGAGACTGTCAAGAATATCATTTATTGGTTTAACATCGCCCTCATCAATCATAATGATTTTAGCATTATTACTTTCCAGTTCAGAAAGCTTCCTACATAAAGCAGATATCAATATCATCCCATACTCGTCGAAGTAGCAATCGTAATCTTCATATCTTCGACCTCTACGGTACATATACAATTCGTCATATGTTATTGGTTTTCGAATTCGATAATATCCAAGTTCGCGTGCTGTTTGATAAACATTATCAGCCATACGAATTGAAGGACAAACAATAATTCCATCCGTTTTATAGGCCTCTTTTATCAGAGATGTAGTTTTTCCAGCACCTCTTGTCCCCATTATAATTTGAGGACGATTATCTATTGGCTTATTCAGACACTTACATCTAAAATCTTTCATCTGCTCTGGACTTGCCAGAACTACGTGCTCTAACTCAATCATTTTTTATTCTCCTTTCAAAATATCCAGACCCCCGCCAATCTGGATTGTTATGCTCCTGTGTTCAGCATAGCCCACTTTTTAATTACTCTTCTTCCTTCTCATAAGGAATCTGGATCACATCTCCACCGGGAACTGTGACCGACTGCATAAGCTGACCAGTTTCCTCATCAAAGTAAATGTTATCCATTGCGTGATCCCACTCTTCGAACTGCTCAGCAATGTTTCTACCCTTTTCTTTTCGCATGTTGATGAGCTCATCATGAACCACGCGTCTCCAGGATCTTGCAATCTCCATACGGCTCTGAGCAAGGATATTGTACAGACCGTTCTCAGTCACAAAGTTGACGGAACGTCTCTGGCCTGCTACTACTAAAGGTAGTTTCAGCTTTTCGTCCTCTTCACACATTTCGAGCATTCTCCACTCATTACCGCTGCTGTAGCCGATAGCATGACTAATGTCTTTTGCCTTGAACAGCGGAGCATCCAGATCCCCATATACATTAAGGCGCTTTCCTCCAAATGAAATACTTCCAGCAATTTTAATCTCTTTACTCATCTCTGTTTGTTCCTTTCTCTTTGTAATTTTATATCCATAGCTTTCTGCAATTCTTCCGGGGTAATATCAAAAATGGACTTAAGGAATTCCAGACAAATATAAGCATCTGCCATCTCTTCCAAAAGTCCAATTCTATTATCATACCCTCGAATCTGTTTACTGATTGCCTGCGTAAGTTCTGCAAACTCTTCCATGGCAATGGTACACTTTAATTTCCACGGCTGACTCTCAACGCTTCTTCTGATGATTCTCCGCCGCTCTTTATCTGACAACTCGACATTGCCTTTCATACACTGGATAAATCTACTTCGATCCATTGGTCACCTCCATCCGAGCTTTCGCAGCTTCTTTACGTTCCTTATACTCGGCTTCATCAATCTCAGCAAAGCCATTCGGGGCTTCTTTGAAATATCTGTTGATTGCCACTTTTTCCATAGCCGGAGTGATTACGTACAGAATACCTACGGTATCGAAATCACCTTTCGCCGGATCTACAAGGAAATCCTCAGTATAAATCTTAAAAGCCCTGTCAGCTGGCATATACGGCATAGTGATTGGATACAGTTCGTCCATAACAGTATCAATCAGTCCACTGTGATATGGAGCATCCGGACAGTTGATGTTCACGCCATGATAGCGATCCACATCCCTGTACTTAACCGTGCCGTCAGCATACACATACTTAAATAAGGAAGACATGCGTTTGCACTGATAGTTACGCTCTTCTTCCTTCAGACCACTCATATCAGAAATATCACTCCATACCTCGTCGGTATCCTCAATCGGAAGAAGCGGCTTGTTGTTGATGAGACGATTCAAAATAGCCTTAGTCAGACCAATGCTGAAACCAGAATGACCGTCTTCGCACAGAGAGCTAAAAGCTTTCAATGCGCTCTCATAGCAAGCACAACCATAGTCCCACTCTCCGTCTTTTCTGTCTGGCTTCTCATGATGGCAGGCAATAGCTACCTCATTTTCAGCCCAACGCTCCAGATTAGATTTTTCGCGGCAGGAGCCAATAGAGCGGTTACGATCATCTATGTACTCATTTGCAAATATCTTTCTGCAATTTCCGCCAAATGCCTCCACGATTTCCGGAAGATTGTCATTTACAGCATCGAAAACAAGTCCGTACTCTTTACACCACTCCACAGCCTCTTTGGTCTGCTCTTCATTTCGAGATGTCCAGAGGATCAGCTTTTCTCCGTTAGCCTGTCTTTTTTTCAGATACTCGATAAGCTCTTCGTTCGGTATACCGATCTCCGGCCATTTGTTCTCGCATAAGGTTCCGTCAAAATCCACTGCAATAATATTCTGTTTCATTTCTAAATTCTCCTTTCAATTTTCAAGCCATTCGTTATCGATATAGTAGAAACCAAATACACACAGTACGATAACGATTATCCAAATCACCCAGAATAACCATAGCTCCCAATCGCTTTCCAAATAATCAACAGTTTCGTCAATGGTGCTATTTTCGTAAAATGAAGAATTATCAGATATGGTTTTATCTCGTAATTCAGTGAATATGGTTCCTATATATTCCGTATCAACTCCATAATACTTATGCCGGACATGACTTGATTCTTTTATAGTGTCAATATGTTCGGTACTTGGAAACTCTACCTTGTTCGATGGGAAGACATGTCCTAAAAATGTAATTTCCGAACATCTTTGTTCTTCGCTGCCAGCATAATCCCAAGACCAATAAGTTTCTGTTCTGGTATGTGTCTTTCCTTTGGAATCGGTTGTAGTGACGGTTCGTGTATGCATATTGTAATGTTCCTCTATTTTTTCTATATACATATACTCCCCGTTAATTTCTGGATATGAAACAGTATCCACAGCCTTCAAATCTCCATAAACAAACGCATAACCGACGTTGGTTCTCATCCCATATTCAAACAGATCAGAGCTTTCGATTTTAATAGCTTTATTATACTTTTCGTTCTGATCGAGAATATAGTTTGAAATTCTCCCTGAAATCGTAAAGCCAATGAGAAGCATCACTGCGATTATGGATATACTTGCCAAAATCTCACGCTTAGTAATTTCAAAATCTCCAAAATCAAAGCCTCTACTTCTCATAATATCAATCTCCAAACAAATTTTGAGGTGCATCTACAGGAGCATCATAATCAAGGTACTGATACTGCTGCATTTCATATCCTAAAATGTTTAAAAATAATCGAGTGGGGAATTTTCTAACATAGCGATTATATTCTTTAATTTGCTTGTTATAATTCTCCCTATACTCGGCGATTAAATTTTCAGTAATGGATAACTCATTCATCAGTTCCTTGTAATTTTCATTGGATTTTAATTCCGGATATGCCTCTGTAACAGCAGCGATTGCTGTGGTTACATTTTCAATACTGGTTGCTTTCCCTCTACCTTCAACAATAGCAGTAAGAGTTTCGGCCTCATGCTTATCATATTGCTTGACACAATCCGCAAGATTATAAACAAGATCGACTCGTCTTTTTTCCTGCACTTTGATATCTGAATCAGCAGTGTTGACCTGTTCTTCCAAAGCAAATGCTTTGTTTTGCGCTCCCTGTACTCCAAAAATGCACATAAAAATAACAGCTACAATTCCAGAGGCTACGATAAGTATCAGTTTCCAATTTTCTTTAATTGCTTTCATCTTTACTTGTCCTCCTTAATGATCCCGATAAATTCTACCCGCTCTTCTGCCAGACTCACAAAATATCTTTTCCCTTTGTAATCGACGATGTCGCCCTCGTACTTATAGTTCTTGTCCGGCTCCGAAACATACGCCAAGATGTTTATTTTTGTCGTTCTGTTCATAGCTCCTCCCGATATCAAGCTCCAGGTTGCATGGCTGATTGATCCGCATACTGCAATGTCTGAAGTTTTTTCTTCATATTGTCCAAAATATACTCAACTGTAATTCTCGTTGTCTGCGCCAGTTTTATATACTTGGAATGTTCCTCATACCATTTGAATATCTCATAGAGATTCCCACTCTGCCAACTGAATGACCACCAATCACAAATCATCTCAATAATATAGTCATACGGCATTTCCAAAACGGTTTCCAGTTCGCCGTTTTCCATATCATCATGGATAAGAATCCAGTACTGCCAATGATGTGGATTCCTGTGAATATGAAGTAACCATGCTCGCTGATACCGTTGTACAACTTCATAAGAGCGATTATTTCCATAGAAATACGCATCGTATGCCTCATACTCATCCGGCTCGTTCTTAGACTGATCATGAGCAAATTCTGTATTCCATCCGGCGGCGAGTGTATTTGTCATAAGTCCCGGTAAATTCTCAGAAAGCCAGTCGAACCCTCTTTTCACATTAGCTCGATGTCTGGCTAAATATTGATCGTACTGAAAGCTCACTTCTGTCCCTCCTTCTTTTTCTTTGTTACCAGCTTTTCATAAAGTTCTCTCGCTTCATCTCCCTGGAAAGCGTTGATAATCTCAACAGACTGATTCATCCGTTTTCTTCCCACAACCATTACTCCAGTGTCGTTTTTGTTTGAGAAATCAACACTAACTAATATACTATCTACCATTTTCAGCCTCCTTCCAGTAAACAGGTTTATCTGAATTGGCATTCATCGGCTCTGCCAAACAGTCGTTACACGGATCAAATTTTTCTTCGAGATCCTTATGCTCGCAGGTTTTGCAATAGGTTTTGAAATCAACCTCTTTGTAAATATTTTCCATAAGCTATTCCTTTCACATATAGTAGCGGAGCCAGATCGCATACCATACCTGCTCGTATGTACAGTTGGATAATAAGGTTTTAAATTCCTCCTCCGATAGAGACTTTATCCAAAATGACATAACTCGCAAAAATACAATGATGTTCCTAAGGACTTCTATCATCTGTGTCACCTCCGCTTTATGCTGCCATACCAGATGACTGCTCAAATACTATGGGCTTTTTATTGATCCATTTGGTCTCATTAAATGTTTTCTTATCTTTCAATGCTTTGCTGATAGCAAGATCGATACCAGACCGAGATTTCAAATGGTAGTAATACAGATCCGTATATGGCGTATTCATTCTGTCTATTCGACCGGCAGACTGTGCCATGATCTTATACGAATAATTCTGAGAATAGAATATAATCGTGTCCGTCGTAATACAATTCCATCCTTCAGCCCCAGCATTGTATTGAACTAAATATACCCACGCATCGCTAGTCGGCACTGGCTGATGTTTGTGGCCGTTCCACTCTCCGACTTCATATCCAGAGAATATCTCTTTCAGAAGCTCGAGCTCATAATCGAAATTGTAAAATATAATCGCTTTCGGATGCTTCTCCACAATTTCAAGTAAAGCTATTTGTCTGGACTGATCGGTGTTTACAATCTTTCTCCATACATAGCACAGACCGGCAGCATTGATAATTGGTTCTTTTTTAAACGGGTCCCATCTGGTTTTTCCGACATCTTTACACCTTTCGATATTGTACTTGACATAAATATCCTCGTGATGCGAAACCGTCTGGCGTTTAAAATCCATATTCACCAAGATTTTATTTCGCAACCGGATCAGTCTTCCGGTATTTAAATATCGGTCAACCTTAGGGAATTTGCTGAAACGGCTATAGACTATATGCTCTCTTGTAAATTCACTTCGATTTTTATAAAATCCGTTAGCGACAAATACCGGAATATAATCCTGCCAGGTGTCACCAGGTGTTGCAGATAACAGTATCCACTCATTTACCTTGGCGATTTTCAAGAATGCTTTAACCCATGTCCCAGAGCCTATAACACGCTGTTCATCAAATATAAAGAAAGCATCCTTAACGTCTGCATACTTCTTGATGTTGTTCCATGAATCAATAACAACCTTATTGGTATACAAGTTCTCTTCTTTATCGGTAGACAATAGAAACGGTGAGAGTTCCTCTTCCCATTCAAAGGTGTCTCGTTTCCTAGCGGTTGTGATTATGTACAAATCCTTAATGTTCACATCGTCCATAGGAACATACTCGTCCGTTCCAAGCTCTCCGCCATTTCGAACATAATAGTAGGCCAGCGAAGTTCTGGATTTTCCGCTACCAACACCGCCACAAAGTATGCAGCCATTTCGCATTCGTCGTACAGCTTCTTCCTGATAGTCCCGTAATTCTACGCCAGCCATCACACACCTTTCGTGACGAATCCGTCTTCTACCTCGACTTCGTAGCCGTTACCATCCAGATCCGCTTTTGGACCATACAAGATCATACAGGTTGTGATGGTTTCGTCACTCTGATTCTCTGAACGATAGAACTCATACAGGCAGTCCAGCACTTTTTTGGTAATAGATAATTTACGACAATCGTATACAACTTTGCTTAAATCTGAAACGCCAATGATTTTAGCAACATTGTCATAAAGCTCGCTGATTCCGCATGTACACTGCTCTTTTGAAATAGAATATCTTTTTTTCATTCGTCATCACCCTTTCCAAATAACTTGTTAATCTGACGGAGCATTCTTCTTGTACTCCATACATCTGAGAAATACATAGGCGTATACCAATAATTTTCAGATGAATCGTCCGTAGACATTGGATCAGTTATCGAGTTACCTATTTTTATGAATCCAGCCAACCCAAGAAGCGAGATTTGGATATAACACATCAGTCCAACAATTTCATCAACGTCCTGTGCAACTACTAAAACATGATTCTGGTAGTTCCTCGGCGGATCGCAATGCTCAAGTTGCTTTCGTATTACATGCACACCGGCAATCAAAGTTGCCCCAGCGCCGCAGCATGGATCGTTAATCGAAATATAACCACACTGCTCTATCTTTTCTAAAGCATCAGTTGCTACCACTTCTGCCATGAGTTCACAAACATGATATGGCGTGAAGAATTGACCAGTTAAACGATTTCCAAGATCCAGCCGCATAAACATTTTTCCGAGGAAATCCTGCTCCTGGTTCTGATCCAGTGCCATAGTTGTATACGCTGCTAATTCTGGAAATATAGCTTGCTCTTCTTTTGAATACTGATGAATAATTTTCAGATACCGCTTCTCTCTTTGGTCATAGTTTTCCTTGTCTAAAACATTCGAGATTGAACATGCATGAAGTAAAATATAATCTCTCCACACATCCCATGCTCGATGTCTGTATGTAAGTTTCTGAAAAGATTTTAAGAATTTATCCTCCCAGTCAATTTTGGGTTCAAATTTTATAGTTACTTCCGGTGGTTTCTTATCCTTGTTTTTCGTTTCGCCGAAAGTTGGTTGCCACTTAGGTGGCGGTTCTTTTGCTTTGAATGTTTTAGGTACCGTAGTCTTAATCTGTGGTTTTGACTTCGGTTTTTTCTTATTCCAAAACATAAATTTTCTCCTTTCATAAAGTAAGAGTGCCGGCTTTGACACCGACACCCTCAAAATATAATTTATGCGAATGGCGGCTCCTCTTCATCCGCATATTTCTCAGCAAACACGTCCTCTTCAATCGTGACATACATGGTCTTAAGATATGCCTTGATACCGGATTTTCCGTTTACTTCCCACTTTGACGGACTGATGACCAGATCGACATTTCTGATTTCAGCATAGTCAAGAGAAGATACAGACTCCTCATCCAGCTTTGTTTTAGCTCTTCTGGTAACCATATATACATTCGGTGGAATGTTATCGAACCGAACAGCTACCTGAATATAGTGAAGAGGTGCTTCATCCTCATCTCTCGGCGGAAGGATTCTTACATTCCATCCGTCTTCGCCGAGCTTCTGTGCCTGGTCGGCATCCGGAATCACAACGCAAAAGTTACGGTTACCCGCTCTGTTGTACTTTGTCTCTTCTCCTCTGAAATTTCTGAACATAATACGAGCATTCTCAATAATCAGCTCATTTACATTTGCTCTTGCCATGATTAAAATCTCCTTTATTTTTTTTAATTTTCCGGCGGATTCATTGCGTGCTTCATCACAATATCTGAAATATCATAATCAAGATCGCAATCCATGTGGAAGTTATCATTGTTGAAATGCGGGCAGTCGAAGCATGTCCGATACTTATCCTCTCCGCAAGGCATCGCCCATGGAACAACACAATCTACATCGGCGTCATTTGCACCAAGCTCCGGAACATATGGATCATCAGACACAAACCACTCAAAGTCTCCGTACTGAGAAATAGTTTTTACAGCCTCATCAACCAGCTTGTCGTAGTAGGATCGGTCAATGCCGTCTTCTTTGCCAAGTTCTTTGACCATCTCTGATTCCATCCAACGATAACCTTTAGAACCAGTTGCAGCATAGTAACGACCGTCTTTTTCTCTCATTAGAAGTCCAGCTCCATATCCATCTTTCATCGGACAGAACTGACCAACCTTTCCAATAAAGTGATAGTCGTGTCCTTTTTCGATCAATGGAGTAAGCTTCTGGCATGTGGCTTCAAAAGTTGTATCGGATAACAGTCCTTTCTTATAGTCACTCTCTGCCTTGCTGAATTCTTTTTCTTCCTTGCTGACATCCGGTAACTCCTCATTCAAATCCAAATATAAAGAGCTGCTCACAGATTTGGTCTCGCACATATCTTCGAATGCGATGTCTTCTCTGCTGAACAGCTTCTTAAATACATATGGAATCTGGAACTGAGTGCCCGTTGCCGTCCATTTTCCGCCTTTCTTTTTGTTGTCGCCAGGGACATAACCATACATCTTCTGGCATTCTTCTGCTGATTTGTACTTTGCGATATATACGGCATCATTGACCAAGCACATCCGATCGTACGTAGCCTCGTGCTCAAACGTGTATCCATATCTCTCACCAAAGTCCATGACAAACTGAATGATCTCCGGTGTAGCATCTGGAATCTTAATAGAGTCTGTCTTAATGTGAGCAACCTGGAACCCACGCTTCAGGACCTCATTCTTAAGGTCAATCATAAATAATGCTCCACGTTTCGCTACAATGTTGTCGATGTTTCTCGGATCACGGAACGGATTATCAAAGGATGCAGATGTGAGACCGTATACTGAATTGATAGCCGTCTTCAGTGCATTGGCAAGATCTTTTGATGTCATCTCGCCGTCAATAACTCTCTGAATATACGGAGTAAGCTTGCCGTCCAGCATGGTATTAACAATATCCCAAGCCTCATGTTTAATGCTTACACGACCCTCAACAATATCACGGAACGCCTTCGTAAATCTCGGTCCAAACAGAACCTCAGCAATAGCACTATGCGGATGCATTGAAGAAATATCCAGGAGTGCTACATTTCCATACATTCCGGGTACGCCCTGTGCAAATCCGCCCTCGCCTACTTCTTCTCCACGATATGTAGATTTTCCATGGTCGAATACATACCCAGGGAAATATGGAAGAATGCTGTGAGATTCAAATGGAACTTCGTCCTTATCGTTGTACTTCCAACCATAGTGAGGCTCCTCCATCATCTTCGGGCAGGCTTCCTTAAGGAAATCCATACTCTCCTTATCCAGCGACTCTACCGGTTCTGCCAGATTTCTGTAATGGAACTCTGACTGGGGTTTCCGGTTGTTTCCGAATATAATTCTGGTTGTAAGTGAGTTCGTTGTATCATTAACGGTCATCTCTGCTAAATCTGCCAGAATCTGTCGCGCCGTCCAGTCAGCCTCAAGATAATTAAAGGCCGCCTCAGTAGCAATAACATCGTTATCACAATACTCAGCGACCTTAATCCAAAGCTCTTCCGGAACCGGTTGATCCCATGGAAGACCAAGCTCCTGATGATGCGTTCCTGCCTTGATAATTCTTATTTTTTCATCGGAGAATCCTTTTTTCTTGAGATCGTCATCGGTGAGGTTTCCCATCTCGATTTCCAATTTCTTAAGACTCTTCTTATTACCAGCCGAAGCGAAGTCATACACATCCGTATAGGATACATTATACGCTTCTCCAAAGAAACAGTTCGGACTTCCGTTAATGATCTTCTGCGAAAGGTTGTAGAGCTGTTCGTTTGTATAACCCATCAACCTTGCGTACAGAATATGGTTATCATATCTCCGACAGTTAAAGCCAACCAGTCTGAACCGCATCAGATCCTCGATCTCACTCGGAGACGGGTTAATCATTCTTACAACAGGCTTTCCCTCACCCTCGATTTTCCAGTTCACAAGGAATAAGTTTGGGAAAACCTCAATATCATAGAATACCAGCTTTGCATCATCGTTTTTCACCGCTGTGGACGGATCTGCGGACTTAAACTGCATTTTGTTGACCAACTTAATACAGTAATCCGCTTGATGAGTACTATTCGCTGCAAATGCTAATACTGCATTGCGCATGTCTGTGACGTCGTACTTCAAATCGCTTTCATACGCATCTTCCAGTATCTTGTAGATAAAATCGATACTGGGCTTAGTTCCCGGATGTATCTCTTTGTTAAGATTCCGTTTGATCAGTGTTCTAAGCCCTTTCTCGCTCTTAATCGCTTCAAAATTTACCATTTTTTGTTCTCCTTTCAGCGGTAAACCGGAGCTAATTGTTGCGATAGGCAAATTATTACACTTTGACAGCATACGCCGTAAAGAGCTTTTGCCCGTGAACACCTTAACTTCAACATGGTCGTCATATACTCTGCTAAGCTGCGTCGGATCGCCGGTATAAATATAATGAAGATGTATACCTTGTCCTGATTTACTAAGCTCGGCATAGGTAGGCGGCCACTTACTTGCTTCTGCTAAATTCTTTTCAAATGACTTATTTCCAGATTCGTCTGGAATATCAAAGTCAATCACAATATGATTCTCCGGAACTTTCACATAATGAAGTTTTTTCGTATCAATTCCAGATAATTTCGTGCGGACAGAATCCCATTTTTTCTGAGGTGTTTCGTTTTCCGAAGCATACTGTGCAGGGCATTCCGAACACACATCATCAAATATAGATTCAGTGCTATCGAATTGGATCAGTGTCGGTTTGACTACTTCCGCCTTTTCCTCTACAGTTTCTTCTTCAAATTTTTCTGTTCTGAACCCGATGTAATAACTTCTAACGCGAGTTCCATCATCAAGATTGAAGCGTTCCTGAAAATCATGAAAATAGTTTTTAAGTTCCTCTTTGAATACCCTCTGTGAAAACGGGAACCCAACTTTGGCGTCGTCACAGTAGGTTTTGTACATCTCCCATGCGGCTTTCAGAGTTGTCCCGTTTTCTTTCTTAAATACATGGTACGAATCGATAATGAAGTTATAGAAATCATTAGATGCACCAAGCATCGTAATCGGAATATAATCGTCATAACGACCAGGATTGTTCGAATATACTTCCTGGCAGTGGTAAGCGATAGCTCCCAACTCAAATTCCACTTGCTTCACAATCGTTTTGTACTCTTTTGGATTCAGCTTATTTCCAGACGGCGATACATCGATCAGTCTTCGAATCAGACCAGACTTCGCATCTGTAATCTTGACCGGCTTATTTGTTCCCATAAACAGGAAACATTTGAACCGGTTTGAGTATGTGGATTTGAATTTTTCATTCACAGTCATCAACTCATGAGATACTAAACTGTTTAATCTAGTGTTGTCCTCAATTCTCGACAAATCGCCATCGTGTTGAATAGCAACCAGAGGGTTTGTTTTAAATGCTTCCAAGGCAAATGAATTGCTGGAAGATCCAAGTGCTTTTGCGTCAAATACAGAATAGTATCCGTCGAAAAGCTGCTGAATAATGTTAAGAACTGTGGATTTACCTGTTCCAGCAGCTCCGTATAAAACCATAAATTTTTGCAGTTTTTTGGATTCTCCAGATACGATTGACCCTATAGCCCATTCAATTTTTGTCCGCTCTTCTTCTGAATATAAAGTAGACATCAATTTCTCATAGGCAGACAAATCGCCAGCTTCAAGCGGGTAATTCAACTTTTTGCTGGCGTAGTCTTTTTTATTAGTTTCTGTATTGGAAAATATAAGTTTGTCGTCCAACGTATGAAAGCTGTCCCTCATCTGTTTCTGACAATACTTATGCCATGAGTCGATCATACCAGACTCGGCATCCCACATATGCAGGACTTTAATATCGGAGTTAAAACGCTGGCGGTTCTCCTCAGCATATCTATCCAGTTCGCGGTCAATGAGCTGCAAGGCATCTTGCTCGTCCGTAGACCATAAACCACGTTCCTCAATCCAGATAGCATAGAAATCACCACCTCGAATCATTAGATCAGTGCTTTTTTTAATAATGAACTTTGGATAGATTTCTATTACTCCACGTTTCGTTGAACGTGTTGAAATCACCATAAAGTCGATCATCGCATTTTTTACTCTCCTTCCGGACGCTTAAGTTCCTCAATTTCCTTTTCCAGTTTTCTGATGCGCAATGCCTGATCCTTCTGCTCGATTTTCATAACAACCAGATTTGCAGTTGTCAAGGCAGCAAAGATTGTAATCTGTTTATTGAAGCTCCGCTGTTTACTGACTGCCCTTGTAACAACGTCCAGTCTTTTTTCCGATGACCGTAAACTGCTGAAAATATAAGTAAGCATTTCACCCATTATTTCTTACCTCCTTTTAATCCATTCACGAAGCTTTCAACAGTCTCAAACCGCCAATTTCCTTCATTGTTGAATGTAAATATAAATTCCTGATGGTTCTTCTGACGGATGCGAATACTGTTCTTTCCGTTCTGGAACCAGCTCTCCACTTTATCCCCAGCATACTGAGGAAAATATAACTCGAACCACTTATATACTTCGCTATGGCTCATAACGTCCTCCTATCTGACATTGTCGAGATACCAGTTAGCTTGATACCAGATCTCAATATCTCTCATGTCATATCTGCAATGCTCGATTGTGAATAAACCACCCTTGCCATCCCGTTCGTAGTCACGATTAAGGAATCGCCGAATAACATCGATGGCATAAGCCTTGTCAAATTTGGAATCATCCATAGAACCTAAGCCAAGACTCACGATCATATCCCAAAACCACTGACCGGTTCGATTACCGATGTCAGGATCATCCATGATGTGCTCTTCTAAACGTATAGCAAGGGCAATAATCATTTCTAAAACACTGCACGGACGATTATCCAAATAACTTGCAATCATATTATCCCGGTATCCTTGCTCGTTTCCGAATCTATATCGAAGATCGATTCCATCGTCATAGCGGTTGCCATCAAGAGCAATCGTATACGTGAAATCTGTATCGTGAAGCAAAGATAACAACTTACGATACGACAAACCTCGCGAATATTCATCGTCACATACGAGCTGGTACATCCAGTCAAAATATGCATTGTTCAGCTCATCCCGTGTCATCATACCTCCATCTGATGCGGCATATCTTCAACCACTTCAGAATAGGTCCTCTGATCAAGGAGAATTTCATAATCGCACTTTCTTGCATCATTACGAACAAAGACAGAATCGTCCTCATACTCTCCAAAATGATTCAAAGAATCAATTCCAACAGCATCTTCCACATCCTTAATTACTTCATCATTTTCATCAGCCAACACACCATCTGCATAGTAGGTAAGACTGATCTGCTCATGCTCTTCATTATCGCCAAATTGCTCCGGCGGAATCACATACGGACCGGCTTCAGAAACAGGCTTTTCTTCCTCATCTGATCCAAAATCGGAATATCTGGTATACCCTTCTTTTTCTAATCGCCTTGCATACTCTTTGAGATCCGGTTTTTCTTTGTCTGTATCTTTAATACCTTCAGCAACAGTCTTTTTTACAGACTGATCTTTTAATTCCTGCTCACGTCTTAAGAAAACCTCCTTTACAGAGTCAATTTCTTCCTGCGCAAGGGCTTCGTATTTATCTTTAAGCAGATACCATGTCACTACCGAACCAGTCACAGTGCCGATGATAAATGCCAAAGAAAACAGAGCTTTATTACTCATCTTCGTCCTCCTCGTTCTGAATTGTCATAACAGTGAGAGCAAGCCCACCAAAAAGTAAAGAGGCACTCAACAGAATGCCTCCTGTGATATGTCTTTTTCTCTTAGTATCCAGTATGTAATCCATCATGGATATAAAATTTCCAATGCCATCCATCAGTGATGCTCCTTTCCGCTCATAAGAACGGCTAGACCACTAACAAAGCAAATGCCAGCAAATGCTGAAAATGTTAATCCCATGAAACCTGTCATAGTTTAGGACTCCTTTCTATTCATAACTTGAAAAATAATGATTACCTACTTGAAACATTGGTGTTCCGTATTTTCCATATCCGCCAGCCGTGAAGAATATCGTATCCACATTGGTTCTGGATTGCAGTTCCTCTTCAACTAACTGGCAAATATCATCGTCCGCAAAACACTTATCAACTCTCCCATTCCACATGGATGAAAACTGATTTGCCTGATATATAACGCCATGCACTGTATCCGGGAAATATACAGAATCTACACGATTCAAGATGGTGTCGATCACTAATCGCTTTCCTTCCTCGCATTCGCCCTCAGCTTCTGCCATAGTTACAAGAGCGATTAGCTCAATATCTTCCTGCGGCAATAGCGTATTCTCCACATACTCTTCGATTTCAACTGCCGACACCGTTTCCTCTAAGGGTTGCTCAGAAATAATTACAATAGGATCAATAGGTTCAGCTTTTAAAGTCGGCTGCATTTCGATATACTCGTACTGATTTACCCGTTCTGCTGAGCAGACAAAACCTGTGCAAATAATCGCAAATACGCAAAGAGTAGGAAGGATTACCATACGAATACAATTTCGCATATGTATCCTCCTCACAAAATTAGATCAGATCGAGAATCGGTCCGTCTACATTGAACTCCATAAGAATAGCTTTCTCGTAACCGCCATCCTCAGTTTCACGATTGGTTTCCAGAATACCGAAATCAACGAAGTTGTCGCCGTTTTCGTTTCCCTCTGGTTTATAAATCCAACCAACAGTCTGACTCATCTTAGTACGCTTAATACCGAGCTGATCGTATACATCGCTAAGGAATAAATATCCATTAGCCTTGAGCTTGTCGTTTGCCAGATTCTGCTGAGAACGCAGATACATAAGGTTGTAATCCATATTGGATTCGTACGCCTCACAAGTATCGTCAAAGAAACGGGCATAATCGTTCGTAGAAGGTGCTGCTACATCTACGGTAGACTTCACCTTTTTCTCTTTACCACTGTCTGGATCAGTTACAGTTTCCTCAAATTTCTTTGCTTTGATGTTGTAGCGAAGTTCTTTATCAACCTCCGCGCCAAAGCGCTCAACAACCCGATTTCTGTACTCCTTGAAAGTCTTATCCACAGTTGCATAAGCAGCTGCCAGTGCTACATTTCTCTTCTTGAGAATATTGTGAGATGCAACAATACTTGCAATAGATAATGTTCCAAGAGCAACAGCAGGAGCATATAGCTTAGCGACTTTTACACCAGCCTGTACATAAACGATAGTCAAATCTTTCTTTGCGTCGTCCTTAGAATACTCCGCAGCTAGTTCCTCATTTTCAGCACATTTATGAATGGCATCAATATCTTTCTTGGACTTCTCCAATACGCTGTCTAACTTAGTTGTTGCATGGCAAGCCATAACAGCACTTGCAACAGTGCCAATAACACCAGCCACTACAAGAATCTCAGGGCTATGCTTCTTAAGTTTCACACTTACTTTGCTGAAGGTCGTGGAAACGTTCTTCATGATTTCTTCTTTCTTCATATCAGTTATTCTCCTCTTCAATTTTTTCTTTCTTCTCTAAATGATCGATCAAGTGCTGCGTGTACCACATGATCTTTTTCAAATCCTGAATGCCGTTTTTATTTTTCCAGCGGCACGCATACTTGATAATGTTACCAGTATCGGTCGCTTCGATACCTTTTAAATCGAAAGTGAATGCCTCAATAACATCGATCACTTCCAAACCTGTTTCTGACTGATAATGGCTCGGATGAGACACCATTTTATCATCTGATTCGTACATAAATATCCCTCCTAGTTCAACGGTAATGCCTTCGGAAGTTTAATCATATATCCGTCTCTCACACGAATTACAGATGCATTCCGAATATCGGTCCAACCGTATTTATTGTCTGTATAGTTGCCAGAAACGCCAACCAGATCATAGAAGTCAGCGACACTAACTACCTGGTATGTAGCAATAAGCTCGTCCATTCTTTCCAGGACATCTTCTGCTTCGCCACGAGATTCCAGAATGATATCATCGTAATCGTATCCAGCTCTTGTTCTTGATACGTTTCCCGAATCTCGTCGATCCCGATCGTCATAATACTTACGGTAAGAGATTTTGGATGACGTTGACGATCTCCCGCCCCTTGAGTTTCCACTAACACCAAGGAATGCTCTGACAGCATCCAAGATAATGTCTTTTACGGCCGGAACCACGATGTCTTCAAAAATATAGCTTTTTACATCGTCTACATCTTCCGGAACAAATACGTTTGTAATCTTCTGAAGACCATTCTTTTTCTTCGATTTGACAGAACCACTGACAACCTTTTCAACTCTTTTCTCCGGAATATCATCATTCTGGTTCTGTCGTGATTTATGGGAATTGGATTTGTATTCCTCCATCTCTAAATCTCCTTTCAATTAACCGTTACCACTTTTCCAGGGAGGGTTATCCTCGTACTTGGAATACGGTTTGTTTTCTTCTTAAACTGATACACCAGATTACTCCTGGCTTTCTTTTCGGATGCCGCGTATGTAGAACCCTGCCATCTATTTGCAACGCAGGTATCAAACTCCATAACCGGTCCATCATACATATACTGATTCATAGGACACCTCCCTTAAAAAGCAAAAGGGAAAGCACCCTGTTATAGGTACTCTCCCTCTGTCTGAATCATCGATTCAATTCTTATTCAGAATCCTCTTCTGTCTCTTCATCGATATCCGTAAACTCTTCGTCGACGATATCGCTATTCGGCTGAGTTACAACCGTCTTACGATTCTCACGCCAGTTCTTGAATTTTGCTGCTGCCGGAACGACTACGAATTTGTAGGTTAATGCACCTGCAATCATAGCCAATCCGATAGTTGTTGCTTTCTTCATACAGCCGTTAGAAGCCGCCTTCACGATCTCCTCAGTAGTTGTTTCGATAACCTCTTCGTTGTTGTTCATGATTTCGTTGTTCTCCATAATATGTTCTCCTTTCAGATTTGAAATATGTGGTTCTTCCATAATAGTGTTTGTAAATTCTGCGAACCTTACATTAAGCCACGGAAGTCATACCTCGGACCATAGCCATAATCAATAACCAGACAAGGTGTTCCATCCGTAGCAAGCTGGGAACTGAATCTCAGATCGATATATCCATTATCAATATTCCAGCCAAGATCATCGCCGAGCTTAATAGGCTCTAATCCGACTTCATAATAGAAATCATTAAGTGAAATATACATTTCATCTCGCATTTGACGATTTAATTCATTCTCAGCCTTTTTTAATTTGTCGATATCCGACTTAAAATATCTTCCAGATACAGCATCAAAACATAAGGTATCGCCTTTTGCTGTGACGATAACTTCTTTGTTTTCAACTGGATTTTTCTCAAGACGTTCCTTAGCAACGGCATCCCTCACAGTCTGTTCTTTTTTTTCGCCGATTGTTTCTACCACCTTTTTCTGATAATCTCTCAATGTCGATTCGGAAATGGTATACGCTGCGGTCAGTGCTGCGTTTCTTCTGGCATTAACAGAACTTGCTCCAATAAGGCAAGCTACTGATACTGTTCCAGTAACTGCCGCAGGAATATAGCATTTCCAAGCAGTTTTAATGGTGTCGATTGGTTCCAGTTTCTCAGTGTGTCGACGCCGTTTTTCCTCATCTAATAATTGGATTGCTTTAGGGGTGGCTCGTACAGCCATTACGGTAGTTGTCACCATTCCAGCAATTCCAACTCCTGTGAGGATTTCTGGACTATGTTTTACTGTAGCTGTTTTTACACTTCTACAGATCTTAGTCAAATTAGGTTTCTGCATTTCGGTCTATCCTCCATAAAATATAAACGGGGCACAAGGCCCCGCGATTTATCTAACCAACCAGAATTCCGGACGAACCCCACGAGAGCTCGAAGCGGAGAAGTAGTACGAACCGCCATAGGAGGACACACCGGCAAAGTAAGCCGAAGAAAAATTCCTCTTTGTAGCATTTCTGAGCCAGCCAAACTCGCAATCATTCTTGTAATAAGCAACGCGGTTTCGTCTCTGTTTCATGAGAGGAAGCTGTTCATCTCCATCCGCTTCGATGTGGTTTCGATCCCATTCGTCACCCCAGCCGCAAATTTCCCCGAGAGTCGGGATTGATAAACCGGTCATTCTCTGCTTAAGAACCGCAGGGAACATATTGTACAGCTCGGTATCGATCCACTTTTTCAGATCGGACTGAGAATATCCGCCAGCATTGCCACCATCTTCATTCATCGGGCGTTTGGCAACATAATCGTCGAAAATGAATAGCACCTTATTGTTCGTAACTTTCTGAACCGTTGCTGTAAAGTTTCCGAGCTTTCCTAAAGGAACCATCATTTTATCGCCAACTTTAATGTCTGCTGGAAGGATAGAATACGGATTATGTACCGTATCTCTAAATAAGTTCAAGGTCGCCTCAACATCAGCTCTGCAATAGCGAACTGTATCGCCAATATCAAATGTCGGAAATAACGGTCCCAAATCGATCGCATAACCACCCTCTGATTTTCCTTTTTCATCAAGATCGATGTACTTTCTATACATCCTCTCTACCGTCGGAACATCGATGCCTCTTTTGGTTAAGTTGATAATTTCTTCTCCTAATGTCATTTCTCTTGTACACATAGTACGTTCTCCTTTCAGAATATAAAAATTTTATTTGGTAACTACGAAATTAGCAGGTCAATAATCCACTCAAGCATATCTTTCGCACAAGAAAAAACATAACTTGTTCGTGGATTCACACATGAATATGAATCGCATTCATCTCGAAACGATTCAATCACGATCAGCGGTGGTATCTCTGGGTGTTTGCAGAGTCGTATTAACACTTCTCTTCCAGCCCATCTCATATAACTCGCCTGCTCAAAGTTATATCCACGCTGAACCACGGGCATTGTTGCGATAGCATAACGGACAGTATAAATGGCTCTTTCAGTCGGTGATTCCATTTGTCTCCTCCAAAAGAAAAAGCGAAAGAGCCTTGTTAGGACTCCTCCGCTTCATCTTTATCTCTCCGGGCAAGTGCTTCACTGACCTTTTCTTCAATTTTCTCGTCCATTTTCTGTTCATTCACCCAATCGGTAATAAGGTTTACGCCTACACCAATCACGGTTGCTGCTACTCCAATAGCCTTAATCCATTTACTTTTATTGCTCATAATGACACTCTCCTTTCATAATACAGCTTGTAATTTCTGCGAATGACCAGATTTATTCAGAATCCCAGCCGGCATCCGGAACCCAATCCATATCGATAACCAATACTTCAAGTCCATCATCCAGTGTTACTTTGGAATGGTTAAAATCGATCCAGTATATTCCTGTATCAATACTCCATCCAACCGTATCTCCTCCTTCTAAAGGCTCAAGACCAAGCAGTTGATAAAAATGATTCACCGGTAAATATCCGCTGATGACAAAATCACGGTTCAAATGATATTCCGCCTGAATAACTCTGTTGATGGAACTTTCGAAATATCGATTGGAATAGGCATCGTAGAATAATCTTTCGTCATTCGGATCATGCTCATCAAAATCAAGTGAACTGTTTCTAACTAATCCAGTTGAAGTAATATACACGTCCTTAGCCTTTTCCGCTGCGATAGCATCAACTATCTTCTGGTGAGCCTCTTCGCCGTACAATTCCTTTAGCTTATCCTTATAGTTGTTATAGGAATCATTCAGCAACGCATAAGCGCTGGTAAGTGCTGCCTGTTGGCGTTTATTCAACACATTGGCACCGAAGATACAGAATATCGTTGCCGTACCGCTAATTGCTGCCGGAATATAGCAGACCCATGCTGATTTAACAGCTTCGAGTTTGCTATAAGCCTCTGGATCACCGTCGTGATTTGTCTTACTATCCGCTCTGATTTTACGAAGAGCTTTTGGTGTCGCACGTACAGCTAATACCGACGTTACGATAACCCCAGCCGCACCAAGACCAGACAGTATAGTCGGTGATGCTTTTCTCAGATAAATTTTCGACCTCTGAGCGAGTCTTTGAAGATTTGGTTTCTTCATAAAGTTCTCCTTTCGTTTTTATTTCATAGCATGTAATAAATCAAGGACATCTGTGGATATGTCCACTGCTACTGAAAACATAAAATTGTTATCCGGATTGATTTTTGAAAACTGATTCATCATTCGCCGGAAGTCACCAACAAATATGATGAAATCTTCAATCGATCCAGATTTCTTTGGATAAAGTCTACCGACGATGTATCTTTTCAACTCATCAATAGCCCATACCGAATAGCTCGATTTTTCAAGCTCTTTCTTCCATTTCCAACCGAATGGAAACCACGCATCCATCTGATACGTATCGCATAACAATAAGTCAAGTTGCTCGATAGACATCCGTTCTCTCCTTTCTGCAAAAATAAAAGAGAAACAGGATGGACTCGAACCATCGACTTCGGGACTTTAATCGTCTCGCGCTCTCCCAACTGAGCTACTGTCTCTCATAATATGCCTTGTAAATTTTGCGAAGTAAAAGGAAAGAGGCGTTGTATGCGCCCCTCTCGGTTAATTTAAACCAATGCTCTTTAAGATGCTCATCAGCTCATCTTTATCGAGTTCAGCATCTACATCCAGGTGAAGATGAGTCTTTCCATCATTTATAGTAGTAATAGCCTCGTTCAACTGAATATCAATGTTGTATCCTGTTTTCTTACGTATTACCATCTTTATTGCTTTGGAAATGATTCCTCTCGTGAATTTCGACACTATTCTCATTTCATCCATGCTCCTTTTACTCCTTTCAAAGCTTCAGTTTTTCATAAAAGGAATTGTAAAAATCGCTAAATATCTCGCCTATCAAAGCAAGTTTCCCATCGCTGACGTTGGATTGGTTTCATTTTTAATGCCCACATTATTTGTCTTATAGTGACAGTTGGATATAATCCGTCCGTACACTCTCCAGACCGGCTGTCGAAATATTCCTTGAATTTGGGATGTAAATATAAAGAGTCCGTCAGCCACGAATCGACCTCTGCCCAATATGTACTTTTTGTATCCGCACTAAATCGTTGCTGAATCACTGCCAGACCTTTATCTCCTATCGTAAATAGAGTGCAGCGATCATATACAGGATGATTACAAATATAAAGTTCGCCGTACATCGACAAATAGATGTCTGGCTTTTGATAATGGTACCGCATTTCTATCTCCTCATAGCAAAAAGAAAAGAGCCTTAGATTTCTCTAAGACCCTCTCCTACTTAGCTTATGTTTTTAATCGTCTGAATCTTCCTCTGAATCATCGTTCGCAATGCCCAATACTTCTTCTCTAGTTGGGTATAAGTTCTCATATTCTTCATTGCCTTCACGGCCGTAATCATCTAAATCTATACTGTGGCCGCAGTGGGGACACACCAGTGTATCTTCCCACTCATCCTCGAACTCCATTAAATGCCCACACTCATGACAGATATACTCTCTGCTGAACATTGCTTTAATCTGCTCCTCGTTAAAAATACTCATAGCTAAATATCTCCTTTCGTACTGTCCAGCTCCTATGACATATAGTATACAAGCTGTTGTCTGTAGTTCAAGAGATAAAGCTTTATTCTCTTATAATAGCCCTTGCATTTTTCACGAGAAAAACGAAGAGGACATGCATTACACACGTCCCCAACGTTTCGGAATTTCCTCGCTACTTCTTCGTAGGTCTAAAACGGTTGATTAACCCTTTGAATGTTGAAGATGTGAAGGTTCCAGTTTCTTCAAACTTAAATCCTTTATTCATCCAGATGCCATAACACATCAACGGAATCAATAATTCTGCCGCTGCAATACCAACTCTGAAATATCGATCCTTAACCTGCTCTGCGATCTGCCGTTCTTTGAAGTCATTATCTTTCGTAACGGACTCTCCGTCCATCATACGCCGATTGTACTTCTCATCAGCATCCCACACGCTCTTGTTCTCTTCGATTCTCAGCTTGTAAAGCTTTGTCAGATCATCAATCGCTGTTGATTTTTCTTTGGTTCCGGACTGCAAATCAGATAAAGCCTTAATCTGTGCTGCAATCTCCTCACTTAATAATTCGTCAATGTTTTTCTCTTCCATTTCGTTCTCCTTTCAAATAATTATTAGGTTCATTCCATAATAGAGAGTGTTATTTGTGCGAAATATAATTTTTCAGCTCTACTCGCAGACGTACGTAACGCTGCTTATAAATTGCATCCGCGCCAGACCGATCTAATTCAAGAAATAAATAAGGTCCGCTATCTGGATCTGATTCGTCGACCCTAAGCGAACCTACTGGCTTTTCTTTAAATATAAATCGTGACAATAACACTCCAACCATTACTCCGATCAGTAATCCAATCGCTAAGCTCACCTCTGCTCCTCCTTCCAAAATGTTTTTCTGAAAATTACCACCCGGCAATTTTTCAAATATCAAAATAGCATGTTTTACGGTAACCTACGTACGGTATCTAACCTAGAATAAAAAAAAGAAAGAGCCAGTGATGGCTCAATCTTCGTTTCGATTCATTTACAATACTTCAGATGTCACGGTTTTCAATGCAATGGCGGCTGCTTTAGCATCATACGATTTTGCTAATCCCAACATTCTATGTCCGTCAGCCATCAAATTAAACGCCTGTGCTTTCTGGGTCTGTCTAATTCCGATTGCCGATGGCACAAATGCTAACATAAGCACCCCCGCTGAAACCATACAAAATGCCGTTGCATACGTCATGACTTTGTCTTCTTTATTCATAAAATCACTCTCCTTTCATAAAGAGAGTTGTAATTATTGCGTGTTCTCACCCTCGTATACTGTTTTCTTCCGAAGATCAGACCATGTAATATAACGATCCTTCTTGCATACCGGACAGAAGAATTTGCTAATCTTCCCACCGATATCCTCAAATTCCTTACTCTCGCCCTCAAGTCGGCTCTGGCAATTTGGACAGTTGAACCGGTATACCTTCTTCACAGCTTTATCGACAATCTTCATATCATTTCCGCTCCTTGTTAAGTAACCAGAAAAATCGTCTGTACAATTCGTAGTAAACATCCTTGCAGCATGGAATTTCTAATCTAGCTTTGAGAATGTCATAGGACCATCCCTCTGTTACAGCTTTTAAAATATACTCCGCCAGTTCTCGATCAGTCTGCTCTGCAACTCTCTCGACCATATCTGTACGCTCAGAATAATATGTCTTAGCCATGGCGCATTTTGCAGTCGGATCACCAAGCGTACTTGTTACTACGAACGATGCCAAATCTTTCGGCGGATTAGAGTACCCATCAAGAACCGAATAAGCTTTTCTCCAGATTGGATACTGAAGACAGAAATGTTTAAGCTCGTAATAACGGTGCTTCTCTATCCAATAAGGATTCTTTTCGGATAGCTCCGGACGTATTGTTGTTCCCATTAGCGCTTCTCCCCTTTCCACACATAACCAGTCTCCTCGTACAAGCGCTTCGGTGAAATATAAAAATTGATACGTCCGTACTTAGAATTCATGTCCTCAATTTTTGTCACTAACTGACCATTCCTTGTGGCTTTTCCGATTGGCAACCATCCAGATATAATACCGGCCCTAACCCATGACGCGTCTTTGCCGTAAATTCGTGCCGCAACCATTACCGGAACCGAGCCAGTTGCAAATTCATTTTCATTCATTGGCTGCTACCTCCTTTCAACGGCTATTCTAGGTTAGGAACGGCATTTAGTAAAAACAACCTCGGTGGATATGAGCAAAAAGAAAGAGGCTTTGCTAAGCCCCTGTTCTCATTTTGTTAAACCGTAGTTTCTGTAACCGAATACGCATTACAGTCAATTCCTTTCCGATGTTTTCCTGCTGACGATAATCCTTACTTCTCAAAAGCATATCCTCGAAAAATCGAATTTTATTCAGCAGATGTCTTTCTTCTACACTCATATCGCACCTCCGTAAATATGTATTCTATTCATAAAAGCAGTTGCGATTTATGCGCCTTCCAACGTATCATAGTCATCTCACATGGATAATCTTCATATCCAAAAGTCTCGCAAGTGATCAGTCCCTCTATAACACCGGCTATTATTTCCGATTCGTATTGCTTGTATGGGTAAATATAATCTGGGAGATACCGATGTATACATCCGCATTCGGAGCATTGATACCTCGGAACATTCACCCATTTGCTCACACGACCTTTCATCCGTACAATTCTTCTAACTTTGTCATAGTATTTCAATTTTCCACCGCAGTCCTGGCAGGTTGATGTATTGTTACTGATCATATACCTAACCCTTTCTATCCTAGGTTAAAATATAAAAATTTAGTGTAGGAGTTGACAATTCCTACACTATGATATATGATTACTAACGATAAATCAACAATCCAACATAAAATCTCGGTTCATTATCATGAGGAGGGATTTAATATGCTGATACAATGCCCGGAGTGCGACTTACAGGTAAGCGATAAAGCAAATACCTGTCCGCATTGTGGATACCCACTGAAACCAGACGCAAAGCCCAAATCGTCTCGTAAACCAAATAAGCGCAGGCGGCTTCCAAACGGTTTCGGTCAAATAAGTGAGATTAAAGGTAGAAATTTAAGGAACCCTTTCCGTGCAATGGTTACGGTTGGAAAGGACAAGAATGGCAAACCAATATGTAAGCCGTTGAAACCGGAGTCATACTTTCCAACATACAATGATGCATACACAGCTCTTGTGGAATTTAATAAGAATCCGTATGACCTGGAACCGTCTATCACAGTCAAGGAACTGTACGACAAATGGACACCGGAATATTTCAAGACTCTGAAGAGCGACGACAGCGCCAGAGCTACTACATCGGCTTGGCAATACTGCTCTGCTGTTTACGATATGCGAGTCATGGATGTTCGAGCAAGGCACATAAAAGGCTGCATGGAAGAAGGTGTTGCTACCGTAAGAGGCCAAGAGCAGACACCAAGCGCATCAATGAAGAATAAGATAAAGACGCTCTTCAATCAGATGCTCGACTATGCTGTTGAATACGAACTTGTAGATCGGAACTATTCGAGAACATTCAAGCTTACAGACGATACCATTAAAGAAATACAGACTGTCAAAAAAGAACACATTCCATTCTCTGATGATGAGATGGCTCTTCTGTGGAAGAATCTCGGACATAAATATGGGATTGAGTTCATGATTATTCAATGCTATTCTGGATGGAGACCCCAGGAGTTAGGTCTGATAGAATTAGCAGATATTGATTTATCGAACTGGACATTTAAAGGTGGAATTAAAACCGATGCTGGTGAAAACAGAGTTGTACCGATTCATCCTCGGATAAGGGACTTGGTTTCTAAATCGTACGAAGAAGCTAAGCAACTTGGGAGCAAATATCTTTTCAATTATACAGATGAAGACCGCCGCGGTAAGAATACCAAGTTGACATACAATCGGTATAGCAAAATATTCAATCGTATTCGGGACGAGCTTAAACTTAACCCGGATCATAGACCTCACGACGGTAGAAAGCATTTCGTAACCAAATGCAAAGATGCCAAGGTTGATGAATACGCTATCAAATATATGGTCGGACATAAGATTTCAGACATCACAGAAAAGGTGTATACAGCCAGAGAATTCGAATGGCTCAGAACTGAAATAGAAAAAATAAAATGACTTGTATTTGACGCTCAAATATAGGAATAGCGGTATAGGAGTAGTGCAGGAATAATGTATGAATTACCTACATTTTCCCACTTTTTACTACTCTTAACCGCTTCGTAATTCCTTGATTTTACTGGATTTTCTCGGTATAGACCACCTAACAAGTTTCTATAATATTTTTGCCCTTGTATTTTCCCTTATCAGAGTTCGTAAACACTGGTGGGACGATAT